>OGXI01000637.1_pt1 | contig 31054 bp, 34 predicted proteins | sample 1576221 | NCBI WGS metagenome assembly OGXI01 (sample SAMEA3541523, study PRJEB24748) | human gut metagenome | biome: human gut; feature: human-associated habitat; material: faeces | place: China | collected 2012
TTCAACAAGGCGTTTTTTTAGATGTGAAGTCTATTTCGTTGCTGAATGTGAAAAGATAAACGAGGACGAGGGCGAGACTATCAAAAACCTAATTAACGGAGACGGCATTGAAACCGCACCGCTGGAGCGTGAGATTAGCTTATCTCTTGCTGAGTTCAAAGTTGACGGAAAAACTATCAAAGGCAGTAAGCTTGAGGGCAGTTATGAACCAATCTATATAGCTACAACACCCGATGACTTACAGTGTTATTTTAAAGAAGCATATCCCGATGAGGATATTGTATACAATATCAGAAATAATGAAGAAATTTACAACGAGCATGAACTGAATTAGGAGGAATAAACAATGCTACTAGCAACAATTATTTTGCTTATCATCTATTTGTGTGTGAATCACAATGAAAATAAGCGGAGAGAAATTAACAGAAAATATAATCCTATAGGAGCTTTTGATAAAGCTCAAAAGATTTATGATGACGCCTTTTACAAGGCTATTGATGAGGGTAGAAGTCTTACGCTTGAGGAACGAAAAGAACTGGATAAGCAATGGCATGAAACCTATAGCCAAGAGTTGGCTTATCGAGAGAAAATGTGGGCTAAGATCCCTGACAATAAGAAGTAATATAATATAATAGGAGATAAAACATGAAAGTTACAGTTGAAAACGAGACAATCAAGGTAAACAGTCCGTATAACAAGAGCTTTGTCGCAGGGGCAAAGCAGATACAGGGCAAGTGGAACGCCCCTTGCTGGGTCTTCCCAGAGGAGAACAAGGAAGCTGTCAAGGCGTTACTCATCGAATGCTATGGTGAATGCGGAGAACTTGGTGCGGTTAGCACTGTCACAGTAGATCTTGACCTCGACACTTATACTGAGGGTTACGAGGACGGAGAAATCAGAGTTGGCTCAATCGTTGTTCTGAAAAGACTTTATCGTGACAGAGAGGTTATTTTCTCCGACAATGCAATGCTTATAAACGGTGGCTTTGCCACTTCGGGTGGCTCTGCCAAAAGTCCTAGAATAGCGGCTGATAAGAACACAATCGTTCGTGTAAAAGGTGTTCCTGAAACGATTTATAGCAAAATCAAAGACCACGAGGGCGTTAAACTCGTATCTGATATAGACGTGGAAAGCTTAAAAGTGGAGCGTGAAAAGCTTCTTAAAAGACTTGCAGAAATAGACAGTTTACTTGCAATATGAAAGCGATTGTGTGTATAAAACTAATATAATAAATATAAATACTCCTATTAATCACATTGATTGATAGGAGTATTTCTTTATGCAGGAATAAATATAGGAGGAATAAATATGAAAAATGAAAATACGAATACATTACTTTTTGTGAAAATGCTAGACAACGATCGTAAAGAAGAGCTACGGAAGATAGAGGAAGAACAAGATTATAATATGCGGAAGGCATATTTAAAAGCAAAACGCCGTCAAAGGCTCAGAGAAGAACGCCAGAGAAAAGTTAGAATGATAGTGAAGAACGTTGTCTATGGTGGTTTTGGCTTGCTCTTTACAAGCGTTATGTTGATAGCAGGAATAATATTTACATTGTGTATATGATGGGAGTGAATGAAAATGAATATTAGTACAGCTCAAACTTGCAAAATTTTCGATTTATCGGATAGACTTCTGACAGGAATACAGATAACAAAACAGCCAAAACGAAAAAAAGGTCACAGAAATGCTATTACGAAGCATAAAGAAAGCAAGCAGAAGTCTGCGAGTTGGTTCAGACCCGATGATCTGAATGTTCTCTTGGAAGATTTGTTTCAGAACAAAAAATATTTCAAGGCAAATATTATAATTTTTGCTTGTAACTTAGGCTATCGTTACGGAGATATAATGACCTTGAGGGTCAAGGATTTAACCGATAACAACGGCAAAATTGTAGATTACTTGACATTACAAGAGGACAAGACGGACAAATGGAGAACGGCATGGCTTTGTGATACTGTGAAGAAAATGCTGAGTTTTATAATCAAGTATTATGGACTTGACCCAGAAGATTATATTTTTCAGAGTGGAGAACGTAAGAGGAAGTATATTGAGGACATTTTCTTGAATGAGGACGGAGAAGAAGAAATTATATATACTAATGAGAAGTATGATTGGAACGGCAGACTACTCAGAATAGCTCCTATGGAACTTAATTCCGTTACAACATTTCTAAAGAATATAACCGCCAAACATGGCATAGAAGGTAAATATAGCACTCACAGCTTTAGGCAGACACATTCCGTGTATATTAGTTGTATTCAAAAAGGCAGCGAAGATGTTATAAGAGATTTGCGTATTGCCTGTCAGAGTCTGGGACATTCTGATCTGAGGATAACTGAACAACATTATAGCGGTTGCGATAGCAGACTCGTAAAAGAGCAAATGCTAAAAATGGAAGTTGGCAAGGAAATTGTGGATAAGTATGTAAAATAAAAAGGGACTTTTAAAAGTCCCTTTAGTGCTTCTTGTGACGTTCTTTACTCCTTTGTACTGCTAGAGCATTTTTAGATTGATTAACTTTGTATTGAGGTCTGTTGCGTGGGAGATAGGCTTTCACAACATTAACATTCATATTCATTAAGTCGGCAATCTCATTAGCTGACTTCCCTTCTTTGTGGTATTGAGTGATTTTGGCGTGGGTATTATTAACTATAATACCTAAACTAGAAAGACTTTTAATAACTCTTTGCCACGAGATACCGAGTTTAATAGCAACTCCTCTTACGGATTTAATTGAGTTCCAGTATGATAATATTTCTTGGTCTGTTATTGATTTAATTTCGGACATAAGAATACCTCTTTTGTTTAATTGTTAATTTCGTCTAATAGTTTTCTTTTAACATCGGTAATATGCTGACGGAAGAAATTTGGATTAGCATTTTCATAACTTAAAATTCTTTGGAGCTTATATTTCAGAGCAGACAGAAGATTATTGTTTTCAATGACATATTGTTGTTTATCATAGCCCTCATAAATTCTGTCTATGTAGACATCTGTTACAGGAAAAGCATCACTAATAAAGAAAATAGATTTGGTGGTTGTCTTGCCAATGTGATAAAAGCAAGAAGCAATATTTCTTGGATCTTTGTTTATATAGGAATAAATACGATTAATAGCTTTAGTGTCACGATGATTTACTTTGCCTACAGGTATTGCCCAATACAATTTGGAATTTTCGGTGGACTTAATCAAACAAACAATGGGTCTTTCCTTGCAATCATTCCAAGTTCCTCCTACATCTCGAATAAGTTGATAATAGTCGGGTGTAATAAAGTACATACCATGTTCCGTCATATTTTGACACTCCTAATACAAAAAAATATGCTGTCACTTCAGATTAACCAAAATGACAGCATCACTACAATGTTTCTGTGTCGCACATTGCGAAGCGTAAATTGAATACTACAATGTTACTTTGCCGTACATTGTGAAACGTAATTGTATCTACAATGTTTCTGTGTCGCACATTGCGAAGCGTAAATTAGAGATGATAGAGATAATCTTTCATCATTTATAGTATAGCATACTATTGTCAATTTGTCAATGCTTTTCAAAAAGTTTTGAATGGAATTTTATGCAAATTCAAAAAACACAAATCAACAAGTCAGAGTGTCCGCTGTTTGAGTTTCTATCTGTAGTTCTAACAGCAGTTCTTTTTTGATAGATAATACATCGGCACAAGTTGTAATACAATGTTGACCTCGATTGATCTGATTAAGAATACGTTCAGCTTTTTGTTTAATAATTCGTATTTCATTTTGATTTTTAAGAATGAGGTGATTGGAATTAATGGTATATTTACGCTTGATATATTTTTGAGTAATGGGAAACATATCTTGTATTAAAAATACACTTTGTTTTCCATTGCTCAGAGTACAAATATGTAATATATCACATGGCTTATGATTTTTTAAGCGTTGGTTGATTATCTTTTGATACTTGTTAATGCGTGAGCTTAAAGGAATTATCCAATATAGTCCTTCATTAGTATCTTTAAAACAATAGTAATGAGGACGATTTTCGGATTTATTTCCTTTTAGAAAAGGGTCGTTAAATTTCTTGAAGAATAAATCATCAATTATATAAAAGCCATGTTCAACCATTATTTTTCACCTTCCAAAATTAAAAGCCCTGCCACAACGGCAAGGCTTAAAACTTTCAACCCAACCATTTATATCCCGCATATTGGTAAGCGGAAAACTTTCAACCCAACCATTTATATCCCGCATATTGGTAAGCGGAAATGGTAAATAACTACCTTTCATCATTTATAGTATAGCATACTATACTCATTTTGTCAATACTATTTTGTGGAACTTTGTAAATTTTATTCGTTAGTTTGTGACAAGTCACCCTGCTCGCCAACATCTTTTTTTTCTTTAGGTTTCTTTTCTTTGGTTTTAAATGAAAATGCAAAACCAATTATGCCAATGGAGAAAATTAATGAGCCAGTGGATATGAAAATTACTCTCTCAATTTTCGCAGCGGCTATTTTACCGCTGACAAGTGAAGCTCCTATGATATAGTTGTAAGCGTCACCGCCAACATATTCGTCAATGGCACTATACTTGTCACCTTCCAAAATTGAAAATGTGGTTAAATTTTTGCTTGGAATTTTTGTTGTATAACCTATCACAAATAGTGTTATTCCTATTGCAATCACAAGAATGGAACAAATTTTCTTCATGGTGTTACCTCCTGTTTTATGATTATCTACTACGATAATCGTTTATAAGACTATTGTTGTTTTCAATAGAACTTTGATTATTAGATATACAAGTGTTATAATAATCAATATTACTTTGACTTTCTGATATAAGTTCATTGTATACGTCAACAACTCTTTGGCAATCGTCTAAGTGAGATTGAGCCTTTGAAACTGCTTCGGAGTCAACTTCTGTAGTCCAACCGCCATCACCATAAACTTTAACCATTTTCTTATTGGCGTTTTCAAGCTGTATTTTAGCCTCTTCAACATCATCTTCGGCATCCGATTTGTAGATTTCATAGATGGAAATATCAGATTGCTCATTGTTTATTTCGTTCTGATAGGTGGAGATTTCACTCTGTAGGCGATTATTTTCTTGCTCTAAAGCACTTATTTCAGAACTATAATCATGCGTGGTAGTTGTAGTTGTAGTTGTCGTTGTGGTTGTAGTCGTTGTGGTAGTAGTTGATGATTTGGAAGTGGTTGTGGTAGTTGATGGTTTAGTTGTTGTCAAAGTATGAGAAGTTGTTGTGGGAGTGGTGGTTGTTGTACTTGTTGTAGTGGTAGTGAAATTACTGTCAGATATGGAACTTGTTGTTTTACTATTACATGAGGACAATGCTAATGTTGTCATGAGTGCAATAAGAATTAATTTTATTTTGCTCATTTTTATTTCCTCCAATTTCTAAGATTAATTAGAATTACTTTTAATAAAAAAATTTTAGCATATTTTAGGCTGAAAATCAAGATTTAGGGTTTAAGTGTAATATCTCAGAAACTAAAATTGTGTATTTCAACAAAAAATACGCTAGAATTTTGTGAAAGATTTTTATTTTTATATGGTTGACTTTTGTGTAACCATATGTTATTATATTAATGGTAACACAAAAGTGAGGTGATATTTCTAGTGAAACCAAAAATGGGTAGACCTACTGATAATCCTAAGAATAACAACACGAGAATACGAATGTCTGATGAAGATGTAAAAATGCTTGAATATTGTGTCGAGCATACTGGAAAATCCAAATCAGATATAATTCGTGCAGGTATAAAAGAGGTTTACAATAAATTAAAAGGTGAATAAATGAAAAGGAACGCTCCTCCCTAGCAAGTTGAAACGTTCCCATACATTTAGTCTACCCATACTCATAAAAGATAAATGTATCTGTCAAGAATCATTACATCTATTAAGATAAAGGCATCTGTTTAAATTATACTATAAATAGATACCTTTGTCAAGTTATGCTTATCAATAATTTGTGGAGGTATTTTTTATGCAAAATTTAATGAAATTTCAAAACATGAATGTAGGAATAATTGTTGAAGATCAAACAGTTTTGTTTGAAATTTATTCTGTTGGCATGGCATTAGGACAAGTTAAGAAAAATGCTGTGGGCGAACTTTACCCTAGAAAAGATAGAATAGACCAAAATTTGAAAAGTGCAGAGATACACCCTTGTGTCCGCAACGGACACAAATACATAAATGAATCTCAACTTTATGATTTAATGTTGGAAATGAAAACAGAAAAGGTTAAGCCATTTAGAAAATGGGTTACATCAGAGGTTCTTCCGACTATACGCAAGACAGGTGGTTATGTAGCTAATGACGAGATGTTCATTAATACCTATCTGCCAAATGCCGATGCTCAGACGAGAGAATTGTTCAGGCTCAATCTATCAACGATCAGACAGCTTAATAATAAGATAGAGCAGGACAAACCTCTTGTGGACTTTGCGAGCCATATACAGGTCTCTGAGGACTGTATTTCAATGAACGATATGGCGAAGCTGGCAACTAAGAATGGAATAAAGATAGGTAGAACAAGGCTATTTAATTTCCTGAGAGAGAAGAAAGTGTTAGGCTGTAAGGACGGTCATAAGAATATGCCTTATCAGAGGTACATAGACACTCAGCCATGGTTTCAGCTAAAAGAAAGCTCATACATACAGAATGGCGAAGTCAGAATAGGACTAACACCTATGGTAACGCCAAAGGGTCAGAGTGGAATTATTAGAATGTTGAGAAAGTGTAAAGCAACAAACTAAAGTAAATAAAATGCAAGTTTTGTTTTCAAATCTTGCAAAAATTAGAAAAGAAAGGAACAACAACAAAATGAACATAAACAAATTTAAAAGACTGCTTGCCGAGCGTGGGTTTTCATACTCACGCAGAGGTAAGGGGTCGCATGAGATATGGGTAAATGAGAATGGAGAGTCTTTTTCATTCCCATCAACCAGAAAAGAAGTTTATATCGGAATTGTATGGAACTTCCGAAGAAACTATTGTCACTGTTAAATCGTGTATTTATTTTTGGGAATAATTTATCATTGATTTAAGCATTGAATGGTGATAAAATTAAGGCAGTGGGAATTAGTTTTACTAATATTTACCTTAATCGTGTGGTAAAATATACTGTACAAAATAATGGACATAAATCACTTGACAGAACATTTGTTTTATAGTATAGTATAAGCATATTAGAACAGATGTTCTTTTACAAAGATTAAAATCAAAAGGGAGTTGTAAAAATGGTTTTAAAAGAACTAATAAAATTGGTATGCGACAAATGTTATAACGAGTTTATACTCACCAACAACAAAAACAACGAAAAAATATACGGAACAGCTTTAAAACTAACTGACAATCCAATTATTAAAGAAGAATATAGGGGTGCTTTTGAGGATTTACAAGATATTTGTGGGATAGATCACGGGTTTCTATGCTTAGAGTTAGACAGGACACAAGATTTAGTTCTGCTTGACTATTGCATGACGATCGGTCGGCTTGAATATGACTTTTCATCAGCCATTATAAGCATTGCAAGAGATACTATTATAATAGGAATACACGATGTCACTCTAATCATTTCTTGTCGATATGTTCCTGAGCGTTTAGTGGCTTCTATGCCACTCTTTCCGCTAGAGAAAAAGCAGTGGGTTGAAATTACGGAATTACTGAAAGAAGATTATATTGATGAAACTAGGTCAAGCGTCGAGAATGATAAGATTACATTACTTATCGACACATATGCACTAGGCAATCTTAATAAGAGTCAGATCAGTAACTTGCAATATCTATATTTTGAATTGCTAAATATAGATAAGCTATGCGAAATACTCGATTGCGGAACTTTGGCTGTTGACTATAATCGAGCCGCTACACCCTATATAACGTATGACAAGCTGCATAAGAAATGTTTTATTGGCTTGTGGAGTTTGCAAGAAAATAGGTGTTTAAGCAAATTTAATGCAGATATATTTTATAAAAAAAGCTACATAGAGCCGATTATCATTAATTTGTGTAATGTTTTTGAGAAAAGAGAAAAGATAGCAACGCTTAATATTTCTATGTTTGGAAATGATTTAGGCTCAATGGAAATATTAAGATAGATTTAACATTATATTCATCAAAACACAATGAATATTAAAAGTTGTATGGTTATAATATAGAAAAAAGAAGAAAAATAAACAACGACAACAACAAAACGTTAAATAAAAAGAAAGGAGGGCGTTGTTTATGGAAAAAATTTGTTTTAAGAATGACACAAAAATATGTAACAGAGAGATAAACAGAGAGATAACAAGAGGAGATTTGATTTTGGTAAACTTTCCTGATGTGGGAGGTTCTGTGCAGGCAGGGGTGCGTCCAGCAATAGTTGTACAAAATAACATCGGGAATAAATATTCACCATGTTTAATAGTTGCACCGCTAACATCAAATGTTTCAAAAAATAAAACATACTTCCCTACTCATGTCCTGCTTAACAAAACGAGTGGAGTGGCTAAAACAAGCGTCGTTCTATGCGAACAACTTGCTACGATTAGTAAGACAAAAATAATTAGCTATTTAGGTCATTTAACTCCAAATGAAATGAGAAGAATTTCTCAGGCAATTTGTATTTCCCTTGCATTAACCTCGCACGATGTTAGTGCTAACCAAAAACTAGCTTGACTTTTAACCGTTTTTTTGGTATAATACATATAATAATTAGTACAATATTTTCCTATAATAGATTGCTTTTTGTTATATGTATTATATTCGGAAGGACGGTTTTATTATGACAAAAGAAGAGTTGGAATTTTCGATACATCAATATATCGAAAAGGAAGCAAATATTACCAGCGATGCAACGTTAAAGAAAAAAGCATCAACTTTGAACAGTTTTTTGAAAAAATACAATGAAGAAAAGACACTTCATGATAATATTGCTAACTTTTTAAAAGATAATTCGACTCTTGGTAGTTTTAGGATCAGTAAAATGTTGCTAAAGAGTTGGCTTAGTTTTGCAAATGTAAATTGTGATATTGAAGATATACAATTTTTAGTAAATTTTATCACTGATATTGAAGAATTGAATGACGCTATTGACAAAGTAATGAATAACCCTGATATAGACATATGGTCAGTAGAGGTAAGTGCGTATTCCTGTTACATTAAGTTAATGTGCCACCTATTATGGGTTGGAGTTCCAAAAAGTGCTTTATCTAAAATGAAAAAAGGCGACTATGATATTGATAGGCACGTTCTATGGATAAAACAGCAGAATGGGAAAAAGCAAACAATAGATTTAACCTCGGAATATTTTTCAGATGTATCTGATATGTTGCATAAAGAGTTGTGTGATAATATTTATTCATTGCATTTTGGGAAAGAACCGCAAAATATCTGTGGCAAATTGAGAGATGTGACCACATATAACAACGCCAACATATCAAAAACATATAACCCAAATGATTATTTGTTTCGTCCTATATCAAGTGGCACTAGCTCGGTTAATGTTATTAATAGTATTAGGAGAATTATTGTGCCAAAAATCTACCTGAAATTAAATATTATCAGTAAATCGGGTTTCTTTTATAGAGCGAATAAATATTTATTAAACGTGTACAGAACAGATATTGGAGGTAAGAATGGCAAGAACTTGAGCCAAGCATTAGATTTCTTTGATTATAATTTAACTCGTAAGGGTATTGTGCAAGAATATAAAATATATTTGGAGCAATGTTCTAAGAGATCAAAAATCTAAATTTGTAATAGCCTATAAAGCTACAATTAGCACAGAAACGAGATCGTTAAGGTCTCGTTTTTTTATTATCTATAATTATTAATATTTTGTAAACTTTGGTCTATACATGTTGACACATCTCAAAAGTAGTAGTATACTATAATCATAATCTCAAATGTAGCACGGTAGAATTAACATAAGACGTGTCACTGTGGTGGAATAGGTATACACAAGGAACTTAAAATTCCTCGGAAAAATCCATGCGAGTTCGAGTCTCGTCAGTGACACCAGTACAGTTTGCCAATGCTGTACAAAGCAAATTGGCATAGCAGGTACAGAGCTTATCTCACCATAAGGGAATGTAGTGTGATACCTGCACTTGCAACTTTAGCTCAGATGGTAGAGCATTTGACTTTTAATCAAAGGGTCAGGGGTTCAAATCCCCTAAGTTGCACCAAGTCGGTTACGGTTGCCGACAACGATAACGGTTCATCAATTAAAATTATACTGATTACAAATTACAAACTAATCTGTATGTAAAGGTAGGTGAACAAAAAGGTACTGTGAAAGCAGTACCAACATTGGACTATAGCCAAGTGGTAAGGCAAGAGACTTTGACTCTCTCATTCCGCTGGTTCGAATCCAGCTAGTCCAACCAAAATATTTTGTAACGTATTTTAGGGTACAAATATAAAATAACGTAAAAATGAAATAATAGCTTTGTTTAGGAGGACAGAATGAGAATATGAGATTTGGTGGATATAAAATAGGAGATAAGATAATCTACACAAATTCTTTTACAAAACCTACATTAGGTAAAGTTGTTTATTATATAAATGGCAATTATCTTGTAGACCTTTCTGATAATACAAGAAGATGGGCAACAGATAGAGAATTGAAGAGATATGGCGAAAAGAATGACTATCTTAATGTTGTTAATAAATATATAAAAGGAAGAAAATATAGATGTATTAAAGATTATATTTTTAATGACTCTATTTTTGAGGGTGCTTTTATAGAAACAATACCAACAAATACTGAATTTACTATTGACATACTCTTTTCATATACAAAGATTATACCCATTAATGAATATATAACTATTATTTATGTTGCTTTACGCCCCATTGCTTGGAAACCTAAATATGAAACTAATATATTAGGCGGTACAATAAACATTGTTTGGGAAGATTTCGTAAAATATTTCGAACTTGTAAAATAGGGGGTAGTTTTAAAATGCTAACAATGGAACAGATAGAGAAAATAGCAAAATTAAATGGAATAGAGATAATTGAAAATCCCACACAAGAAGAACTAGAAGAGCACAGTGAATCTCTTCTACTATCCCTTGCAGACATCGTTGATTATAGACGTAGCCTTTGTAAAAATTGTACTTGGAAAGATAATTGTGACCATGTTGTATGTGAATGTCTTATTTGTAATAGCAGTAACGAAGATGAGGATTAGTTTTATACATAAAGGAGTTTAAGCAATTGAAGCTATTTGAGTTAATGAAAGAATTATCCACATATAATAAAAATTCAGATGTGCTTATAACAACAAGAGCAAAAGATACAGATGAATATGTTGTTGATATAAGTTCTATCGAAAACTTAGTTGATTTTGATACTGTAAAAATAAATACAGATTTGTATTGTCATAATTTAGATAACAATAAACAACTTGCAGAAATAAGTAATAAAGATATTGCAAGCATTGTTTGTACTCTTGGATATATTAAAGATTATTTTGAGGATTTTTGCATTCGCAACAAAGATTGTCCTTGTTCTTTTTAGGTTGATTTTATAGATTTGATAGACAAACAAATATCTTATTTACAAAATTTAATTAATAATGGGAAGTGAAAATTAATAATGTGGTTTGAAGGAATGGAAGATATGCTAAAAGGAAATAATAAAATTAATTTTAAAGTACATATAAAACCCTGTGGAATAAGCCTACAATGTCCTCATTGTAATACTGATATTTATGTTAATTGGAACGAAGTAGACGAGCCTGAGTATTGGGATGATGGTGATTGGGGAAGTATTTATTGTCCTTGTTGTGGTAAAGAAGTTTCTTTGGGTGATTGTGTTTTTTGATGTTTGATTATAGTTATTGTAATTAGCAGCCATGCTGTTGACATAGATTTTAATTTTTATTCCGCTCTGAAAAGAGCGTTAAAATACACATTTTATCATAGAAAAAATAAAGGAGCTGTAAAACAATGAAAGGTTATAAAGTTTTTAACCACGATTGGACGTGTAGGGGCTTTCAATATTCAGTCGGCAAAACATTTGAAGAAGATGTAATACCCTCCTGTTGTGAAAAAGGCTTTCATTTTTGCACAGAACTAAAAGATTGCTTTAGTTATTATTGTTTTGACCCGCTTAACAAAATTGCCGAAATCGAAGCCCTTGGCGAAATTGACACAGAAGCAACTGGTAAGAAACACTGCACTAACAAAATCAAAATTGTCCGTGAAATTTCATGGGAAGAAGTTTTGAAAATGATTAATGTAGGAAAAGCCAACACGGGATTTGGTAACACTGGCAACTATAATAGTGACCACTATAATAGTGGCAACTATAATAGTGGTCATTGGAATAGTGGCAACTATAATAGTGGCAACTATAATAGTGGTCATTGGAATAGTGGCACTCGTAATACTGGTAAGAATAATAGTGGTCATTATAACAGCGGTATTAATAATACTGGTATTTATAATACTGGTAATTATAATGAAGGCTGGTACAACAGTGGCAATCATAATACTGGTGGTTACAATGCTGGTGATTACAACAGTGGTAACTGCAACGGTGGTAGTTATAACAGCGGTCATTGGAATAGTGGTAATTGGAACAGCGGCTACTACAACTGTGGTAACTGTAACACTGGTGATTGTAACAGTGGAGATTTTAACAAAACTAACTTTTCAAATGGTTGCTTTAATACCAAAGAATCAAAAATTTTAATGTTCAATAAGCCTTCTGATTGGAGTATTGAAGATTGGCGTTATTCAGAAGCAAAAAGACTACTAGATAACATCATGTACAATGTTCTTAAATGGATTTATTCTTATGAGATGACTGATGAAGAAAAAGAACAGCATCCTGAATATGAGATAACAGGTGGCTATTTGAAAAAATGTGATAAATCTGAATGTAATCAACTTTGGTGGGATAGCTTGTCAGACCCTGAAAAGAATATCATCAAATCACTTCCAAATTTTGATGCGGAAATATTTAAAGAAATTACAGGTATTGATATAAATAAAGGAGTTTGATAAGCATGAACAAAAGAAAATTTAAGATTGGAGAACTTTATCGAGTTGGTTTAGATAGTTTCGGCAATAGAATGACCGAAACTGGAAACATAATAAGGATTAAAGCAATAGAGTATATATACAATAATAAAATGGTTAGGTATCAAACAGTTAAGCCAAATGGTGGCGATAGTATGTTTTATATTTATAGCAGTTTTGCTAACTGTTTAAAGAAAATATCGTCCGATATTGACCGTGAAATTCAGATTACTTTCCACGATAAGACAACGGTTGCGAAAATGAAAGAATACGGCAAGGTAGTAAGAGTTGGCACTTCAAAATGTTGTTCTGATGATACATATAGTGCATATATTGGTGCTTTGCTTGCCTTGGCTAGAATATATTTTCCTAACGCTAGTTGTGATAATAAAGAGATACGTTTTTTTGATACTAAAATAAACCCTAAAGAAAAATCTGAGTACAGATGTGATAAGCAGTTCTCGCACTCTGATATAAATAAAGCAATATACAATTTAATTAGTAGATATGATATTGCTGATACATGGGTAGCAGAGTCACTGAATAATTTCGGAATTGCGTTACATGAAGAACTTGACAACATGAACACAAAGTAGTATCAACGATAAGAAAGAAGGCATGATAAGATGGTGTGATTTTGAGTTCACAAAATGATAATTTTATTTGACAACAAAATTTGATAAATACATAAAAGGAGAATAAAATGGCTGAAAAGAAAAATAATAAGGGTCTTGGACTTCAGGAAACAAAGGGTAGTTTTCAGATTAGAGGTAAACTGACAGGCTGTGATAAGGACAAGTTCTATACAGAACTGACAACCTCTACAGGCAAGCCAATGAGAATGGTTAATGTCGGTGTAGAAATTGATAAGAATAAGTCTGTATATATAAATCTAAACGGCATGGAAAGAGATGTAGTATACTTCTCTAAGACCGAGGGCAAGGGTAAGGATAGAAAGACAACAACAGAAAAGGTAAAGTGGGCTGACAGATTTACTTTTAACAAAAAGGACTTTAGACCTATTGGAATTAATCTTGGCTTGACAAAGGTGGTTGACTCAACAGGCAAGGAAGTAAACGACAAGAAGATACTTATTGAATATGATGCTTGTAAGTACATAGCAGACAACGCAAAGGACGGTATGTCCGTATTTGTCAGAGGAAAGAATGAGTTTTCCACCTATCAGGATAGACACCAGACTAGATTTGTTCCGTCACAGATTTCACTCTGCAAGGACGTAGATTTTGACGCAGAGGACTTTAATGTCATTGGCAATTTCGAGCAGGTTATTGTGTTCATGGGCATTGAAAAGAATGACGAGGGTAACTTCACTGTATCTGCAAAGATTGTAACTTACAATTCTATAGAAGATGCGGAGTTCGTTATTGACAAGAGTAAATCAAAGTTTGCAAGCACTCTAAGAAAGCTCAAGCCATATACAGCCCTCAAGGTCTTTGGTGATATTATGATAGAACATGATATTGAAGAAATTGAGGAAGATGATGATGACGGTTGGGGCGAAAGCAACCCTATGGATAGAGTGAACAATCCGACAAAGAGAATACTTCTCATTACTGGAGCTGATAAGGATAGCGTAGATACAGAACTTTATTCAGAAGAAATTATTGATAAGGCTATCGCAAAGACAAAGGCTACCGAAAACGCAAATAAGGACTTTGGCTCTGATGATAATGATTGGGGTTCTGTTTCAGATAATGATCTGACAGACGAGGACGATGAGTGGTAAATTGTTATTACTAACCATTATTGATAACGAAACGATAAAATAAAAGGAGATAAAAATATGGCTAGAGCAAGAAAAGCAGCACAGACACAGAGTAAGCTTCAGATGATACTTTTTGGAGAAGAAGGTACAGGCAAGTCAACGCTTGCCTTGCAGCTTGCTTATTTTAAAAGACCTGACGGCAAGCCGTTTAGAGTTCTTTACATAGATAATGAGAACGGCTCTATTGATGATTTTATCGGTGGACTTGAAGCTGATGGCATTAACACTGAGAATATTTATATCGTGTACACGCAGTCTCTCGGTGAAACAAGAGAATACATAAATAAAGTTAAGAACAAGGAAGATTTTCACGTTCTCGATGACGAGGGTAATGAAACAGATGAAATTGTACTTGACGGAGATGGTAACCCATTCAGAGCTGATGCTATTGTAGTTGATGGTACAACTATTCTTAACCTAACAACTAAGCAGGCACTCGTGGAGCTGTCTAAAAAGAGAAATGGCGTTAAGGCAAAGAAGAAAGAGCTTATTGGTGATGAAAAACTTGTTGCCATTGAAAATGCAGGATTGGAACTTCGTGATTATCAGACAATCAATTTTAAGGGACAGGACTTGATACTTGATCTTATGTCTTGTGGCGCACACTTTATTGTGACCGCAAGAGAAACAGACGAAAAGGTTTCAGTAAAGGGTGATGACGGCAAGATTACAAGTGTTGCAACAGGCAGAAAAATTCCTGACGGCTTTAAGCAGATGAACTATAATGTTAAAACTGTTGTAAGAATGTACATTAATGAGGATAACAATTTCTGTGCGTATATCAGCAAGGACAGAACAGGTGTCCACGACAAGGAAACAGTTGAAGATTTGTCACTTGTTGATTGGCAGGTGATTATTGATAGAACAAAGGACAAGAAAGAGTTTTCTGTTAAGAATGATCTCACAAAGGCTGTCGATATTGAGCAGGATATTTATACAAAGGAAGTTATGGGCAAGGTTGGAGAACCAGTTGATAGTATTGAAACAAATGAAAACTCTGCCGAAAATCAGACAACAGAACTTCTTGATAAGATTTCAGCCGTTATGAAAAGTCTTAATCCTGTCGGTAAGACAAAGGCAAAGGAGGCTCTTTCTGCCGAAAGTCTGCCTGTTAAGTCAACAGAAATGAAGAAGATTACAGATATTAAGACTCTTGAAAGGGTTCTTGAAGTTATTTCTAAGATTTAATTTTTTATAAATGAAGCAGTGAGGGTTATTCCCTCACTTGCCTTTATTTAGTTATTTTGATTAAGGCGGTGAAATACTTGGCAAAAAGAAGAACAAAAGAACAGATAGAGAAAGACAAACAGGACAAAAAAACAAGAATACAATTTACAGATTGGCTATATAAACAATATGATATTTCATTCTTGCCAAAATATTTTTTTGTAAATCTTGATAAGGTGTATAAAGGCACTTATAAGAATTTGAATAAACCTGTTCCTGTCGAAGATTTATGGGATATGTGGCGAAAGAAAATGTCATTTCTTCGTAAAGTACACGAGTTTAATACTCGTAAAGGTAAAAAAATCGAAGGTGCAGCGTTAGTTACATATGATCTCGCTATTATCCTATCTAAATATGATGGTTATTTGAAATGGAAAGAAGAACAGGCATTGGCTAAAACAGGTACAAGCGAAGAACAAGTTAATATAGATTATGAAAAAATGGCAACATCAAAGTCTCCCAAAGAACGTGATAAAAATAATGACAGCCTTGATATTGACAGTATCATTGATGAAATTTAGGTAGGTGACAAACATGGATATTATAACAAACGTTCCTACCGAAGTTCTATTTGTGGGTTGTATTTACAAACAGCCTGATTTGCTGGTAAATTACGGACAATATATCCGTAGTAAATACGATTTTTCAGATGAAGTCACTCGTTTTTTTTACGATTCAGCTGAAATAATCTATAAAACGAGAACACAAACATTCAATAAAACTACTATTTTAACTTATTTTTCAGAAGAGCCTGAGAGACTTTCTTTGTATAAAAAGTATGGCGGTTGGAAAACTCTTGACAGTTGGATGAAAATTGCTATAACTGATGATATTGGTAAGTATCAGGAAATCATTAAAAAGTATTCTTTGTTAAGAGAGTATCAAAGGAATGGCTTTGATATTACAAAAATTGTAGAGCATAAGAAGTTTGAACAGTTTACGGCTTCAGATATATACAGATTAATTAGAGGTAAAGCAGATAGAATACATACGGTGATCTTGACAAATCAAGAAGCCGAAATTCTGAATAGTCATATTAAGCAATCGCTTATTGCGTGTATGGAAAAACCTGATTTGGGTGTATCACTTCCCTTTCCTATCCTAAATGATATATTTAGGGGCTGTAAACTAGGCTCGACAATGGCTATTGGTATGCTTTCCAATGCAGGAAAATCACGATTTATGACAAAAATCATTGCATATTTAACGCTTGTAAAGCACGAAAGAGTGTTTGTCATGCTTAATGAAATGGGCGTTGACGATCTCAGAAAGTGTTTAATTACAACGTGTATAAACAATGCTGAGTTTCAAAAATTACACGGTATAAAGTTGAAAAAGCCTGAAAAGGAATTAACACTTGGTTTGTACAAGGATAAATCAGGTGAATACATATATCAGAAAACAGACGATTGGGGAGAGCCAACAGAAACTTTACAAGAGTACATTCAAAGGGTCGCTGAAAATTCAGAGGAATATGTAAAAATAATGAAAATTGCCGAATGGATTGAGGCTGAAACTAATGAACTTATTCTTGTTAAGGACATGGCTGGTGGTTATGACGATAAGACACTAGAGTTTGAAATAAGAAAAGCTAATCTAACTCATGGTGCGAAATACTTCTTTTACGATACCTGTAAGCAAGACACACAAGCCACAGGAGATTGGGCAGCTTTAAAAGCAACAGTAACAAAACTCACTGATTTAGCAAAGCAACTAGATATGTTTGGCTATCTTTCAATTCAGCTCACAGACGATACAGAGTTTTGTAAACCTGATGAACTAAACTCAAATAATATTGCCAATGCAAAACAGCTAAAACATATCATTTGGACTATGACACTGTTTAAAGAAATATCTGTTGGAGATTTTCATAAATATCGCTATGTTCAGCATGATGCTGAATGGGGCAAAGATGTTGAATGTGAACTTAAAGTTGGTAAGAGGTATTATGTGGGCAATGTAGACAAAAACAGATTTGGTTGTAAAAAGAAAGTTGTATTTGAAGTTGATTTGGACTTGAACACTTGGTATGAAGTCGGAGAATTAAGAAGAAAGTGAGGATAAAATGGATATTTCTGTCCTCAAAGAAAAGATACTAGAGAACAATTATGTTCCTGTCATACTTGACGAAATAGGTTGTCACCATATTTCCTGCAAAGTAGGTTATGTTCAGTGTGGCAATCCTGATGGAGATAATCAAGGGGCGATCACTGTTTATCTCAATGAAGGTCTTTTAACTGTTGACTACACACGAGAAATACATAGTAGTTCAGGCTTGGATCAGATAGATATTTTTGACCTTGTGCAATTTTTTTGTAGTTGTACGTTTTATGAAGCTGTTCGCAAAGTTTGTAATTGGTGCGGTATTGACTATTATAAAGACGAATATAACGATTTGCCCGAAAGTCTAAAGTTCACAAAATTTATATCTGAAATGGCAGATGATGAGTCTAATTACGAAGAAATGCAACCTTTAAAGCCAATTAAGGAAAATGTTCTATCGTACTACCTCCCTGCCGTTAATGATTATTTCTTGAAAGATAATATCTCATATGATACTCAAATGCTGTTTGAAATAGGTTATGACGATGTTTCCAATCGAATTACAATTCCTGTAAGAGATGAAATGGGGACATTGGTCGGTGTTAAGGGTAGACTATTTTTAAAGCAAGAAGAAATGACAGAAGAAGAACAAAGAGTTAAGTATATATATTTGGAGCGTTGTAACAGAGCTAGACTATTATATGGACTTTATTTATCCGAAAAATATATAGCTCGGACAGGCTACGTTTATGTGGTTGAAGCTGAAAAAGGTGTTATGCAACTTTGGAACATGGGAATAAAGAATTGTGTAGCAACTTGTGGCAAGAAAATAAGCCAATATCAAATAAATATGCTGACAAGGCTGAGTTCTCATATTATATTTTGCTTTGATAAAGACGTAACCATAGAAGAGTTAAACGATATAGCTGACAAATTTCTGGATTGTATTCAAATCAGTGCTATTGTTGACACTAATAATTTATTGGAAGAAAAAGAAAGTCCAACAGATAATCCCGATAAGTTTAAACAGTTAATTGCCAAATATACGCAAGTTATAAAGAATGGGAAGTGAAACAACAAAACATGAATTATAAAATAATAGGTAATAATGATTATTGCCATATTCCGATATCTATTTTTACTAATAGAGGAATAACTAACGTTAATGAATACACTCATTTAACTGATGATGTATTAATTTCTTATGATAATCTTGATAATATTACTGAAGCGGTTCAAATGTTAGATAAACACATTAAAAGCAATAGTAAAATAGCGATTATTGTTGATTGCGATGTTGACGGTCAGTGCAGTGCTGCCATGATGTATTCTTATTTGAAAAGGCTTAACAAAGAAATTGATATTACATATCTGATACATTCTGGAAAGCAACATGGTATTTCTTCTGAGATAGAAATACCTGAAAGCACAAAATTGTTGATTGTTCCCGATGCAGGAAGTAATGATACTGAACAATGCAAACAATTAGCAGAACAAGGTGTTGATGTACTTGTTCTCGATCACCATGATGTTGAAAGAACAAACCCATATGCGGTTATAGTGAACAATCAGTGTAGTTCAGAATACTCTAATAAAGAATTATGCGGTGCAGGAATTGTATATAAATTTCTACAAGCACTCGATGATTGCTACTGGAATAATTATGCCGATGACTACCTTGACCTTGTGGCATTGGCCAATATTTCTGACATTATGGATTTACGTTCTTTTGAAACAAAAAGGCTTATTGACAAGGGTCTTTATAACGTCACAAATAAATGTTTTGAAGAATTTATTAATGCTCAAAATTATTCCATGAAAGGCAAGGTTAATCCTCATACTATTGCATTTTGTATTACTTCCCTGATAAACGCAATGTGTAGAGTTGGTGACATGGAAGAAAAGGACTTACTTTTCAGAGCGTTTATTGAGCAGGACGAAGAATTTGAATACAAAAAACGTGGCGAAACTGAAAATACAAAAGAAAATATTTATCAAAGAGTTGTAAGACTCTGTAAAAACGCTAAATCAAGACAGGATAATCAAGTGAAAAAGTTACTTCCTGCGTTAAGGAAAAGCGTAACTAATGACAAAAATACAGTTTTATTCTTAAAGGGCAACAATATTCCAAGTGTATTTTCTGGATTAATAGCCATGAAAATGGCTAGTTATGCGAAAAAACCTTGTTTAATACTCCGCAAAGATGAAGAAAATAATGTATATAGAGGGTCTGCTAGAAACTTTGATAATAGCTATGTACTAGACCTAAAGGCTGATCTGCTTAAAACAGGTCTGTTTAATTGGTGTCAGGGTCACGCAAATGCTTTCGGTTTTGAGATAAAAGCTGAGAACGTGGTTGAAGCAATTAAAGTTTTAAATAAGAATATTAATTCAGACAATCCTTTGCCAATAGATTTTTGTTTCGATTATGACGAATTTAATATTGGAATGATTTCCGATGTTACATCATTGGAGAATTGTTACGGTACAGGAATCAAAGAGCCTTTATTTGTCATTAATAATATAGTTTTAGAGCATAGCCAAGGCGTTGTCATGGGTAAAAATGAAGATACATGGAAGTTTATTACTGACGATAACATTGCAATAATTAAGTTCTGCAATCCTAGTGACGATAAAGTATTAGACTTTTTGAATGGATATGATGATGAAATGTGCATTAATGCACTCTGCCAGCTCAATGTATCTGAGTATAAGGGTGTAATTACCCCTCAGATAGTTATTTTAAAATACAAGGAGGCCGAAAATGTATAGTTCTTTGCATGACCATACAATGTACTCGTTACTGGACGGCTATGGTACACCAAAAGAAATGCTAGAGCAATGTCGAAAAGTCGGCATTAAAGCATATGCTGTTACGGAACATGGCAACCAATATTCATGGATATATTTCGATCAACTATCTAAAGAATATCCTGATATTAAGCTGATATATGGCGTAGAGCTGTATGAGTGCTTCGATACTGCCATAAAAGATAAAAACAATAAGTATTTCCATCTTATCGCTCTCGCAAAAAATGAGAACGGCAGAAAGGCTTTAAATAAAATTATCACTAAGTCAAATCTTGAAAATTTTTATTTTAAGCCTAGAGTACAGATTTCAGATATTGCTCCGTATGCAGAAGATTTAATTATTTGTTCTGCTTGTTTGGCTTCAAAATTAGCTAAAGAAAGTGATTTTAATATTTGTGTTAAGTATATCGAAGAATACAAATCGGCATTTCCTAATTTCTATTTGGAAATGCAATCTCACAAATCAGAGGAGCAGGCTAATTACAATAAAAAGATTTTGAAACTATCTGAGGTAACAAACACTCCATACATAATTACTACAGATAGCCACGCAGCCACAAAGGAAGATTTATATTATCAGGGTAGGCACGTTCAGATAGCACATGACACTGAAACAATGTCAGAAAGTTATGAGGGCTGTTATCTGCAAAGTGAAGAAGAAATTCATACAACTATGGATAAACAAATTGGGGTAAATAATGTTACAAAAGGTTTAAATCAGACTAATGCTTTAGCTGATATGATAGAAGAAGTACATATGCCTTTTCAAGATCCACAGTTGCCAACATACCCCCTGCCAAGTGGATATAAGTCTAATAATGAATTTCTTTTACACCTTATTAATGAGGGGTGGAAAACTAGAAATTTTGACAAGCTTTCTAAAGAAGATCAGAAGATAATGAAAGATCGACTAGACTATGAAATGAACATTATTCATCAAATGAATTTTGACGGTTATTTCATTATTGTATGGGACTTTATTAATTATTCGAAAACTCATGGGGTTAAAATAGGTTCAGGACGTGGCTCTGGAGCAGGAAGCCTTGTGTGTTATACAATAGGTATAACTGATCTTAATCCTATTAAATATGGATTGATTTTTGAGCGTAGATAGGTTGCACTCGTTAAATTCCGTTAATTCGGTATCAGCAAACTAAGACTTCTCATTGAGAGCAAACCGATAATGAGACAAGACCATAGACGAATAAGCTGACTAAGAAACCCTAAACCTATAACTAGGTGAGATAAAGGGAATACCGAGCCAAATCTTTTAGTGATAAAAGAAAGTGTGTAACGACTAGGAAATGAGACTTTAGAGCCAATAATTTCCCACGAAGACGGAATAAAAACTTTAAATAAATGAATGAAGTTTGAAAAATATAGTCTAAACTGGGTTGGAAGTAACCAACAGATGAAAATGAGGGAAACCTCCAGAGCATAGGATAAAGAGCCTATGGTTAATAACAAATTGTTCCTCAATCCTGAGAGAGTTTCAATGCCAGATTGATTTTCGGTCGAGCATATGGGAAACCATATGTGTTAAGTGTGGTGAACCTATAAAATATAGGGTGTTAATTAAACAATTATTATAATTGTAACCGCAGGAAATGGCGGTGTGTTAATTAGCTAACAGGGAATATCTAAGTCGTTCTGTCTGACGATATGACAATCCTGTGCGAAGTTGTATTTTATGATTTAATAAAAGGTATAGCACTTTGTCAAATCATAAGTATAAAACGTCAAACGACTAGCTCAAAGGAGCGTAGGGTCAAGTGAAATTCTTGACTCGAAGTGCCACACGCCTAAACGTATTATTAGAACTGTAATACGCATGGTGAAGATATAGTCTATTCATTGCAGAAATGTAATGTAGTAAAGTTGGACATCGATGTTTCAGACAGACCTACAGTAATAAATTACCTGATTGACAAATATGGTGAAAATCGTGTTTGTCAGATTATAAATTTCTCATATATAACACCTATTGTAGCCATAAAAGATGTTGGTAAAATACTAGGTTTTAAATATAATGAAATGGATAAACTGTCCAAAAAGTTTTCGTACAATACATTCCAAGAGTGTATTAACAACAACATAAACTACTTATCTGAACACCCTGAGTACAGTGAGTTGCTTGACATAGCAGGCAAGTTGAGTGGTAGAGTTAAAACAGTTAGTTGCCACGCAGGTGGTGTCGGTATCGTTGATACTGACATTAGCGACTATATGGCAATGAAACTAGGCTCTGACGGTGAACACGTCATTCAGGTTGATAAAAGGCTTGTCGAACAAATAGGCATTATTAAGTTTGATATTCTTGGTGTTCAGACCTTAAAAATGGTACAGGAAATTCAAAATGACTTGCACTTATCTGAATATGATATAAATATCAACAACCCCAAATTTGAAAATGATAGAAGTCCATTTGAACTGTTAAACAAAGCATTGACGAATGGTGTGTTTCAGGTAGAAAGTGCAGGTATGAAAGACTTGTTGCTCAGACTACAAGCAACTAATATGGAAGATTTGTCGGCTGTTTTGGCATTGTATAGACCTGATTCAATGGGAGCTTTGGAGGAGTTTATCAAATGTAAGCATGATCCTTCACTTGTTACCTATATACACCCCGACATGAAGCCTATTTTGGAAAGCACTTACGGCTGCATGATCTATCAGGAACAACTTTTGGATATTGTAAGAACTTTTGGTGGCAGAAGCTATGGTGGAGCTGACTTATTCCGCAAGGCGATAGGCAAAAAGAATATTGAACTTGTTAAGCAAGAGTCAGAAAAGCTGTACCAAGAAATTATTGACAATGGATATTCTCATGAAATTGCCAAAACGATTAGTGAAGAATTGAAAACTAAAGGTGGTTATCTGTTCAACAAATCACATAGTTATAGCTACGCTGTTCTATGCTTTCAAACTGCTTATTTAAAAATAAATTACCCTGTTTATTTTTTCAAAGCACTATTTAATTTGAACAAAGATAAGGCGGGTATGGTAAATAAATACATTGTAGACTCTAAACAGTTTGGAGTAACTGTTTTGCCACCTCATATTAATAAATCGCAAGTCGATTTTTCTATTTACGATAATAATGTTATGTTTGGTTTTTCTGCGATTACAGGCATTGGTGAACGAATAGCCCAAGAGATTGTTGCTGAGCGTGAGAAGAATGGTAAGTATAAAAACCTTCAAGATTTGCTGTCAAGAACAACACTGACAAAAACTCAGATTATTAACTTAATGAAGTCAGGTGCAATACCTACGAAAGATAAAAAGAATTGCCTATTGAAATATTTGAAGTCATTGTATAAACCATTAGAATATAAAGAATTGTCTAAGTTGCCAACATATAACAAGCTTATTATTGACTATGATATTGATATTGAAAAATATCGTATCGGCAACGGCAAGTATGACTATGACAAAGATCTGTTACTCACTCTTGTAAACCAGAAAAAGAAAGAAAAGTTTGACCTACAGCAAGAAGATAGGTTGAAACAATTTCTTTTAACCAATAACAAATATCTTGAAAACGCTGATTTTTGGGAGTTTGAAGCATTACAGATATTTATACATAATAACCCATTTGAAGAAGCACTCCCCTATCTAACAACAACCTTTGAAACCGTTGAGAATGATAATGATTGCGTTGTTGTAGGTGTTATTTCCAGAGTACAAAAGAAAAAGGACAGAAATAAAAAACCATTTGCTTTTGTGAATATTTACTCCACCTTCGGTATTATAGAGGGAGTTCTTTGGAATAGTCAACTTGTACAGTATGAAGATTTAGTCAAGAAAGGCTCTCAGGTTGCTATTAAATGCAGAAAAACAGATGAAGATAAAGTTACAATACAGGCTATGCGACCATATGTTGAATGGCTTTCAGAAAGGAAGAAAAGACATGACAGAAAAAACATTTAAGTTTAAAATCGTTCCTCAACAGGAGCGATTTTATAACGAAAATAGTAATTGGGGAGTATATACTTTTATAACAACTTCTGATGACATTCCATATTTTTATGATTGTTATGACGATCCCTTTGGCGACAAGCCAAGGCTGTTAAAAGGTAGTACATTGGCAGGTAAAATGCAACGCTTGACAATCGGTGTCGAGTACAATGCCGAAGTCACTTGCTCCTTTAATAGCAAATATAATTCGTATCAGTATACACCAATTTCTATTACTGCAAATGTGCCTAAGACAGAAGAACAACAAATAGCATATTTGAAAACTCAGGTCACAGAACTGCAAGCAAAAAACATTTTAGCTGTCTACCCAAATGTAATTGATGATGTTATTCATAATAGAGAAATTGATTTTACAAAAATCAAGGGTATAGGCGAAAAGAGTTGGAATAGGATAAAGGACAATATATTGAATAACTATGTTATTTCAGACATTCTTATTATGCTTCAGCCGTTGGGTGTAACGTATGCCATGATAGCTAAATTGATCTCCAATGAACCTAATCCTCAATTATTGAAGGAAAAGTTACTGGATAATCCTTACATTATGACAGAAATTCGTGGTTTAGGTTTTAAGAGAGTTGATGATTTGGCATTAAAGTTAAATCCAAATATCAGAATATCAACCAAAAGAGTTGTGGCATTTGTTAAGTATTATCTTGAGAGTGTTGGAACTAATGACGGTCATTCATATGTGCTAGAGTCTGTATTGGACAGTGCGATAAGAGATAACATAAACGATTGTTATGAAATGTACGAGAATTTTAAATCCACACAAAAGCAACATGAGATATTTCTACATTTTGAAGAAAATAAGGTAGGGCTATTACGCCAATATAAAACCGAAATGTCCATTTTGGATATCCTAAAAAATCTCAATGAACAAGAAACAGACTATAAAATTAACATCGAAAATGGTATCTCGGAAGCAGAAAGAGAACAAGGTTTTTGCTATACAGACGAACAAAAACAAGAGATATATAAGGCTTGTGGCAGTTCTGTAGTGCTTATAACAGGTAGAGCAGGAACAGGTAAAAGCTCAATTTTAAGAGGACTCACAAAGATATATAAAAGCTATTCTATATCAGCTTGTGCTTTATCTGCTAAAGCTGCGATCAGGATAACTGAGGCAACAGGTTTGTTCGCAAGTACAATTCATAGGTTGCTTGGTTTTAACAAGACAGGTTTTGTTTATAACTCTAACAACAGATTGTCTAGTGATATTATCGTACTTGATGAAGCTTCAATGGTTAATTCATCATTATTTTATAGCTTGGTTTCTGCTATAAAAGAGGGTGCAAAAGTAATTATTGTAGGTGATGACGGTCAGTTACCACCAATAGGCTGTGGCAATATCTTTCATGATTTGCTTAATTGTAATGCGTTTACTTGTTGTAAACTGACTAAGATTTTAAGACAGGCTCAAAAGTCAGGTATTATTTCGGACTCAGTTAAAATTAGAAATGGAGAAAACCCATTGCCTGAACCGAAACTGAAAGTTGTTACTGGCGAACTACAAGACATGACCTATATGTTTAGAGAGAGCCGTGAAGGTATGCGTGAATTGGCTATTAAATTGTATACAATGGCAGCTAAGAAAGACGGCTATGATGAAACGATTATTTTGACACCTTGTAAAAAGGACAGGATAAATAGCTCTTTTGAAATTAACTCTATTTTGCAAGATATGATAATTCCACCCGATACTGCACCTGAGATCAGGTATGGTAATAAGACATTTCGTCTTGGGTCGAAAGTTATTCAAAGAACAAATGACTATGATAGAAATGTTTTCAATGGAGAAATGGGTTATATTACAAAAATTGAACAGACAGTTAAAGACGGTAAGAAGCAGAATGTTGTTACAATTAAATTTGCCGACAAGGAAATTGATTTCCTGCAAAATGATTTAAGTAGTATTGAGTTGGCTTACTGTCTGACCTGCCATTTGACACAAGGTAGCGGTTTTAAAAATGTTATTGTACTGATCGATAATACCCATTATAAACTGCTTGACCGCTGTATGCTTTATACTGCGATTACCAGAGCTAAAACCAAATGTGCATTGATTGCCGAGCCTAGTGCTTTTCAGAGGTGCTTGAAAATACAAGCTTCACAAAGAAACACATGGTTGAGTTTATTGTACAATAATATATAGTTTTCGTAGTATAAATTTGTACATTTTGCATACTTGACACATCTCAAAAGTAGTAGTATACTATAAATATAATCTCAAAGGTAGCATAGTAAAATTAATATGCCGAAAGGTGGTTAAAGAGTGCTAAAGGCGATTAAGAAATGGTTTTACAAAATAAAAGACTTTGTAAAGTACAAGAGATAGGAGGAAATACTATGAAAGAAATGGTATATAAACAATTTGACGAGAATGGACAAAAGATTATTGATATGCTTGACGAAGGAGTTTACAATGACTTTCATTATGCCATAGTTTCTTATGGCACTCACCCTTGTGCTTATGTTGAAATTCCAGAGGGACATGGGTTATATGATGTTAGTGATGAAGATGAGCTTGTTAATATTGATTGTCATGGCGGTATTACTTATGTTTCTAAAACAGGACTCATTAGACCTAGTAATAAGAACTATAGAGATGGATGTTGGATAGGTTGGGATTATGCACACTGCATGGACTATTATTGTTCGCCTTATAATTTTGAATTTTTTAATGAGGGCAAGAAATGGACAACTAAAGAAATATTTGAAGATGTTAAGAATGTTATAGAGCAACTTATAAAAAGTTGATTTTATTTATAAAAGGAGGCAACAATACAGATTGAATAATGATAGATATTCAGATGATAATAAAGTTCATGATACTCAACGTTTAAAGGAGTTGCAAGCATTACCTTTAGAAAGAAAAGTTCTAATAACTCAAAGTCGTATTCTTGAATGGTACAATTATTGGAATGGACAAGTGTATGTCTCATTTTCGGGTGGGAAGGACAGTACAGTTCTTTTACATATTGTAAGAAATTTGTTTCCTGATGTTGAAGCTGTGTTTGTTGATACAGGTCTTGAATATCCTGAACTTAGAGCATTTGTCAAGACGTTTGATAACGTTACTTGCTTGAAACCAAAAATGAATTTTCGGCAAGTAATAGATACATATGGTTATCCGCTGATTAGTAAAGAAGTAGCAAAAGTTATTTATGATGCAAGATCTGCAATTAGAAAAGGTAATTCAAATTCATATGCTGTAAAGCAGCTTGAAGGTAAGTGCATTAACCCAAATACAGGTGAAAAATCTTTGTATAATAAATCAAAGTATAAATATTTACTTGATGCACCATTTCTTATTTCACATAGGTGCTGTGATGTCATGAAAAAGCAAACAGTTCATTTATATGAAAAAAAGTCTGGAAATAAACCTATTATAGCAACTATGGCAAGTGAAAGTAGGATAAGACGTACTCAATGGATTGCTAATGGGTGTAACGCATTTACCAGAACAAATCCGTCCTCTAAACCAATATCATTTTGGACTGAAAATGATATTCTTGAATACATAATTAAAAATGATTTACAAATAGCCCCTGTATATGGAGAAGTTGTAAAAACTAATGAGGGGGGGTACACAACAACAGGAGAGAAAAGAACAGGTTGTATGTTTTGTGGATTTGGCTGTCATCTCGAGAAAAGTCCTAACCGATTTGAACGTATGAAAAGTACCCACCCTCAAATATGGAATTATTGTATTAGACCAAAAGATCAAGGTGGTCTAGGTATGGGAGAGGTTCTTGATTTTATACACGTTCCGTATGGAAAAGAAAAACGTTAATAATAAAGTGACAGAAAGGGAGTACATAACGAATGAGAATAGTTACAAATACTAACACAGGAAAGATTGTGTCTGACACAGATTTGTGTCTTGAATACCTTTATGTGGGAGATTATGGGAAAGAAAACAATATTAAAGCTGATTTTCTTGGGTACACAAAGCGTATAGATAAAGTTAAACATAAGCCTATTGATATTACAGACAAGCTGGTTGTTACAGTTTCTAGCCAGAAAGGTTGCCCTATGAATTGTAATTTTTGCGATTGCCCAAAACTTGGGTTTTATGGAAATGCAAGTACGATAGAACTTGTATCAGAAATTACAACAGGAATTGCTCTCTCAGGCATTAAACATGGTGAGCGTCTTAATGTGCATTATGCTCGTATGGGCGAGCCAACATTTAATCCAAACGTTGTTACATCCGCCAAGATCATTTTTCAAATAGTAAAAGACAGTAATGCAGATATTTCATTCAATACATATCACCCTGTTGTTTCCACCATGATGCCAAAGTCGAACAAAAACCTTGAAAAGTTCTTGCACGATTGGGTTGATACGGGATTTATTTATGGTGGCGAAGATGGTTTTGGTTTGCAGTTTTCCATTAATACACTTGATGAGGAAGAACGTAATAAGATGTTCCGTAATAAGTCTCTTTCATTGCAAGAAATAAGTGACATTATTAAGTCACTTCCAATGCCTAAGAAACGTAAATATACACTAAACTTTGCGGTTACATCTAAGTGCAATCTTGATGTTGACCTTATGAACAAGTATTTCAACAAAGATAAATGTATTGTAAAGATTACACCTATTCACGAAACAGTAGAAGCAGTTAATGAAGGATATGAAATTGTTAATGATTTTGATGTTTACGAAAAATTTGAACAACCTCTTGTAAAAGATGGTTGGGACGTTATTGTCTTTATACCTAGCAAAGAAGAAGATGCTGACCGTATTACTTGTGGCAATTCGTTAATTGCTCTTGCAAATAAATAGAGTAAATGAGAAAGGGAGTACATTAAATGGCTGAACAAAATTAAAGTAGGCGAATGAGTAATATAAAAGTTTTCTTTTATTGAGAGAAGGTGAAACCAATATATAAATGTATTTGTGATGTATGCAGAAACAATGAAGCCAATCAGCATTTTAAGGTTAAAAAACTTAGTGGAGTTTGGACTTGGAAAGGTCGTTATGAAGCATCTGAATGGGCTGAACTTGATATTTGCAATCAATGTTATGAAAAGTTTATTGGAGTAATACACGAAAGAGAAGATAGGGAAAGAATGATGGAAGCGTTTATCGGAAAACCGCATAAAGAAAACAACGACAAATAAAAATTTAGTTTTATTTATGGAAAGAGGAGATAAGTATGGAATTAATGAAAGAACAACTGATAGAAATACTTGAAAACTGTGTAAAGCACAACTGTAAAGGTTGCCCATTGTTTAACAAGACTTGTACACAGATAACTAAAAAGAACGCATTGTACTACTTGAAGGATAAATTCACACCTGTAGAAAACATTTATGAAAACGCCAAAATAACTGATGTGTCATTGGGAATAGACGATCACTGTTGTCTTACCTTTTCTATAGTTCTTAAAGGTTCAGGCTGGGGAACTTGTTTTGGTGGTTATAACCTAGCTTTTTTCAACGGAACATCGTTTAAAGGTTCTGAAAAGGGGCTTGAGGCACTTACAAGAATTATGGATGTTGTGGGCGTTTCAAAATGGGAAGATATAAAAGGTCATTATGTTAGGGTAAAACAGGAAGATAGATTAGTTGTCGGAATAGGAAATATCATTAAAGATAAATGGTTTGAGCCGAGAGAGTTTTTCAAGGAGAATGAAAATGACAAAACATAGCGATGTCAAATACATGAAAGATTTTAATTGGAATGGTTTTCTCAATGGTGAATTTGCAGTAAATCTGAGGACACAGGACAATTATGATAAATTTATGCACGAATGTGAAAAAAGAAATTATTTGGAATGGTGTACAAAAATAAAACTACTAAAACAGAATATCTGGAAAACTTATAAGGAAAATACTTGTGTTGATATTGATTGTGGAGCGATGTTCTATGGAAATATCAAATGTTACCACGATAATAATATGCCTATTTTTGTTTATTCTAATAGCAAAATAACTGAAAACCATTTTGATGTGCAGGAAGTCAAGCATGGATATTGGATATCTGAAAGAGATCCAGACGAAAATAGTAGAATACAATGCTATCACTGTTCCATATGTGATGATGATTTTCATTACATTGGGGCGTTCATCGCAACGAATTACTGCCCTAACTGCGGAACAAGAATGGACGGTGAGAGCTTGTGAAAATAACAAGGCTGTCGGAAAATCAGAGGTTTGTTTTCAGATGGTG
>OGXI01000642.1_pt1 | contig 30937 bp, 17 predicted proteins | sample 1576221 | NCBI WGS metagenome assembly OGXI01 (sample SAMEA3541523, study PRJEB24748) | human gut metagenome | biome: human gut; feature: human-associated habitat; material: faeces | place: China | collected 2012
CGCCTTACCAGCATGCTCAGCCAGAAGCGGCATGTGTTCTTCGTGGGACGCGGGATGGATTATGCCCTTTCGATGGAGGCGGCGCTCAAGCTTAAGGAGGTCAGCTACATTTTCAGCGAGGCCTACGCCGCGGGCGAACTCAAGCACGGCCCCATCGCTCTGCTCAAGGAGGGACGGCTGGTGGTGGCGACGCTCACCCAGCCCGCCCTGCTGGAAAAGACCATGAGCAACCTGCGGGAGGTAGCCGCTCGCGGCGCACAGGTCGTAGCCGTATGCCGCGAAAGCCTGGCCGCCAAGGTGTGTGGGCAGGTAGACGAGGTGATCGTCGTTCCCGATGCGGATGATTTACTTGCGCCTTTGCTGGCGGTGATTCCGCTGCAGCTCTTCGCTTACTGTATGGCGGTGGCGCGTGGATGCGACGTGGATAAGCCGCGCAACCTGGCCAAGAGCGTCACGGTGGAATAAACGGTATCTTTGCCTTAACGCAGTCCGGGCGCTTCCCGGCCCACCCCGTTGGGGGCGGGGGAAGCGCCCGGCTTTTTGCTGCGCTTGAAGAGGCTTTGCCCAGCACAGGGACACGCCGCGGCGCACAGGGAGAAAAGGCCGCAGGCGCCATGCGGCGCACGCAGCCGCGTCCGCCTGATGATCCCGGAAGCCTCGTTGCTCAGTCGCTGCTAACGCAGGGGGAAGGTGGCTTCATGGATGCGTCCGTCGTCGGTGAGAATCAGCCGTCCGTCGCGCAGCTGCTCGCCGTCCGCGGTGGGGAAGGGACATTCCCGTGAGGCATGCAGGTGGTAGGTGGCTGTACCAAAACGATAGGTCACGCGCAGCTCGTCCCAGCCGGATGGAGCCACGGGCCGGAAGCGCAGCACGTTGCCCGTCTTTTGAAAACCCAACAGCTGTGTCAGCACCACGTATTGCAGCCAGCCGGCGCTGCCGGTGTACCAGGTCCAGCCGCCGCGTCCGCGCTGCTGGGGATTGGCGTATACGTCCGCGGCCAGCGCATAGGGCTCCACGCGGTAGCGCAGAGCCAGCTGGCGCGTGGCGGCATGGCGGATGGGCAACAGGGCCGAGGCCAGTTCCCAGGCGCGGCCATCCTGCCCCAGCTGATGCAGGGCGGCCACGGCCCAGCAGGCGGCGTGGGTATACTGTCCGCCGTTTTCCCGCACGCCGGGCAGATAGGCCGCGATGTAACCGGGTTGCTCCTGCCCCTGAAAGGGCGGGGTAAAGAGCTTTATCAGGCCCACATCCGGCTCGTAGAGCATGCGCCAGGCGTTGTCCATGGCCATGGCGCAGCGGTCGCGCGACACACCGCACATAACGCCCCACGCCTGCGGCAGCAGATCGATGCGGCATTCCTCGCTTGCGGCGCTCCCCAGACGGCTTCCATCGTCATACCAGGCCCGCAGATACCATCCGCCGTCCCAGGCGTAGCGGTCCAGCGAGGCGAGCAGGGCGCTCCGGCGGTCCAGCAAGCGCCGGGTATCCGACGGCTCGCACAGGGGGGCGAACAGGCGCAGCACCTCGCACAGGAACATGCCCAGCCATACGCTTTCGCCGTTTTCGCCGCCCACGCGATTCATGCCGTCGTTCCAGTCGCCCCCGCCCATCAGGGGAAGGCCGTGCGCGCCGCAGGCCACATGGTCAATGGCGCGCAGACAGTGCAGCCGAAGCGGTTCCGAGATTTCGGATACCTCCGGGGAAAACAGACGCTCGGTTTCTTCCTCGGAAAGCGGATCGCCGTGCAGGTAGGGCGCCTCTTCGCTCAGTATGGAGGTATCGCCGGTGATTTGTACGTACAGGGCCGTCACGTAGGGCAAAAACAGCTTATCATCGCTGATGCGGGTGCGCACACCGTATCGAGGCGGATGCCACCAGTGCTGCACGTCACCCTCCTCAAACTGATGCGCGGCGCATTCCAGCAGGTGCGCGCGCGCCGCGTCGGGCCGGGTATGCAGCAGGGACAGCATATCCTGCAGCTGATCCCGATAGCCAAACGCGCCGCCCGCCTGATAGAATCCCGCGCGCATCCATAGCCGGGAGGCCTGCACCTGATAGGGCAGCCACCTCCCCAGCATCAGGGCCATGGCGGGGTCGGGAAGATCAAAGCGCAGGAGGCTCAGGCGGTCCTCCCATTGCTGGCGCACGGCGTGCAGGCGCAAGGTAGCGCCGTCGCGGCGGAAGCTCGCCAGGGAATGAAGCAGCGCTTCCGTGCCTGCCGCATGGGCCAGCGCCGTGGTGACGGTGCGCGTCTCGCCGGGCCTGAGGCGTACCTCATAGCACAGGACGGCCGTATCGCCAAAGTCGCTGGGCAGGTTTTCTCCGCCGCACAGCGCGGCAGGCGCCACACCCCAGAGCCCTTGGAACACGCCCGAACTCATGGTGGTGCTCATGGTGGGAAGCGGGTCCATGCCAAACAGGCCCGCCACGCCCTCCAGACTGGGATTCTCTGCGAGTACGCCTCCCTCCACACGGCTCAGCGCCGTCAGCTGGGAAGCCGCCGGCTGATTGCCGGGGCTGAAGATGCAGGTGTGCAGCAGCGTCAGCGTGCGCTCCACCCGGTCCTCGTTGCGCAGCTGAATCACGCGCGCGCCGATAGCGGCCTCGCCGTCGGTGAAGCAGGACATGCGGCAGTACACGCCATAGCAGCTGCTCTCATACACCGTTTCCCCGGGCGCATGGGTTATGCGCACAGGCATGTTATGCCCCATCGGTTGCCGGGTGAGGGACCAGATCAGCCGGTTTGCGTCGTCACGAAGGAAGAAGTTTTCCTCTCCGCGGGGAGTCACACTGTCGTTGGGCCAGCGGGTCAGACGGCTCGAATGGCTGTTGCCCGCATAGGTGAAAACCAGCCCGCTTTCGCCCGCGAGGGTGCCGAAACAGTCCGAGCAGAGCGGATTGCACCAGGGCGCGGGGGTCTGCCGCCCGGCGGGCAGCGTGATGCGGTAGTCGCCGCTGTCTCGCGTAAAACCGCCGTAACCGTTGTCAAACAGCAGGGCGTCCGCTTCGGGCAGAGAGGGTTTCCATTCGGCGCTGGGGCGGCAGGTATAGAGGGGACGAACGCGCACGTTCATCTCCAGGGCGTGCAGCTGTTCCTCCAGCGAGCCGCCGTCTGTGGAAAGCACCACGCGCGCCGCGGCACGCAACAGCCCCAGTTGGTCGGCCGTCAGACTGTCAAAAAGATGCACGCCGCTCTCCTTGCCAATCAGCTCATGGCTGTGGCAGGACTGGGCCAGAGCGCCGAGCCGTTCGCGCAGCGGATGTCCGTAGCCCGAAGGCCGGGTGACGGCCAGCACCAGGTCCACCCACAGGCCGTGCATGCGGTACCAGGCGTGCGCCTTGAGGAGGAGCTGCACCAGAGACAGGTCCTTGCCCTCGCGGCATTCCAGCAGCAAAATGGGAAGATCGCCGCCGATGCCCATGCTCCACAGGGCGCGGAGGGGCAAGGTGTTTTCCGATGCGTAGCGCAGCTGGGCAGGCTGGCCGGTGTAGCACAGCGCGCCCACCAGGCGCGAAACCCCACCGAGCATTCCCGCGGAAAGCCCCAGATAGCGCGCTGTGACCAGCCCCCGCGTAAGGGCGGGACCGTAGGCGCGCAGCGCGCCGTCCACCTGGCCGTAGCGTTCCAGAAAGGCGCCCGGAGCCTCATTTTCGCCGGGAAGAAGGGTGGCGAACACAAATTGTAGCCTTCCGCCGGACGGCAGCACGAACTGGCCCCGCAGGCTCAGACAGGGCTCGATGACGTCGCCCAGCGTGTCAGCGATGGCGCTGATGGGCATCTCCAGCGCCCGCGGCGCATAAATGGTGCGCCCGCGCCCCAGAAAGGCGGTGCGGTCGGTCTGCACTCGCAGCACGGTGAGACTGGCGTCTGTGGCCATCAGGTGCCACAGGCGGCGACTTTCTCCGGACGGGTCACGGGGACGGCGCATGGCGGCCACACCGTATTTTCCCAGCCGACCGGTGCGCACAAACAGGTTCTGAAACGCCGGGTGCGCCGCGTCGTCGCGCTGGGAGGCCAGGGCGGGCTCCAGATAGCTGCACACCTCCATCATGCGCTCCATCCCGCTGTGATTTTTCAGCGTAAGACAGGCCAGGGCCGTTCCGTCCAGAGGACTTACAAACAGGCGAAGCTCACTTTCCACCTGAAAGCGTTCATGCGTAAAGACCGCCTGCGCCGTTTCAAAGCTGACCGACTGGGTCAGGCCGGGGTCTGCGGCGTTCCAGTAGGCGCCGCTTTGTGAATCGCGCAGGTAAAAGCGCATGCCGCTGGGCAAGCGGCAGCTTTCTGAAAAGCGGGTGAGCATCACGCCGTTCCGGCTCAAAAAGCCGCCGCCCTGCGCATCGATCATCCAGGTGGTTCCGGCGCCGTGCAGAAGATGTGCGTCAATGGGAAAGCGCATGGGCTGCGCTGCCCGCCGGGCCGCGGCAGCAGAGGGAATCTCCTCGCGCGCCGTGCGCCGGAGCGGACGGCGGATCAGCCCACGGGCCCGATAGGACTTTTCTTCCAGCAGCAGGCGATATGCCTGCGCACGAGGAAGGGAGGAGAACAGCTCCGCAATATAGCCATCCTCCAGAACGTTGCACACCGCCAGCAGAATCATCCCCTGATGATGCGCCATATGGCTGCGCACGATGCGCATGGGCTGACCCTCCGTGCGCGTGGGGGAAAAATCGGCGGCTTCAAACATGCCCAGCGGCCCCTCCATCCCCAGCGACATGAGGCGCAGCAGGTTTTGAAACGCGCCCTTCAGATCCACGGGCAGGGCCAGGAAGGTGGCATAGGGCGTGATCACATCGCAGCGCTGGTCTGGGTCCAGCGACAGGCGGGGCAGGCCGAAGGCCTTATAGAGATAGTACAGATTGGGGTCGAAGGCGTAATAGCCGCTTTCGCTCACGCCAAACACGCCACCGCGCCGGCAGCGCTTCTGGGCCTTGACAACGGCGTGATACACCCCGTCCAGCAGCGTGCCGGGCACCGCGGGCTGAAAGAGCAGCGGCATGAGGTATTCAAACATGGTTCCATTGTAGCTGATGAATGCCTGCGCGCCACCGGGCACGCGCGTATAGAGCCTTCCCAGCCGGTACCAGTGCCGCACCGGCACCTGCCCCAGCATGATGGCGACAAAGCTGAGCAGCCGGGATTCGCTGGCCAGCAGGTCGTAATGACCGCCAGAGGGGGCATCCTGAAGCGGATGCACGCCAATGCGGAACAGGTCCGCCTCAGCGTCATACAGGGCGTCAAAACGCATGCCCTCCGCCAGCGCGTCCATACGGGCGGCCAGGCTGTGATAGCATGCGCTGAGCCGGGGCAGCAGCACGCGCACATCCTGCGCACAGGTCAGCAGACAAGCCGCCAGGTTGCCGCTGTCCACCGAAGAAATGAACGGCGGCTCCAGCGGCTCCAGTGTGCGCGTATCATACCAGTTGTAAAGATGCCCTTGCCACTTTGGCAGCTTTTCGAGCGTGATGAGGGTTTCTTCCATGCGGCGGGCCATTTCGTCCGGCGCGAGCAGGCGCAGCCGCTCCGCCGCCGCCAGCGCACACAGGTACAGGCCGATGTTGGTGGGCGAGGTACGGTGCGACACGCCCTTGTTGGGCTCGATTTGCACATTGTCGGGCGGCAGGGCGTGGTCCGCATCGGTCATGGCCGTCTCAAAGAAGGTAAGCGTTCCCTTGGCCACGCGCGTGAGCACCTCGCGCATATACCCGGTTGGGCGCTGCGGCTGGCGCGCGGGTTGCTCCAGATAGGGCAGGGCGAAGGGAAAGGCGGCCCATAGCGCGCCCACCGCCAGTCCGGCCCATGTGCCGCCGGGCAGCAGCGAAAGTCCCGCCACCGCCGCGCCTGCGAACATGCTCAAATAGAAAAACAGCATGGGCGGCTTGTCTGCCGGGCGGGACAACTGGGCTGCCGTGGTCCACGCCAGCAGATGGCGCCGGCTGAACCACAGGCGGTACAGCGTGCGCACGATGGCGTCGGCTTGCATACCTGCCTCGCATGGCAATACGGCCAATCGCGTCAGAAGCGGCGGCAGGCCGCGCAGGCCCGCCGGAAGCACATAGGGCAGTTCGGGCAGCAGCAGTGCGGAAAGCAGAAGCCAGGGCCTGCCTGCGAACGCCGCGTAGGCGATCAGCAGAATCCGCAGGGGAGCGGCCAGGCTGCGCAGCAGATTGTGCCGGATTTTACGGCGGGCCAGCGCGTCCAGCGAGCGCCGGGACGGGCGCCATTGCGAAGGAAACAGCGGCAGCACATAGGGAAGCAGCTGCCAGTCGCCCCGCGTCCAGCGGTGGAGACGGTAAAGGAACCCCTTGAGGGTTTTGGGATTGCCGTCGTAGAGAACGATATCGCCGGCCATGGCACAGCCCGCCAGCTCGCCTTCCAGCAAATCATGGCTGAGCACGCAGCCGGGGATGATGTTGTGTTCGGTGGCGTCCAGAAAGGGCGCGGGATCGATGATGCCCTTGCCCATGAACGTACCCCGCCTGTAGAGATCCTGCGCAAGGTCGGGGGCGAGGGCGTTGTAGGGGTCTGCGCCACCGCGTCCGCCCAGCAGCAGGGATAGGCGGCTGCCCACCGTATGAGCGGCGATCTCCATGCGCGGCTGCAACACGCTTATGCCGCGCATGCGTCCCTGCACTTTCTCCCGCCGCTGCAGGGGATGGAGCATGCTGCCCACCAGCCTCAGCGCGCTGCCGGGGGGAAGGATGGTGTCGCTGTCAAGGGTGATTACGTAGCGGTATTGGCCTTTCAGGCTCTCCAGCGGCAGGGAGGCATAGGCGAAGGAATCCTCCACAGGCCGTCCGTCGATGAGCTTGAGCAGCGTTTCGAGACTGCCCCGCTTGCGTTCACGGCTCATGTAGAGATGGTCGCGGGCGGAAAAGACGCGTTCGCGCTGCAGATAAAAAAATGGATGGCCGGTGTCCTCGCACAGGGCGCGCACAGCTGCGGATGCGGCGGCCACAATATCGCCGTCGCCGGAAAGCGTACCGGTCAGACTGTCCTGAAAATCCCCCAGAAGCAGAAAGTGCAGATGCGCGTCCGGGTTGGCCTGATGCAGCACTGAGAGGTGCTTCACCATGGAGATGGCGTGCTTGGCGTCCATGAGCATGGTAGGGCATACCACCAGCGTTTGCGTGGACGCATCCAGATGGTCCACCTGCATGCGGGGCACCATGCGTGGACGCAGGCGCCTGAGCAAAATGACGGCAGCGGCCCGCTGTGCCGCGCAGAGGAACACGACTGCAAACAGCGGCCAGAGAACTGCCGGCAGGCCCAGCGCCCAGGCGGATGCAAGCAGCAGGACCAGCACCGCCCAGCCCCCCAGCCGCAGAAGGGCCGCGGCATAGGTTCCGCTCCAGGGCAGGCGCGGCGCCTGCAAATAGCGCAGAAGCTGGCGCAGACCGTCGTCCAGCAGGTAATAGCCCACATGGCTGCGAACGCCTTCGTTGACGCCTTGGGCCAGCGACAGCGCCCCGGCGCATATGGACAGCTCCGGTCGGCCGGTGCGCCCGGCGATCAGGGAAACCTGTCCCCGGTAATAGGCCCGGCTTTCCTGGTCCATGGCGCTGTAAACACGATCAGCGGAAAGCGCAGCATGCACGGCGCTGAGCGATTCCAGCACCCGCTGCCAGGGCAACCGGCCGATGGCACGCAGCGAGGTAACGGCATTGCCGATCCACAGGCTGCTTTCCGCCTGATGGGCATGCTCCGCTTCCGCCAGACCATCGGCGGACAGGCCGTGGCGGTCGAAATAGCGGTCCAGCCACAGCGCGCGGCCGGCTTCTTCGCCGGCACGAACCTGGGATAGCAGCTGCTCCAGAAAGGCGGATTCGTGCTCGTTGCGCTTGAACAGGCGCTGGGCCTGCCGCTCGTGCCCGTGTCGAAGCAGACGTTCCATCCGAACGGCGCTGAGGCGGGCCTGCTGCTCGTGCATGCACTGATTCGCCGACAGGCAGACCAGTTCCAAAAGCGTCAGCCTAAGGGCCAGGGGCAGACAGTCCGTCTCTTCAACGGTAAAGGGCGTCACGCTCTGCCAGGCGTCCACGGCCCGTTCCAGCCGCCCGCGGTCAAAAGCGGCAGCACTGTGGCCCATCAACTCGCGGGCAAACAGGCACACCCGCGGCGTGCCTGATGAGCAACGGGGCAGACGCGGCGCGCCTTCCAGCGCAAGGCGCAGGGAAGCGATTTCCTCCTGCAGAAAACGCCCGTTATCGCACAGCCAGCGCGCGGCGGGAAGAAGGTCCTGTGCAGGCAGCGCATTCAAAAACCGCACCGAACGTTCCACGGAACCCAGCAACCCGCGCGGCATACGGATACGCGCCCGTCCGCGCCCCTCCGTTTCAGCCGCAAGGGCCTTGAGGTGCGCGGGCAGCGCGTCGTCCAAAGTTGCGTCCCGATAGGCACGGGGCACGGGCCGGTGCGTACCCCATGCCAGCAAAAACAGAATCGCCAGTCCGGCCGCCGATATGATCCAATGCATCAGGCAAACCTCCGCTATTGTGTACGGAGGATAGTGTGTGCAAAGGATGGCAAAGTGATGTATGATGCGGGAATGGTTTGCGCAAGATGCACCTGCCCGCGCGAAGGCGGAGAGAGTCTCATGGAGCCGGTTTGGCCGGGATGCAAATCGGCAGTCAGCGAGGGTTGCCCGCATGATTTGAATGCATGCGCAGCGCTCCAACAGCCATTTGGAACAATCCGGCGAGGACAGCGCCTCTATAGCGCGGACAGGTAGGCATGGCACGCGCTCGCAGCGTGCTGCCCCTCGTTGATGGCGCGCACGACAAGGCTCTGGCCGATATGCATATCGCCCGCGGCAAACACGCCGCGCCGCACCGTCATAAAATTGTCGGCCACGACGCGTCCACGCGCTTCCTGGGTGAGACCATAGGCCTGAATGAGCGTTTCTTCCGGGCCGGTAAAGCCCATGGCGATCAGCACCAGGTCGGCCGGCCACCTTTTTGAGGTTCCTGGCTGCGCCTGCAGGGTCATGCGGCCGTCCGTCCCCTTATCCCAGCGTACCTCTTCGGTTTGAACGGCGCACACGCCGTGTTCGTCGCGCAGGATTTCACGGGTCTGCGTCAGGTACTGGCGGGGATCGCTTCCAAAGCGCGCGATGGCCTCCTGCTGTGCGTAATCCACCTTGAGGACACGCGGAAATTCCGGCCAGGGGTTCTGAGGCGAGCGTGTCAGGGGCGGCTTGGGCATGATTTCCAGCTGGTGCACGCTGCGGCATCCCTGCCGCAGGGCCGTGCCGACGCAGTCGGTGCCCGTATCGCCCCCGCCGATGACGATGACATGCTTGCCCTTGGCGTTGAGCGCATCGGGCAGGGTCTCCGGCCCGTCCAGCACGGCACGCGTGGCGGCGGTCAGGTAATCGAGGGCGAAAGCCACACCGGATCCCTTGCGGCCCGGCACATCCAGGTCGCGGGGCTTGCCGCTGCCTATGCAGAGCACCACCGCGTCAAATTCATGAAGAAGCGCTTCGGCGGGCAGGTCCACCCCCACATGGCAGCCGGTGCGGAAAACTACGCCCTCGGCCCGCATGAAATCCACGCGCCGTGCAATGATGCGCTTATCCAGCTTCATGTTGGGAATGCCGTAGGTGAGCAGACCACCCACGCGGTCGCTGCGCTCCAGGACGGTGACGCTGTGGCCGTAGTGGTTGAGGCGATTGGCGCATGCCAGCCCGGAGGGACCGCTGCCCACCACCGCGACGCGCTTTCCCGTGCGCGTGGCCGGGGGATGGGGCTGCATATGGCCGCTTGCGAAGGCGTTCTCAATGATGCTGAGCTCATTCTGGCGAATGGTGACCTGCGGCTGATGGATGCCGCAGGTGCAGGCGCCTTCACAGGGCGCGGGACATACCCGGCCGGTGAATTCCGGGAAGCTGTTGGTCATCAGCAGACGCTGCGCCGCCACTTCCCACTCGCCGCGGTAGAGCAGGTCATTCCATTCGGGAATCAGGTTGTTAAGCGGACAGCCGGATGGCAGGCCGCCGATCATCAGGCCGCTGTGGCAGAAGGGCACGGAACAGCTCATGCACCGCGCCGCTTGCTGCCGTTCCTCCTCCTGGGGAAGCAGGCCGTGGATCTCGTTCCAGTCGTTCAGCCGCTCCAACGGGTCGCGGTCCGGCGGCAGCTCGCGGTTATATTCCAGAAAACCAAACAGCTTGCCCATGCTCAGCCCTCCTCCTTATCATGCCGTGCCGTCAGACGCTTGTACTGAGCGGGAATAACCCGCACAAAGCGGCCTACCACCGTGCCCCAGCTCTCCAGCAAGCGCTGCCCGAGCGGACTATGGGTGCGGCGCACATGCTGCTCAATCCACTTTTTCAGCAGGACGACCTCGTCGGGATCGTCCAGCGCTTCCAGCAATACCATTTCGGTGTTGCAAAGCTGCGGGAAGGTTCCCTCCGGGTCATATACGTAGGCGATGCCGCCGCTCATGCCGGCGGCAAAGTTGCGCCCGACGCTGCCAAGCACCACGACGCGTCCGCCGGTCATATATTCGCAGCCGTGGTCGCCTACACCCTCAACCACCGCCAACGCGCCGGAGTTGCGTACGCAGAAGCGTTCGCCCGCCATGCCGCATACGTAGCATTCGCCGCTGGTGGCTCCGTAGAGCGCCACGTTTCCCGCAATGACATTTTCCTCCGGCTTTCCGGCCTGCTCCTTGGCGGGGCGAATGGAGAGGATGCCGCCGGAAAGTCCCTTGCCCAAATAGTCGTTGCAATCGCCTTCCAGAGCCAGCGTTACGCCGTGCGGCACGAAGGCGCCAAAGCTTTGACCCGCGCTGCCATGGAAGGTGAAGCGGATGGTGTCGTCGGCCAGGCCGTTTTCGCCGTAGCGCGCGGTCACCTCGCTTCCCAGAATCGTACCGGTGGCGCGATCGGTGTTATGAATGGCCAGCGATGCGGTTACGGGACGCCTGCTGTCCAGGGCAGGACGAGCCAGCACGCACAGCATGTTTTCGTCCAGCGTGGAACCCAGACGGCGACCGGTGCCCTGCTCGTGGCGGCGGACCGGGGATTCGTCCTCCGCCGGCTGGTCCAAAATCGCGCTCAGGTCAACGGTGTCGCGCTTCCAGCAGCCATCCGACGGCTTGCGGACCAGCAAATCCGTGCGGCCCACCATTTCGTCCAGTGTGCGGAAGCCCATTTGCGCCATGATTTCTCTCAGTTCCCGCGCGATAAAGCGCATGAAGCGGATCACGTATTCGGGCTTGCCCTTGAAGCGGGCGCGCAGCTCCGGCTTCTGGGTCGCGATGCCCGCGGGACAGCTGTCCAGATTGCATACGCGCATCATCACGCAGCCCATGGCGACCAGCGGCGCAGTAGCAAACCCGAATTCCTCCGCACCAAGCAGCGCGGCTACGGCCACGTCCCGCCCCGTCATGAGCTTGCCGTCGGTTTCCAGCACGACACGGCCCCGCAAGCCGTTGAGCATAAGCGTCTGCTGCGCTTCGGCCAGACCCATTTCCCAGGGCAGGCCCGCATGGCGAATGGAGGAGCGCGGGCTGGCGCCGGTGCCGCCGTCGTATCCGCTGATGAGAATCACATCCGCGCCACCCTTGGCCACGCCCGCGGCCACGGTGCCCACGCCCGCTTCTGCCACCAGCTTGACGCTGACGCGCGCCTTGCGGTTGGCGTTTTTCAGGTCGTAAATCAGTTCGGCCAGATCCTCGATGGAGTAGATATCATGATGCGGAGGCGGAGAGATCAGCCCTACGCCCGCTGTGGCATGCCGCGTTTTGGCGATCCAGGGATACACCTTTTCGCCTGGCAGCTGCCCGCCTTCGCCGGGCTTGGCGCCCTGCGCCATCTTGATCTGCAGCTCCCTGGCGTGCGTCAGATAGCTGCTGGTTACGCCGAAGCGGCCGCTGGCTACCTGCTTGATGGCGCTGGAAAGATCGTCGCCATTTGCGTCGGGCTGGTAGCGGTCCTCGTCCTCGCCGCCTTCGCCGCTGTTGCTCTTACCGCCCAGCCGGTTCATGGCGATGGCCAGGCACTCATGCGCTTCCTTGCTAAGGGAACCATAGCTCATGGCGCCGGTCTTGAAGCGCTTGACGATCGTATCCTCGCTTTCCACCTCGTCCAGAGGAATGGGCGCGCGGTCGGACCGCAGGTCCATCAGGCTGCGGAGGGTAGCCTTGCGCTCGCTTCCATCGAGTTTGGCGGAATACTGCCGGAACAGGCTGTAGTCGTCATTCCATACGGCTTGCTGGAGCATGTGGATGGTTTCAGGGTTATAGAGGTGGTATTCCTCCTCCCTGCGCCACTGAAATTCTCCGCCGGGGGCAAGCGCAGCCTCGCCCAGCGGGTCGTGGAAGGCTGCGTCATGGCGTGCGGCGTTTTCTTTTGCCACGCCGTCCAGCCCGATACCGCCGATGCGGCTGACGGTTTCGGGAAAATATTCGTCGATGAACGAGCGATTCAGGCCGACCGCCTCAAACAGCTGCGAGCCACGGTAGCTCTGCACGGTGGAGATGCCCATCTTGGACATGGTCTTGACCACGCCCTTGACAGCCGCATGCAGATAGCGCGCCTGCGCCTCGTCCTCCGAAAGAGCCGGCAAGCGCTTCTCGCGCACGCCCTCCCGCACGGTACGCAGCGCCAGGTAGGGGTTGATGGCGGTGGCGCCGTACCCGATCAGCGCCGCAAAGTGGTGCACTGCGGTGGGTTCGCCGCTTTCCAGCACGATGCTCATCTGCGTGCGGATACCGCGGCGCAAGGTGTGGGCCTGTACGCCGCTGACCGCCAGCAGGGAGGGAATCGCAGCGCGCTGCTCATCCACACCCCGGTCGCTGAGAATGAAGATGTTATAGCCTTTTTCAAACCCCTCGTCCAGCTGGCGGCAGACGCGGTCCATGGCGCTGCGCATCCCTTCCTCTCCCTGCTCCGCATCATAGAGGATGGACAGGGTCAGGGCGCGCAGGCCTTCGGTATCCAACTGCCGCAACTGGGCAAGCTGGCTGTCCGTCATCAGAGGGGAGGACAGGCGCAGCTGGCGGCAACTCTGGGGCGAAGGGGAGAGCAGATCGCCCTCCGGGCCAAGGTACACGAGCGTGGAGGTGACGATTTCCTCCCGGATGGCGTCAATGGGCGGGTTGGTCACCTGGGCAAAGAGCTGATGGAAATAGGAAAAGAGCGGCTGCGGCCTGTCCGACAGAATGGCCAGCGGCAGGTCCGCGCCCATGGAGGCGAGCGGTTCCGCGTCCTTTTCGGCCATGGGCAGAATCACGTTGCGCACCTGCTCCCACGTGTAGCCGAAGGCCTTTTGCAGCTGCCAAAGAGGCGTGGTATCCTCGACCGGAGCGGCCGCCGGGAGGTCCGCAAGGTCCACGCCCAGCTTGGCAATCCACTTGTCGTACGGATAGAGCGAGGCCATGCGGCCCTTGATCTCCACGTCATCCAGGAGGCGTCCCGCACGGGTATCCACCATCAGCATGCGGCCGGGGCGCAGGCGGTCGCGGCGCAGCACCCGTTCGGGGGGAAGATCCAGCGCGCCGGTTTCGGAGGCCATCACCAGGAGGCCGTCGGTAGTGACCAGGTAGCGGGAGGGACGCAGGCCATTTCGGTCCAGCATGGCCAGCGCCCGCACACCGTCGGTCATGGCCATGGCGGCGGGACCATCCCACGCATCCATCACGTGGCTGTGAAATTCGTAGAACGCGCGAAGCTCGCGGCTCATGGTCTGATCCTTCTCCCAGGGCTGGGGAATCATCATCATGGCCGCATGGGGCAGCGTGCGCCCCGTCAGCAGCAGAAATTCCAGCGCGTTGTCAAACATGGCGCTGTCGCTGCCATCGTCATTGACGATGGGGAACACCTGGGAAAGATCGTCGCCGAACAGGTCGGTATGCACATGGCTCTGGCGGGCGTTCATGCGCTTGCAGTTGCCATGGATGGTGTTGATTTCACCGTTGTGGATGGTGTAGCGGTTGGGGTGCGCCCGTTCCCAGCTGGGGAAGGTATTGGTGGAATAGCGGCTGTGCACCAGAGCGATGGCCGTATCATAGGACAGGTCGTTCAAATCCAGATACAGCTGGGCGACCTGACGGCTGAGCAGCATGCCCTTGTAAACGATGGTGCGGCAGGACAGGCTGGCGGCGTAAAAGTCCCCCGGCCGGGCATCCGGCGCGTAGCGCAGACGCTTTTCGGCGATCTTGCGGATGAGGTAGAGCTTGCGCTCAAACGCTTCCTCGTCGTCAATATCCGCGCTTCTTTCGATGAACGCCTGGCGGATGACCGGCATGCAGGCACGGCTGGTCTTGCCCAGCGTGGTTGCGTTGACCGGGACGCTGCGCCAGCCCAAAAACCGCTGCCCCTGCTCACGCACAATGGCCTCGAAGGCGGCTTCAGCGGCGGTGCGGCGGCTTTCCTCCCGGCTCAAAAACAGCATGCCCACGCCATAGCGGCCAGGGGCGGGCAGCGTAATCCCCATCAGATGGCATTCTCTTTCCAGAAAAGCGTGCGGCAGCTGGGTCAGGATGCCTGCGCCATCGCCCGTGTCCGGTTCCGCACCTGCTCCGCCCCGGTGTTCCAGATTGCATAGAATGTCCAGAGCCTGGGTGACGATTTTGTGCGAGCGCCTGCCAGCGATGTCCACAATCATGCCGATGCCGCAGGCGTCGTGCTCAAAGGCGGGAGAATACAGCCCCCGTTGACCGGGATACCCCATGGATGAAGCGTTCATGCAATCAGTCCTCCTGTTCGACCGCCGAAAGCGTAAAACTCCGACGAAAAATAAAAAAACGCACTCAAAAACGGAACTCCCCTTTGAGCACTATCTCATTATAACTTTCTGCCATATCTGTGGCAAGTCTGGTACAGAAGAAAAACAACAGTCCAAGCAAAATGTAAAATCTCCCCTGTGGTCGGTTGCCTGCATGGACGCTTTGTGTTACAATAAAACATCATGAATTCCCTGTAACACCGCGCTGGGCTCTTCCAGTTCCGCCGTGCGCTGCAGAAGTGTTGTGAAGGATGTGACATTATGCGCAAAGCGATTCCCTGCCTTTTGTTGCTTTTGCTGCTGCTGGCGTGTGCGCCCGCCCTCGCGGAAACCTATGTGTTTGACCAGCTCTACGCCACCATGGAGATGCCCGAGGGCTACATCGTACTCACACCGGACAACCTCAACAATTACAGCGACTGGCTGGAGGCGCGCGGCTCCTCCATGGAGATAGCATCCAATGACTTTCTGGCCCGCGGCGTGCTTTTGCAGGCATGGACGGAGGAGGGCGACGCATGTTTTGAGCTGCGTGCCGTGCAGAACGAGCGGTCCGCCTCTATCTTTGATGTCAACGAGCAGACCAGCGATGTACGCGGTGTTTATCGCACCAGTCACTACCCCAATAACGAATACGAAGGGTACGAATTCACCACCTCTGAATGGAAAAATACCGACAATGGCCGCTTCCTCGTGCTGCGCTACACCCGGCGCGACAACGGCGAAATCCTCTACCGCGGCTTTATGCGCCGCACCATTCGCAACGGCTACGAAATCGACTTTGACATGCAGATCTATGGCCGCTCTACCACCAATAAGGACAACACCAATCTTAATAAAATCTGGGAGACCTTTACCTTTGTAGAGGTGCTGCCCCTGCCGCCCAAGGCCAGCGCCCGAATCCTCATTACCGACGAGCCCCCCGCCGAAACCAACGAACAGGAGTTTGAAATCGAAGGCACCGCGGCCGAGGGCGTGACCCTGACCGCCGTGGTCATGGGACTGAGCTATCCCGAACCCATTGTAACCGAGGCGACAGCGGGTAAAAACGGCAAATTCTCCCTGCCGATCAACCTTCCGAGGGAGGGTGTGTTCCTCATCACCATTACCGGAGAATACCAGGGCGAGGAAGTGGTGGAACTGGCGTATCCGGTGACCTATCAACGCACGCTGCTTACCGTCAACTTTACCACCAAGCCCGGGGATACCGTATCGCAGGATGAGGTGGAATTTGCCGGAACGGCTGAACCCAGCGCCACCATTCAGGTTTTTTTGAACGGCGAGGATGTCATGACCAAGCGCGTGACCAGCGCGGGCAAATTCTCCTTCTCGCTGGATGCGGAGGAAGAGGGCGTCTATGAGGCGGTGCTGGCCTTCAGCAAGAAAAACCTGGCGGACCGGCGGTTCACCTTCACGTTCACACGCAAATGGACCGAAGAGGACATGATGGATTATCTTAACGAGCAGTCCATTTCGCCCTCCTACAGCCAGCTGATCGACAAGATGGAGGGCTACGAGGGCCGCATCATGGACTACAAGGCCTACATCGTGGATATCAGCGAAAGCGGAGATATGTATATCATCCGCATGGCGCTCAATCGCAAAAATGACGAGTACAGAAACATCATCCTCGTCACCTCTGAGGAAAAGCCCAATTTCCAGGTGGATGAGCGCGTGATGATGTATGGCACCTGCGCAGGCATGTCACTGAGCACGGGCGTGGAGGGCGAGGAGGAGGACCCGGAGAGCTATCCATGCTTTGAACTGCTGCTGTTTGCCTCGCTGGAATAGCGCCTGCCGCGCGTAATGGACCGGCCGCCCTGTCGGAGCATGGGCGGCCGGTTATTTCATAGAATAGAAAGGGGGAAAATGAAAAAATTTGTAACACATTTGTGATAGTTATTTGAAAAGCCTTGTATTTTGGTAACGATTTTGATATACTTTATCAAGGCGTGGTATAGGTTCGCTCCACGCCGCAGGAGGTTGAAATGACGGACATCGCAATCGTGGGAAAAGGTCCGGCGGGCTGGTCCTGCGCCATGACGGCGCGGATGCGCGGCCTTTCAGCCACGGTGATCGCGCCCGCAAACGACGCGGGACTGCTTCGGGCAGCCGAGCGCATTGATAATTATCCCGGTATGCCGCACGCATCAGGGGAGAGCATGCTGGAAAGCTTTCGCAGCCAGGCGCTTGAGCTGGGAGCCGAGGAGCGCGCGGGGCTGGTGCGGCAGATCATGCCCACGGAAAGCGGGTTCATGCTGCTGGTAGAAAACGATGTGATGGAGGCCAAGACGGTGCTGCTGGCCATGGGAGCTGCACGGCCGGTGCTGCTGCCAGGCGAGGAGGAACAGCTGGGACGGGGCGTGAGCTACTGCGCCACGTGTGACGGCATGTTCTATCGCGGCAGGCGCATTGCGGTACTGAGCGGCTCGGCGCAGGGCGTGGAGGAAAGCGCATTTTTGGCAGGCCTTGCGGCGGAGCTGGATTACTACCGGTTAAAGGCGCATGACATGACCGGGCTGGATGCGCGGATTCATCCCAGGAAGGAAAAGCCGCGGGCCATCGCCCGGGACGGCGAGGCGCTGGTGCTGCAGACCGACAGGGGCGAGCACCGCTACGACGGCATCTTTATTTTCCGGGCGGCGATGCCGCTGTCGATGCTGCTCGCGGACCTTCGCACCGAGGGCAGCTACATCCCCGTGGACCGGGGCATGCGCACCAACATTCCGGGCGTATTCGCAGCGGGCGACTGTACCGGAAAGCCCCTGCAGGTGCCCAAGGCGGTGGGGGAAGGCAATATTGCCGCCATCAGCGCCGCGGAATATATTGCGAAACGTGGATGAAACATCCATGCCGGCGCGTTATATGAACGTACCGAACCGGCGAACAAAGCCGATTTGCATCACATGGAGGAGGATGACAACATGATGAATCGCACCGTACGGAAGGTGATCTCTCTGGTTGCGGCGCTGTGCCTCGCGCTGACGGCGGGCGCCGGCGCCCTGGCCGAAGGAGCTCAGGACATGGCAGACTTTGAGGCCCTGACCCCCCTGATGGATCTGGTGTGCGCGGCTTCGCAATACTCGCCCAACGCGCCCGAATCCGTTCCCGGAGCGGACGGAGTGCTGACCGTTTCCTTTACCGACGCATTTTTCAAGGTGGGACAGACCTATGGCGCCGAGGTGGGCGTCACGGCCGACATGATCAATGACACCAACGCCCAGGCCGAGCTGCTGAGCAAGATCTTTGCCGCGCAGCTGCCGCAGCTGGAACCCGTGGTGATGACTGATGACATCAACGGCTTCATCGGCTTCCATCCCGTCACGGTCAACCGTGGAGCGGACAGCGCCACGGTACAGATCATCGGCGAGATCTATCTGGCGGACAAGCCCATGCGCGAGATGAGCGAGGCGGACTACAGCAACATCCAGTGGCTGGAGCGTGCGGTGTTCACCTTCCAGAGCGATTCCACCGCGCTCAACGGCTTCCGCCTGATGGGCTACTCCGTGGGCACCGATCTGTCCCTGGAGGATGCCATGCAGGGGTATTTCGATCAGATCGCCGTGGAGTACGAAAGCCATCTGGGCTTCACGCTGCTCTATCCTGCCGTGTTCACGGACGACCTGCTGGTGGAGAGCGATGACGGCGTCTCTGCGGAGCTGCCCGACGGTAGCGCCAGCTTCTCGGCCAAGCGCATCGACAATACCAACGGCGCCAATCTGACCGATTACGTGGGCATCATCGCCAACGGCATTACGGGCAGCACCTCGACCATCAACGAGGAGTCCCAGTATGGCACCGTGGCCTACACCACCGAGGACGGCTATTATGTCTTTGAGGTCTACATTGTGACCGACCGCTACATCTATCAGGCGGAGCTGCGCTTCCTCAGCTCGCTGATGAGCCAGTACAGCATGTACACCTCGTACCTGGAAAACAGCTTTGTGGCCAACGAGCTGTATCAGGGCTAAGCAAAGGAGCGTTTTGCCATGAAAAGAGCGGCTGCGCTGGGTCTGGCGCTGTTCCTTACGCTTGCGGGCGCGGCCGCGCTTGCCATGGAAGCCCCGCTGAATACGCAGGCGCCGTCGCCCGCCGAAAGACTGCCTCTGGCAGACGCCCTTACCGGCGAACATGTCTGGCCGTCGGACGGCGTCACGGAAAGCTGCACGCTGCGGTATCGCTACCCCCAGTTTGATGCCTGGACGGATGCCGACAAGGCCATCAATCAGTATTATCAGGCCATGGCGCAGGACATGCAGAACCTGGCCGAGCCGGTGGACGCCTCCATCGACTATGAGGTGACGCATGATTCGAGCCGGTATGTGAGCGTTGTCCTCACCTCCACCACGTTGGGCGGGGGAGGAGAAAACGTAAGCCTGTCGGCGGATACGTTCGCCCGCGACGGCCTCTATGCCGGCCAGCCCGTGAGCCTTTCGCAGGTGTTGGGGCTGGAGGAGGAGGGCGGCGAGCTGAGCGACGGGCAGAGCGTGGCGGAGCAGCTGGCCTATGAGCTGGTCTGGCAAATCGTGGAGCGTGACAGCCAGAATGCCGACGGCGACTATCTGGACGGGCTTTCAAAGGAGCAATTGACCGGCGCGTTCAGCCCCGAATCCGATTTTTATCTGGATGCGGATGGAAACGTGGTGTTTTTCATTCAGGCGGGGGAAATTGCAGGAGAAATCGCGGGAGTGCTGCGCTTTCCCTTTAACCCGGCGGAACTGCTCAGTGCCGTCAAGGAACCATAAAAGGAATACGTATAGATGCGGGTCGCGTATGCGGCCCGCCCAGCGTGAGGCCGGCTGCGCCGGCCTTTTTCGACACAGTAACGCCCCTGGCGAAAGCCAGGGGCGCGATGTTTTTGGGAAAAGTCTGTTACCGGCAGCAATTGCAACCAGTATTGCAGCCCGTGTTGCAGGCCCTGTTGCGCAGGCATACGTCGTCGTTGTTGCACAGCGAGGCGGGCGGGAAGAGAGGTAGACTGAAAAATTCATCGCACACATTTTCCGCGAATTCCTCGCAGGGCGGGATGGGGCAGAAGCCATAGGAGGGGATGAGGATCTCCACCTGGGCCAGCACCTTGAGGATGACCGTCACGCAGACCGTCAGCTTGAACTTGTTGTTGCCCTCGTAGGTGCCGGCAACGCAGATGGCGCTGACCATGCTCTCCAGGGAGTAAGGCACAATGGACTCGTCGGGGATGGACAGAAGGACGTCTTTATCCACCGTAATGACGCCCTTGCCGATGTACTCTACGCAGCGACTATCCACAAACAGGATGTCGATGGGCACGTCGATTTTGCAGCGCACGCGGGCGAAGCAGGGACGGTCGCACAGGCGTTCCACGGAAAGGTTACGGATGGTGCCTTCCGTAGTGGTGGAGCGGCAGCTTTCGAACGTGATGGGCGGCACGGGCGGGCTGGTGGGGGGCACGGTTTCGGTGGCGTCATCACAGCAGCAGTTGCAGCAGTTGTTAGCCACCATGGCGTAGCTGGTGATGGTCACTTCCTTGTCATCCAGCTGCTCCTGCTGCAGGCAGCTGTCGTATACGCGCTTGACCTGCACGCATACCTTTTCCTGCAGTCCGTCCAGCGCGCTGCCATTGGTGATGGTGCCGGGGCAGCAGCAGGGGTTGGCGTTTTTGTAAGAGTAAAAAGACATTGGCACGCCTCCTTCTTTGTTCGTCGGCCGCAGGGAGGCTTTCGCATGGCAGCGTCCCTTGCGCCGTTCACTGATACAGTATGACGGCGCGGCGAACGCGTGCGGAAAAGGTGGCGGCTTTCAAACATTCTCCGGCAGGATGCGCTCCACGGTGTAGCCCATCTCCTCAAGGCAGCTCAAAACGCTGTCTCCGCTTAGCACCAGGTGCAGCAGGCCCAGCGTCACAAAGCAGTTATTCTCCCCCTCCAGCCACTGGGCCATCTGCCGGGCCATGCGCATGTTGCGCTCGGTCACCAGTGCCGCGTGGTATTCCCTGGCCAGGTCCTGATCGGGTTCGGCGGCCATGCCGTCCAGATAGGCCCGGGCAAAGGCTTCTGCGTCGCCCATGCGCCACCAATCGGGCCATCGGTCGATGACCGCGTCCATGCCGGTGGCACTATCCGGGTTGAGGATCACGCAGCAGGTGGAGCGAAGCAGAGATTCCTGCAGTGCCGGGCTCAGGCCGTCCAGCACCTCAAGTTCAGCGCGGGTATCCTCCAGCCATGCCTCCGGCTTTCCGCCGCCGAGCTTGCGGACCTGCTCTTCCACACCCAACGCGGCGGACGCTTTGGTGCCCCGCGCCTCCAGCGTGGCGGCCACCGCCTCCGTATTGAGCATGCTCATCACGGCCCAGGGCTTGAGCGCGTTCAGGCTGTCCATGCGGTATCCCGCCTTTTGCGCCGCCTGTCTGACCAGTGCGTAGGTATCCGCGCTCACCCGGCTTTCCAGCGTGTCCCCTTCGGGACAACGCATCAGCTCCTGATAGGCGGCCTGCGCCTGCGCGCTTGCGGTATCGCACTCAAAGGCCAGCACATCCGCCGCCTCCATTGCGTCCAGAATATGCTGACCCATGGGGTACATGTCCTCGCTGCCCACATGGATGCTGCCCAGTAGATACAGATCGCTTTTTCCGCCGGTCACACGGTAGAGAATGCCGGCGCTTCCTTTCTTTTGCGGTGTGCAGCCGCCTGCGCCCAGAACCAGCAGCAACGCCAGCGCAAGGGCGGTCATCTTTCTCCCTCTTCTGTGCATGCCGTTTCCTCCAATCTTTGCGCAGCAAGGGCGATATCCTCGTCGTACAGCTGCCAGCTCGCGGGCAGCAGCGCCACGTAGGCGGGGTCATAGTAGCGATCGTCCATAAGCAGCACGATTCCCCGGTCGCTTTCGGACCGGACGACCCGCCCGGCCGCCTGCAACACCTTCTGCATGCCCGGAATTCGGCACGCATAGGCGAATCCGTCGCCAAAGTACCGCTGATAACAGGTGCGCACCGCATTCAGCCGTGCGCTGGGCACAGGCAGGCCCATGCCGATCACCGCCGCGCCGATCAGGCGTTCGCCGGGCAGATCAATGCCCTCGCTGTACAGCCCTCCCAGCACGCACAGGCCGAGCTTTGGGCCTTTTTGCTTTTCAAACGCCTCCAAAAACGCGATCTGTTCGTCCCCTTCCATATCTCGGCGCTGCACCAGCAGCGACGGCAGTCTGCCCGCATCTTCCTTCAGGCAGTCCAGCACCAGCGACAGGTAAGCATAGCTGGGAAAATAGGCGATATAGTTGCCCGGACGCGCCGCGACCAGCTCGCACAGCGCATCTGCAATCTGCCTTGCCGTGCGTTCCCGCCGGTCATACCCGGTATTCACACGCCTGCGCACCACCGCCAGATGGCGCGGATCAAATGGTGAGGGGAGTGCAAAGCAGGCATCCGCTTCCTCTCCGCCCAACAGCCGCTTCATGGCGGACAGCGGCGTCAGCGTGGCCGAAAAGAAAACCGAACCTTGCAGACCGCGCGTTACACGCGCAATCTCCCTTCCCGGCAGCAGGCAGTACACGGTAAGCGTTCGCTCCCGGCCCCGCCCTTCCAGCAATACGGCGTAGTCCTCATCCAAATGCGCCACCGCATATCGAAAGCCCATCAGCATGCGCGCAGCTTCCCCCGCTTCCGTGCCCTCGCCCTTTGCCAGTTGCTGAAGCGCGAGGGCGAGCACCTCCTCCGCCTTTTGCGCAATGCCTTCCGGCAGCGCATCCAGCGTGCGCTCAAAAGGGGCCGCTTCTTGCGCTCCCAGCGCGCGCAGCTCATGGATCAGCGCAGTCAAGGCACGGTAATACGGTGTTTTTCGTCCCGCCCGCTTGCCATGCTGCGCGCGCAGGTGGGCCAGCTCCCGGCTGTTCAACGCGCCGGACAGGCTGTCGCGCACGCGCTCCACGGCATGGTGCGCCTCGTCCACCAGCAGGGTCATGTCCCGACGGTGCTGAAACAGACGCTTGACCTGCGCGAAAGGGTCAAAGGCGTAATTCAGGTCCATCAGCACCACGTCAGCCAGTTCCACCAGCGTGAGGGCCAGCTCAAAGGGGCATACGTCATGCCGGTTCGCCGCCTGCAGGATGCGCTCGTCGGTCCAGACCGCGTCCCGGCAGGCCAGCAGCTCGTCCACCGCATCGCCCTGGCGCAGATAGTGCCCCCTGGCGCGCGGACAGAAGTCCGGATGGCAGCGCGTGGGCGCGGGGCAGAGCTTTTCCTTGGCGGTGAGAACGGTGCAGCGGGCGCGCAGGCCCTGCCGGTACATGCGCTCCAGTGCGTGGACGGGACTCTGGCGCGCGGTGTTGCGGGCCGTGAGATACAGCACCTTGCCGGTCAGCCCTTCTCCCAGAGCCTTCAGCGCGGGATACAGAACCGCCACGCTCTTGCCCGTCCCTGTGGGCAGGCCGGCGAACAGCCGCTTTTTGCGCCGGATGGCAGTATACACCTGTACGGCCAGCTCATGTTGGCCCTTTCGGTAGGTTTCATAGGGAAAAGCGAGGGCCCGAAGGCTCGCATCCCGCTCACGGCGGTAGGCGCTTTCGCGCAGGGCACGGGCCGTCCATGGCTCCAGCAGACTTTGAAGAACGGCCGTCAAAGCGTCCTGATCCAGCGTTTCCTCATGGCGCGAGAGCGCCTCGCCTGCCTCGTCCACATAGCACACGCACAGCCGTACCCGTTCGCAGGGCTTTTCCTTGGAAAGCATCGCGCCGTAGCACACCGCCTGAGCCCAGTGCACCGCCAGCGGCTCCGGGTGTGCCTGCGCGCTGAGCTTAATCTCCTCAACAAAGGGCACATCGCCATCCTCAAACAGGTCCATGCGGCCATAGACGGTCACTTCCGCCCCCAGGCAGGCAAAGGCGTGACGGATGCTCTTTTCCCTCTCGCCCCCTGCGCCTTCCTGCCGCGCACGGTGCGCCCGTCCGCCGGCGAGCATGCGCTCGGCGTCCTCCGCCGGCGTAATATCGGGCGGAAAATAGGAAAAGGCCACCAGCTCGCGCACGGAGACCCGAAACGTTTCTCCCACGGCGGTGGCCCTCCTTTTTGTCAATCCCTGCGATCGCGTGCGATGATGAGCAGACGCACCAGCTGCAACAGGCTGCTGATGGCGGCCGCCACATAGGTCATGGCCGCGGCGTTCAGCACGGCGCGCGCACCGTCCATTTCCTCGGAGCTTAAATAGCCCTGCTGATCCAGCACGCGCAGCGCCCGTCCGCTGGCATTGAACTCCACCGGCAGCGTGACCAGGGAAAACACCAGGGTGAGTGCAAAGCAGGCGATGCCCACGTAGATCAGCGGCTCCCAGCTGAACAGCAATCCCAGCAGAAAGATGGGGAAATAAAGGTTGCTGCCCAGGTTGACCACCGGCACCAGCGCGCTGCGCAGCACAAGCGGCGCATACCCTTCGTGCTGCTGCATGGCGTGTCCACATTCGTGAGCCGCAATGCCGATAGCGGCCACGCTGCTGGAGCCATACACCCCGTCGCTCAGACGCAGGGTGTTGTTTCGCGGGTCATAATGGTCTGTCAGATTGCCGGAAACGCTGCGTATGCTGACATTTCCACAGCCCGCCTGATTGAGCATGGAGCGGGCTACATCCTCCGCGCTCATGCCGCTTCGGGCATGGACGGCGCTGTACTTTCTGAAAGCGGATGAAACCCGCATCTGTGCCCACAACCCCAGAAGCAGGCCGGGAATGACAAGAATCATGGTCCAATCCCAATAGAACATCTGCGATCCTCCTTGCTGGCCGTTGGGAAACGGCCCATGCTTAGCATACACCATTCTGCCGGAAATTCAACCCGCCGGGCGCCGAAATGTCGTTTTTGTGCCGCGTATACCTCACGCTGGCCGCGGGCAGGCTATAGGCGGGAGGGATGCGTATGCTCCGAAGGCTTCATCCGCGGTGTTCCCTGTGGCTGAACGCAGCGCTGGCGCTGGTCTGCGCCGCGGTTTTTTTATTGGCGCTGCTCTGGCCCCTTCATTCATTGGGTACGACCGTGGCGTATACCCCGGAGGAACGCTCCCTGCTGGAAGCGCTTGAAAGCGGAGAGATCATCCGCCTGCATGTGCTGGCCGACGGCGACGACGCAGAGAGTCAGCGCGTCAAACTGTGCGTGCGTGATGCGCTGATCGCCGCCTTTGGCGAAATGCTGCTGGACGCCTCTCAGACCGATGCGGACACAGTGTACGAAACGCTTTTGACCCATGTATCCCAGATGGAGGAAGCGGCGCTGGCCTGTGCCCGTGAAAACGGATTTACAGGGCCCGTTACCGCCGAGGCGGGGGTGCTGACGCTTCCGGCCAAAACCTACGGACAGGTCACGTTGCCGGAGGGAGACTACCGCGCTCTGCGGGTAACGCTGGGCAGCGGGCAGGGGCAAAACTGGTGGTGCGTGCTGTTTCCCCAGCTGTGCCTGGCGGTTTCCTCCGAGGGCGTGGAAGCACAGCCCGCCGAGGTACCCGACCTGACCTGGGACACGAAACGCATCTTCTCCCAATGGCTGATTTTTCCCCTTTGACGGACAATCCGTCACAAACTATGCTATAATAGTCGCATCTCAATCACTGGAGGTGCGCCGCGATGCCAGGCTCTTTTTTGCCCGTTACGCCTGAGGAGGTTGCTCAACGGGGATGGGATGCGCCCGATTTTGTCTACGCCGTAGGCGAGGCATATGTGGATCATCCCTCCTTCGGTCACGCCATCATCGGCCGGGTGCTGGAGGCCGCAGGCTACCGCGTGGCGATGCTCTGCCTGCCGGAATACCACAGTGCGGAAGCGTTCAAGCGCTTTGGAAGGCCAAAGCTGGGTTTCCTGGTTTCCTCCGGGGTCATCGACAGCATGGTCAACCACTATACCGTAGCCCGCAAACGGCGCAATACCGACGTGTACGCGCCCGGCGGACGTGCCGGCCTGCGTCCCGACCGCGCGGTCACGGTGTACTGCAACCGCATCCATGAAGCATATCCGGGCATACCGGTGCTCATCGGTGGGGTGGAGGCTTCGCTGCGCCGGTTTTCGCACTATGATTACTGGGACAACAAGGTACGCCGCAGCGTCCTGGTGGATAGCGCCGCCACGCTGCTGCTTTACGGCATGGGCGAAAACACCATTCTGGATTGCTGCGACTGGGTGCGCCGGGGTATGCCCGCGCACGAGCTGCCCAGGCTGCGCGGCGCGTGCTACATGGCCAAGCAGCCTCCCAGAGACGCGCTGCTGCTGCCATCCCATGCCGAGATCACCGCGGACAAGCGTGCCTACTGCCGGGCTTTTCTGCTGGAATATCAGGAGCAGGACCCCGTGCGTGGGCACGCGCTGTGCCAGCAGCAGGATGCGCAGCGTTATCTGGTGCAGAACCCGCCCGCGCTTCCGCTCACGCGTCAGGAGCTGGACCGCGTATACGACCTGCCCTTCACCCGTCTAGCTCACCCGATGTATGACGCCCAGGGCGGCGTGCCCGCGCTCCAGGAGGTGCGCTTCTCCATCAGTGCGGTACGCGGCTGCTTTGGGGCGTGCAGCTTTTGCGCCCTCACCTTTCATCAGGGGCGCATCGTCTCCTCCCGAAGCGAGGAATCCCTGCTGAAGGAAGCGCGCCTTCTGGCTTCTTTCCCTGATTTTAAGGGCTACATCCACGATGTGGGCGGCCCAACGGCCAATTTCCGCCAGCCCGCCTGCGACCGCCAGCTTCGGGAAGGCGTCTGTAGAAACCGGCAATGCCTTTACCCAACCCCCTGTAAGCATATGCGCGTAAGCCATACCGAGCTTGTTTCGCTTCTTCGCAAAATGCGGGCCATTCCGGGCGTGAAAAAGGTGTTCATCCGCTCCGGCATCCGCTATGATTATCTCATGGCCGATAAAAGCGATCAGTTTCTGACCGAGCTGTGCCGTTATCATGTGAGCGGCCAGTTGAAGGTCGCGCCGGAGCATATCAGCCCGAATGTGCTCGCCCGCATGGGCAAGCCACGGCGGGAGGTTTACGAGGCGTTTGTGGAGCGCTACAACGCCGTCAACCGGAAGTACGGCCTCAATCAGTATCTGGTGCCCTACCTGATGAGCAGTCATCCGGGCGGCACGCTCAAGGATGCGGTGGAGCTGGCGGAGTATCTGCGCGATACGGGCCATCAGCCGGAGCAGGTGCAGGATTTCTATCCCACCCCGGGCACCCTGAGCACCTGCATGTATTACACCGGCCTGGACCCGCGCGATATGCAGCCGGTCTACGTGCCCAAGAATCCCCATGAAAAGGCCATGCAGCGCGCCCTCTTGCAGTACCGCAACCCGGCCAATCACGATTTGGTGCGCGAGGCGCTGCGCCTGTTAGGCAGGGAGGATCTGATTGGCTTTGGTCCTCATGCGCTGGTGCCGCCGCGCACAATTCGCTCCTCAGCAGAGCGGTATTCCCGCGAAACGGCCGCCTCCAGGGCGAAAAGCGCCCGTACTCACGGGAGCGCTCCCGCCAGGTCGAGCGTTCCCGCATCCCGCCGCACGGACTGCGTTGCTCCCCGGCAGGGAGGCCGTCGCGCCGGCGCCGGACGCAAAGGGGGCGGGCGTTCATGAACCTGTGCAGCTACTGGCGGGCTGTTCTCGCACAGGATGCGGACGGCATGCGCGCATTTCTCGCGCCGGACGCAGTGGTTCGCTGGCCCAACACGCGCGAGCGCTTTACAGCGGAGGAATTTATTCGGGTTAATTGCGCCTATCCCGGCGCATGGAAAGGCGGGCTGGAACGCGTGGAGTATGCCGGCGACGTGGCCATCTGCGTGGTCCTGGTCCAGTCGGCGGATGATGCACAGTCGCTGCACGCGGTTTCTTTCCTGCGCCTGCACGGAGACAGGATTGTTCAGATCGACGAATACTGGAGCGACGACGGTCCCGTGCCGCCATGGCGGATGAAACTGCTTGCCGGTGGACTTGCTGCAAAGCAGCCAAAGCGACCTGGGGTGTGAGCAAACAAGGGATGCGCGCAGCAGCGCACAGAACGCCGATGTTTGCGAAGAAAGGTATCCTGGCGGAACGATTGAACGAACGTTCCTGTGAATCGTATACTCTCCGGATGAATTGCCTTTCAGGATCAAAGGGGCTTTCCTTCAAATTGACGCGCTGCTCGAATTGTGCTATGATACCGCCAGTATGCACATGGGAGGACAGGCATGATCCGCTTGATCGCTACGGACCTGGATGGAACTTTGCTGGAGCCGGACGGCACCCTGCCGGACGGGACATATGAAACGGTGGAGGAGCTTACGCGCAGGGGCGTGCTGTTCACCGCGTGCAGCGGCCGGCAGTACGGCAACCTGCGCCGTCTATTTGCGCCGGTGGCGCGGCATATGGCTTTTATCTGTGAAAACGGAGCGCTTTGCTTTTATGGGGGAGAGGTGATCGGCGCCATTCCCATTCCGGAGGATATGGCGCGGGAGATCATCGCGGATATTGAGGCGGCGGGCATGAACCTGCTGATCAGCGGCCGTCACACCACCTATATGCTGGATCGGAATCGCCGTTATACAGATGATATCGTCTACCGTCTGCGCAATACCGTTACCATCGTGGATCGTCCGGATGACATCGCCGAACCCATGCTCAAAATTTCCGGACAGATCGATGAGGGATTGGAGGATATCGCTCCGGCGCTTTTGAAAAAATGGGGAAGCAGGCTGACCGCGACGGTGTCCGGCCGCGACTGGTTTGACTTTACCGCAGCCAACAAGGGCATGGGCATGCGGATGCTCATGGAGCGCACGGGCATTTCAAAGGAAGAAACTGCCGCTTTTGGCGACAACTTCAACGATGAAACCATGCTGGACAGCGTGGGCCATCCGTTTTTGATGCGGCATGCCAACCCGGCGCTGCGTAAGCCGGGAATCCATCTGTGCGAAAAAGAGCTGCCGGTTTTGCGGCAGCTGATTGAGACCGGAACCTTTCCGGAATCGGGATTTATCGGATAAAATTGGTGCGAAGAGGCGCTTCCGGCTCGGGCTGGGGCACGCCTGCCTGACGGCCGGCCTCCATGCATTTGAGCAGCCAGGCCATGTTGCGTGCCAGCGTGCGCATGGTTTGAAGGCCCTCTTCATCCTTGCGGACCTCGTCGGGCGTATTTCCGTGCACCTGGTTCCAGTATTGCGAGGAAACCACCGGCATGCAGTTGATGGTGAAAAAGCGGTTGATATCATCGAAGGTGGTAGCGCATCCGCCGCGCCGCGCACTGACCACCGCGGCGGCGGGCTTGCCTGCCAGACGCGCACCCTGGCTGTAAAACAGCCGGTCCATAAAGCATTTCAGCTGGCCGGAAATGCCCGCGTAAAACACCGGAGAGCCAAATACCAGCCCGTCGGCTTCAACCAGCTTTTCTGCCAGCGCGTTTACCGCGTCGTCAAATACGCAGCGACCCGCCTTCCGGCAATAGCCGCAGCCGATGCAGCCGTGAATGGCGGCCTTGCCGATATGCACGATTTCCGTTTCCACGCCCTGACGGCCGAACTCGTCCGCCATTTCCTTCAGCGCTGTATAGGTGCAGCCCTTCTCATTGGGGCTGCCGTTGACCAGAACCACTTTCATTGCTGTTCCCTCCTTAGGTTCCTTATCAGTATAGCACAAAAACACCGGGGAAGAACATCCCCTGGACAGAAATAAGCATCCACGCTATGCGTTCAAATGCCCTTTACGATGGCGCGAAGCCGGTTGTCCGCAACAAAAGGCGCTGTCCTCGGATCACCGTCCGCACGGTAGACCGCCAGGCTTCCCAAATCAAAGATGGAGCTCCAGACGGTCTCGAAATCCGGAATGTCGTCATATTGGCACATGAAACCCTCATCGCCTTTCAACAGCCGCATGGCCGCCTCGGTTTGATCGCCCTGCATCGGAGTGGAAAAATGATCAATCACGGTCCTGTAGCGTTTGGCAGAATGAAAGTCTCCGTCGCCGGAGCAGTCGCCGCATCCACTGGGTTCATCCAAAAAACGGTTTACGGCGCACACCACTCGTCCTCCCGGCAGAGAAATGGGGGGGCGCACCCGTTTGACGCAAGGTGTGCATTCGACAACCGCCATTTCTCCGCTCGCGTCGGCCAGCAGCAGGTTGCAGTTGCCCGCGATGGGCAACGCCATCAGCAGGTCAAGGGCGTGCTTTGCACTGACGGCCCGTTCAAGCAAATATCTGACCACAAAACAGGCATTCAGACCGGGCCGCAGCTGTTCGGGGTTTGTGAGCACGAAGGTCATGGCTGCGACCAGGCCGTGTTCGTTCAGCCCTTCCTCGCCGTTGATGAACGAGGAGGTTGTCATGCAAAACCGGTTTCCTCCGTTGGGAAGGTACAGTTCGCTTTTGCTCGCCTGCTTCAAATAGGGCGGCAAATCATTGTTTCTTCCATAAAGGGTGCAGCTGCCATTGCTGTGAGCAAAGGCGGTGCATCCTCTGATCTCAGTGGGCAGGTTATCCTCCAGATTATACATGCAGCATCCCATGCACAGCAGCCAGGAGGCCAGAGCGGCGTAATCTGTGCCAGTTGCTTCGCTCACGCCCCTGATTTCCGCGCAGACCTCCGGGAAAAAATGCCTGAGGATGGCTTCGCTTCGTTTGCCATGTTCCAGTTGAAAACGGTCCAGACGCAAGGGAAAGGTTATGCCATTTCGCTTCAGAAGCGTTCCACGCTCCACGCCCATTTGAAAATAATCGCCTTTCCAGACCAGGTATTGCATTTCTTTTCCTCCATTTCGGCCCCGCTTGCAGAGGGGCAGTTTTTGTCGTGAGGCAGTGTAATTGAATAAAAATTGAATTGCAATACCCTGGGGCATCATCTCACGCAATCAAACAGCGGCATGGCCTTGGCCATGCCGCTTAGCGTGTCGAAAAAGTCCGGCTTCGCCGGCCTTTCAGCCTGTCAAAAAAGGTCGCATCATGCGGCCTTTTCTGATATACTAAAGTCAGGTGATGAAGATGCTAAAGAAAGAAGCGGAGCAGCGACAGGCAGTAGAAATGCTGTGCACAGATATGTTGGTACCCAGAGAACACTTGCTGCGGAAGATCGACGCTGCGGTAAATTTCGCACGTATTTACGAATTGGTGGAAGATTTATACTGTGAGGATAACGGACGCCCCAGCTGCGATCCGGTGGTTCTGTTTAAGCTGGTGATGATCCAGCACTTGTTTGGCATCCGTTCTTTGCGGCAGACCATGCGGGATGCGGAAGTGAATGTGGCCTATCGATGGTTTCTGGG
>OGXI01000657.1_pt1 | contig 30717 bp, 22 predicted proteins | sample 1576221 | NCBI WGS metagenome assembly OGXI01 (sample SAMEA3541523, study PRJEB24748) | human gut metagenome | biome: human gut; feature: human-associated habitat; material: faeces | place: China | collected 2012
TCATGCGGTAGGTCAGGTTGCCGCCGTTGCGCTCGTGCCAGCCCTGCAGCCAGCCGTCGTTGCACATACGGATGAAGCCTTTTACACAGCTGATCTCATAAATTTCCATTTGAAATCTTCCTTTCTTTTCTTAAAACCGTGTTTGCGGAGTGGTTCAACGGGTGATGACGTCCACCGGCACATTGAAGATCTCGGCAACCTTCAGAATGATGTCGATGTGGCGGCCGGAGGCGGCAGCCATGTGATGGGTGGGGCCGGCCTCGCTCCAGCGGTTCACGAACTCGCGGGCGCCGCAGGCAAAGCGGGTGCGCATGTTGGTGTCGCCGAAGGTGAAGATGGGGCCCTCCTCGTTCACGCCCTCAGCCACAACGAACTTGAAGTGGCCGTCCTTGTCCTGGGTGATGCCCAGATAGGTCACAGGGCCCAGATGAGGGTAGAACTGGGTCAGGTAGCCGCCGCCGGTCTTGCCGTGGAAGACGGGAACGATCTTCATGGTGGGCTTCTTGGCGGAGATGGCCGCATCGCCGGAGCCGGAATGGCCGATGATGCAGATGTCCTTGTCGAAGTCGATGGAGTACATCTCGGACAGCTGGCCCTGGCCGGAAATGGTCTTCAGGATGGACATGGCCATGGAGACCTTGATGTCGCCTTCAACGGCGCAGGCAACGCCCTGCTTGATGAGCATGGAGAAGGCGGGGATCAGCATGGAGTCCAGCACGCCAGCCTTGCCCTGGGCAAAGCCGTCGTAATGGGAGGCGATGAAGGCGATCTTCTCGTCCTTGACCCACTGCTCGAAGGCCACCACATAGCGGGCCATCTCCCAGACCTTTTCCACGGTGCCGCCGCCCTCGATGTCAAAGGTGTTCAGAATCTCCTCGGCCTTGGCACGGATAACAGCCTCGTCGGTGATGTTGTCGGCAATAGCCCACATCTTCTCCCAGTCGAACTGCTTGGTGTACAGCCACATCCGGTGGTAAAGGTTGGTCTCGTCGATGTACAGGTCCATCATGCCGGGGTAGGGACGGCCGATCTGGGCCAGATTGGTATCCCGGAAGCGGCGGCGTACCTGGGCAGCCTTGCACCAGTCGTTGATCTCAGCCTCAACAACCGGGTCGCCGCCCTCCACAACGCCGGTGATGACCGCATGGCGCTTGCCGGCGCGCTCCAGGTCGGCAACCATCTCGCCCACAGCGCCGCAGGCGTACAGCTCGCCCAGCCATTTGGAGGTGTCGGTATTCTCGTAGTCGGGAGCGCGCAGCTTCTGCACGTTCACCAGAACCACCGGAACATCCAGATCCCGCACGGCGGGCAGCATGTTGTAGGAGGTGGCGTAGGTCAGCAGCTGCAGGATTACCAGATCCACATCGGCGGCGCGGAACTTGTCGCCGGCCTCCTGGCTCAGCTCCTTGGTGGTGACGATGCCGCCGTCCACCAGCTCCACCGTGTCGGGGATCATGGTTTTGAACTGCTCATACTGGGCCTGGAACTCGGGCACCAGGCTGGGGAACTGGGGCAGGTAAGCACCCAGGGCGATGGCGAACACGCCAACGCGGGCTTTGGTTTCCACTAACATGCTCATTGGGGAAGAACCTCCTTGATATCAAAACTTTCACGGATACAACTGCGGGCCGCGGCCAGATCGGCGAATTCGCCGCCGCGGATCATCTGAATGACCAGGTTGCCGATGGCTGTGCCTTCCACGGGACCGGCCCACACCGGCAGACCGGTCACAGAGGCGGTCATGCGGTTGAGGTAATTGTCCTGGCAGCCGCCGCCCACGATGTGGATGGTGGTGTATTCCTTGCCGGTCAGGCGGGAAAGCCCGGCAATGGCGTTTTTGTAGCACAGCGTCAGGCTGCGGTAGACGCACTGCATCAGCTGGCCCACGGTGGTGGGAACCGGCTGACCGCTGCATTCGCAGGCCTTCTGCACGGCGGCGATCATGCTGTCTGGTGCCAGGAAGGCGTCGTCGTTGGCATCCACGATGCTCTCAAAATCCGCCGCGCCCTCCGCGCTGGCGATCAGGTCGGGGAAGGTCCACTGGCGCTCCCCGGCGGTAACGTCCAGCGTCCACTCGGCCCGGGTCTTGCCCTCCACATAGTCCACGCCGTTCAGCTCCCGGCGGATGGACTGGATCATCCACAGACCCATGATGTTTTTCAGGTAGCGGTAACGGTACCAGGCACCGCCCTCGTTGGTGAAGTTCTGCAGGCGGCTGGCCTCGCTGGTGATGGGCTCCGGGTTTTCCACGCCCAGCAGGCTCCAGGTGCCGCTGGACAGGTACACCGCATTGTCGTCCTCAGCGGGTACCGCCAGGAAGGCGGAGCCGGTGTCGTGGGTGGCAGGCAGCACCACGGTGGTCTGGAAGCCGACGGTCTCGGCAATGTCCGGCCGCAGCGGGCCAACTGTTTCGTCCGGCATGGAAAGAGCGCCGAACAGGCGGACGGGCAGATCGAGCCGTTCCAGCAGCTCCCGGTCCCACTCCTTTGCGGCGGCGTTGACCAGGCCGGTGCTGGTGGCATTGGTGTACTCCTGCTTCTTTACGCCGGTCAGCAGGTAGTTGAAGTAGTCGGGAATCATCAGTAGGCTGTGCGCGGCCTCCAGCTGCTCAGGGTGCTCCTGCTGCAGAGCAACAAGCTGATAGATGGTGTTGAAGTTTTGCTTCTGGATTCCGGTGTGCGCATACAGCTCTTCTGCGGGGATTTTTGCCTCGACCAGGCGGTCAATGCCGTCGGTACGGCTGTCCCGGTAGGCGACTGCGTCGCTGATACGGTCGCCACTTTCACCCAGCAGCACAAAATCCACCGCCCAGGTATCGATGCCTACGGAAGCGGGGATTTTGCCCAGCGTTTTGCAGATCTTCAGTCCGTCCAGAATGCCCTGCCAAAGATGCTGAACATCCCAGCAGTCATGAACGTCGCGGCGGACCTGACGATTTTCAAAGCGGTGGATCTCTTCCAGAAGCATTCGCCCGTTTTGCACATGCCCCAGAATATGGCGACCGCTGGATGCGCCGATGTCAATGGCCAGATAATAGAGCCCCATGGGAAGTCTCCTTTCTGTGTTGCTTTGCTTTTATTCTATTTTTTCTGACGAGCAGAAAAAAGGACCGTTTTTGAATAAAATAGGGACCTTATTTGCAGCTTATGACCGGTTGTGTTATGCTAAATAAAAAGAGGAGGAATCGCCATGGACGAGCGCCTTTTGTGCCGGCTGAAAGAAATCACCGATGAAGAGCGGGCAATCTTGGCCGGGGGACAGGGCATCCAGCGGGAACGCTACACCTCGGGACGGGATTTTGTGGTGGACAGCGAGAAGATGCTGGAAAAGGGCAAGCTGATCGAGATCCGCCCACATACCCGGTTCGTGCACTTTCCCCGACACCGGCACAATTACGTGGAAGTGCTGTATATGTGCAGCGGATCCACCACCCACATCCTGAACGGCACCCAGCGGATGGTACTGCATACCGGCGACCTGCTGTTTCTGAATCAGGCGGTCTATCACGAGATTCTGCCAGCCGCTGAGGAAGATGTGGGGGTGAACTTCATTATTTTGCCTCAGTTCTTTGACCGGAGTTTCCGAATGCTGGAGCAGGAGAACGTGCTGCGGGATTTTCTGGTTTCCACTCTGTCAGAAGAGTCTTCGTTTGCAGGCTGGCTGCACATTGCGTCGGGGGATATTTTGCCGGTGGAGAACTTGCTGGAAAATATGATTTGGACCTTGCTGGAAAAAAAGAGCGGCGTAAATTTGCTGAACCAGACCACCATGGGTTTGCTGCTTCAGAATTTGACGCTGTTTGCAGAGAACATCAACCGCACCCTGCCGGAGAATCGGGATGAAAACGCAGTCTTTTCCACTCTGCAATACATCGAAACATCCTATCGGAATGGGACGCTGGAGGAGATCGCCGCCCGTCTGCACATGCCAGCCTATGCTTTGAGTCGGCTGCTGAAGCACCACATCGGTGCAAATTTTAAGCAGTTGCTTCAGCAGCGTAAACTGCAGCAGGCGGCCTATCTGCTTACTAACACCAGCATGCCTGTCAACGCTATTCTTGAATTTATTGGATATGAAAATAGTAGTTATTTCCATAACAAATTTAAGGGGAAATATGGTTGCAGCCCAGCACAGTATCGTCTTACGACAATTTGTCCCGAATGAGGTTGTATTTGGGGCGTGATGTCTGAAAGGACAGTGATTCTTGTGGCTTTAGGGATTTCTTAAGCAAAAGGCTCCAAGTGGTGTTTTCCCTGCATGAAGAAAACATCGCTTGGAGCCTATGCATTTACACTGATTCGTTGAAGAAATTTTGACGGTATTCTTTTGTTTGACGATGCGATTCCTTTTTAAATTTTATGAGTACCGGAAGAAAGTGTTGCCGTCCGCCCGTCTGGGAGGCAGATGTCAGCTACCATGTTAGAAGGAATCGTAAATTCGTAGCAAACGGAATCGCCGTCATAGCGCCAGCTGCTCGCAATACGCCCTACGGGGGAGTTGTAGACGGCCTTGGCATACCCTAAGGCTTTGTGGGGTGTGGGGGCGATGGTCAGCTTTTCGTCTGCCAAATGGATACCGCAGACACCGCCGAACAGCCAGCCGCAAATGGCTCCATAGGAATAGTGGTTCAGTGATTCGTGCGGCTTGCCTTCGGCATCGATGCCGGTCCAGGTTTCCCAAATTGTGTTGGCTCCTTTGTTTACCGCATACAGCCAGCCGGGGGCTTCCGTCTGCAACAGCAGGCGATATGCGGTGTCGGCATAACCATATTGAGCCAATATGCTGCACAGGAAAGGAGTGGAGAGAAATCCGGTGTTCAGGTGATAGCTACTGTCTATGATCATCTGATTCAAGGTCGCGGCGGCGGTCCGGCTTTCCTTGTCCCCCAAGAGATTAAAGGCAATGGCACGGACATATTCGCACTGGCGTTCGGAGTTGATAACACCATCCTGCGTGAAGGCGGCACGGTAAGCTTTTTCTGCATTGGAAGCCGTATCGCGGTAAAAGCAAGCATCCTCTTGGCGGCCCAGAACCGCTGCAATTTCAGCCAGCAGTCTGCCGGAGTAAGCCAGGTAGGCAGTACCGACGCTTTTGCGCGGGTTGGACATGGCCTGCATAGGGGTCACGCCGGGTTCGCACCACTCGCCGTAGTCCAACCCGTTGAGCACCGTGTATTTGGCGTATTTACCGCTTTGCTGTTCTTCGGTAGTCTGCTGTGCCCGTCCCAGCAAAAAGGTATACCACCGCTGCATCATCTCATAGTTGTCGGAGAGAATTCGACGGTCACCCGTGCGCTTATATAAAGAATAGGGGACAAGAATTGCAGCATCACCCCAACCGGCGGACATGCAGAGCATCGGAGTCATATAACCGGGACGGCTGCTGGGTGGAGCAATGTTGGCCATACGACCATCGGGATACTGATTCAGGCGGCATTCTCTCAGCCATTTTTCCGCCACAGGATAGCAGTTCATCAATGTCAGGCCAGTTTCAATAAAGACGCCCATGTCGCCGGTCCAGCCTGCCCGTTCCCGGGTAGGACAGTCTGTAGGTATATCACAGAAATTACCCTTCTGACTCCAAATGCTGTTTTGCACCAGTTTGTTCACCGCTGCATCGTCACAGGTGAAAGAACCGGTCACCGCCATATCGGAGTAGACTGCATGAGCGGTAAATACCGCCCCTGTCAAGTCGACATCTGTTTCTACCTTGGCATACTGGAATCCCATTATGGTGAAGTTGGGCTTGAAGTGGTTGACACCCTCTTTGCAGATCAATTCCAGCATTTGGGCGGTGCCGCCCTCTTTGTGGCGATTGCGATCCTGAAAGTTTTCCTGGGTAAAGTTGCCGTTCTCATCCAGTGATTCGCCGCAGGTCAAAAGAACTTTCTGACCTGCATGGGCGGTGAGGGTCATCTCTACATAGCCGGCGATGTTTTGCCCGAAATCCAATACCCGTTCCCCGTTAGGGGTGGTGAGGAGCCGGCCGGTAAATGTTTCCTGCTCACGGATCAAAACTGTGTTCATGCCCGTGATGGGCAGGATGTCTGAATAGGCTCGCACACTATGCCAGCCAGAGAGCGGGCCTTCCAGGCGGGCGTCGTATACCTCACCCTGCTGCATATCGTTCTGGCGGATGGGTCCCTGCTGTGTGGCCTGCATGCTTTCGTCTGAAACGCAAACGACCTGTCCGTTTACCTCCAGTTGGAACAAGACCCCGAGCGTATCGCCAAAAAGGTTACGATCACCATCTACGCCGCTGGTGCTACGATACCAGCCGTCCCCCAAAGCGATGAGCAACTCATTCTTACCTTCCTGAAGAAGGTCGGTTACATCATAAGTCTGAGCGCCTAGATGTTTATCAGCGGTAAAACTGCCGGGCGCCAGAACCATATTGCCGACCCGCACACCATTGAGCCACGCTACATACAGACCTTTTGCTGTGATATACAGCCGTCCGCTGCCTGCAGGGGCGTTGAATGTCTTCCGCAGGAAGGAGGCCGGGCGATGAGGCTGATAAGGTTCGGGGACTCCTTGGTTGGCAACCGCCTTTTCAGACTGCTTACGCTCCCAGTTTGGGCGTGCAAAGGCATTGATGGCATCGTCGCCGGGAATCTCCATCGGCTCGGTTTCGGGGTCCACCCATAGGCCCTGCCAATCTTCGGAGGCAAGTCCAGTTTCGAAGAAAGCCTCATTCCAAGGACCGGGATGGTCAGTTTCGTCCCACAGACGGATCTTCCAGCTGCCGCGCACCCGGGAACTAACTATAGCAGGGGCGTCGGCGTGCATGGCGCTGCTAGGAGTCTTGCCACTTTCCCAGCGGAGAACGCCGTCTGTCGTCAGCTGAATTTCATAAGCGGTCTGACTCAGTCCGCCGGTGCATTGCCAGGATAAAAACAGCGGCCCGCCGTCCATCCCCAGAGGGGCTGTCAGATGATTGGTTTGCAGATTGGTTGCCTGCACAGTTCTACAGTCCTTTCGTTTTTAGATTGCTTTCATTATAACGAAAAAATGGAAGCGATGCGGGGTGATAATTCGGAATCAAGGATAAATTTTCGTGTAATATATGCGCTATCCCAAGCGAAAGGGATGAACGGTATTTCTGAGAAGAAAGTTCAGATGATTTCTCGTAAGAGGGAGCGATGCTTTATAGGGTATTATGGAAGGGCCGCAGTTTGTTGTTTGTTAGTTTGCGCCATACCAAGACAAAGAGCAGCAGGGCAATGACTGCACTAAAGAGGTCGGTTGCAGTCCGAGCAGAGGCCAAGCCCGGCAAGCCCAGCAGACTGTGGAACCCGTACAGAGCTGGAACCAGAAGTACCCCTTGCCGTAAGGCGGAGAGCAGCGTGGCGATACCAGCATAACCGGCGGCTTGCAGGAAATTGATGCCCAGGTAGTACAGGCCAAGCAACGGACTGCCAGCCAAAAGCCAGGGAAGTAACTGGCGTGCCAAAGATATGGCTTCGGGATCAGAGAGAAACAGCCCAATCAGCGGTTGCTGGGCCAACAGGCAAAATAGGGTGAACAATGTGCCAAATCCGACGGTCAGGCCGAAACTCCGGTTCAAGACCGCCCGTAGTCTGGGAAAATTGTGTCCGCCCACATTGTAGGCCAACAAGGGTTGTAGTCCCATGCAGATCCCCATCTGTACCAGTGTGACGACCATGGCAGATTTATCGGCAGCAGCCATGGCGGCTAGGGCATTAGTACCATAGGCGGATAGCAGCCGATTACTGAAACTGCCCGCAAGACCGCTCAATAGGCTGCTTACCCCGTTGGGCAAACCCAGCGCCAGGACTCGGCCCAGTCGGGTCGGGTGGCGCAAGGCATCGGAGGGACACAGACTCAGGGCTTCGGAGTGGAATAGAATGTGGTTCAGGTAAAGCCCGCTGGCTACCAGATTGCCTATCATGGTAGCGACGGCAGCCCCGGCGATATTCCAGCCAAACCCTAAGATGAAAAGTGGATCCAGAAGAATGTTGGTGATACTTCCTGCCAAGTTTCCCACAAGTCCCCGGCGGATAGCACCATCCGCCCGCAGGAGGGTGGCAGCAGAAACGGAAAAAATCATAGCTGGAGCACCAATGGCTAAGATGCGCAGGTAATCGGTTGCGTAAGGCAGGATTTCGTCATTGGTGCCTAACAAAGATAAAATTGGTTCACAGAACAAATTCAGCACTACGGTTAGGATAACACCGACCAAAATGGAGCACCATCCACAAAGGCTGGAGATGCACCGGGCATCTTGCAGGTCACCAGCTCCAAGTGAACCAGCCACCACGGCACAACCACCCATGCCCAGCACAGTGGCGCCGGCAGCAGCCAGAGTAAAGACAGGTCCCACTACTGCTACAGCCGCAGTCTGGGCGGTGTCTTGCAGTAATCCAATAAAAAACAGATCGGTCATATTATAAATTACCATGACCAGAACTGACAAAATGGATGGGCCAACCAGTGCGCTGATGGCCCGCCAGACCGGTGCATCCTTAAACAACCGTTCGCTCTGCATAGAAAATCCTCCCCCAAAAGAACATGTGATGTTTTTTTCAACGCGTGTTGCTTTTGCTTCTGCCTTTTAGTATACTGATAGCAAAGAGAGGGCGCAATCAACAAATAAACATCAGATGATGATTTGCGCAACAAATTCTATAAAGTTGTTACTAAAAGGAGTATGGAAATGAAAATTGACCCACGTACCCGGTATACACAGCAGATCATCACTACTGCATTTTGGCAGCTTTTACAACAAAAGCCTATGGAAAAGATTACAGTCAAAGAAATCTGCGCCTTGGCTCAGATTAACAGAGGAACCTTCTACCGGTATTTCCGGGATTGCTATGATTTGGTGGAACAGCTGGAGGAACAGGCCCTGCAACAGTTGGAGAAAATTTTGGTGAGTACCCAGGACCGGGGCGTGCAGGCGGTCCTTCTTCCCATGCTGCAAAAGTTGTACAACGACGAGGACCTTTTGACGATACTGGCGCGAAAAAGCCCCGATGATGATTTTTTGCATCGAGTAGTGGAACGGTGCTTTCGCTACATGGACTTGCGTTTGGACACAGACATCCATAGCAAAACTATTGACGGCTGGAGAGGTATGCAGAATACCTTTTTGTTTGCAGGGGCTGCCGGTGTGATGGAATACTGGCTGCGCAGTGGACGAAAGCTTTCGCCGGAACAGGTGGCGGCGGCTATTACGGCGTTGTGTGCCGAAGCTGCCAGCGTGGAGCCGCCAATATGTTCTATATAAGAAAACAGACAGCGGAGGATTTTCCTCGCTGTCTGTTTTGGTGTGCGGAAAAGTTTCATCCTTCCCGGTATTGAATAGGAGTCTGGCCAGTCACAGCCAGAAAAACGCGGGAAAAATAGTTTCGCGTACTGAAACATAGGGATGCGGCAATCTCCTGCACGGTCTGATCGGTGCTTTTCAGCAGGACCTTGGCCCGTTCGATTTTAGCAAATTTTATGTAGTCGTTGATGCAAAGGCCTGTTTCTGCTTTGAATTTGTGGGTTAGGTAATATTCAGTATAACCCACCACCGGGGCCAAGTCGCTTGCTCGGATCTTCTGGTCCAAGTGCATCTCAATATAATCCACACACTGCTGTACCGGGCGACTGAGCTTAGGGTTGGTGCGGCATTTGTGAACCCGCCGGATAAAATCATCGTACATCATAAGACTCAGCGGATTCAGATCGTCCAATGTTTTGGCGGATTCGGCAGCTTGGATGTAGCTATCACCCAAAGCATAAGCTTCCTCAGGGGAAAGGCCGCCTTCAATGGCCGCACGGCACACCAGTGAAGTGAACACGATCACCGATATTTTGCTTTGCCGCAGGGCATCATCGCTGTGTACGGGTACGCCGGCACTCAGGGTCATACTGTTGGAAAGTGCCTGTTTATAGTTCAAGTCGCCGGTGCGTACCATTTCCAACAGTCCTTGTTCAGCCATCCAGACCTTATGGCGGTCATGAGCAGGGAGTTGTGGGGAATCGGATACTTGGGGAAGTGTTTCGCTGTTAATATCGCTTACACACAGGTGTTCCCCGGTCAGACAGTAGTGTACCATCAAGGTGTAGCGATGAAGGATGGTGTTTTGTACCACAGGGACTTTGGCAAGAATTTTTTGCAGGTGCATTGCCCAAGAAACGCTGGTTTCCAAACGGCTATAATAGCGAAGCCCTTGCTCAATGGCACGCATGGAAACATCTTGATAGAAAACAGGTCCAATTACCCAAGTGCGTTTGAGTTGACCATCCTCCTTCTCGAAAGCGGCGGACCATAATACACCTAAGGCAGTTCCCAGAGTGAGAGGGGTGTCGTGTACAGTTCCGTATGCCAACATCTGCTCCTTGCAACCAAATAGTTCAAATACACCTGATAAAAAAGCCTCATCTGGGCAGTTGCTGCCCAACAAGGCACCTTCTTCGTTGTAACACCAGGTGAAAATCGAGCCGCCGCATTGAATCAGCTCTGCCAGCAATTTCATATTCTGTAAAATCTCCATCCACAACACACCTCGCTCAATGTCATTATACCATGAAGCGGCAGCGGAATGGTATAATTTACGATCTTTTTCGGTTGCCCGGCAAAGGAAGAGAAAAAGAAAATCAAATAAGTGGTATAATGGCCATCTGCGCCGTTATACCATGAGAAAAGGGCTGCCGCACAGGCAGCCCTTTAGAGATTACACGCCAGCGTAACTTCCCAGCACTGTCAAACTGGGCTTGGGTGTGCGGGCCATGGTGGCCCGATCTACGGCCATCAGGCCAAAGTTCATGGAATAGCCTTTCTGCCACTCAAAGTTATCCATCAGGCTCCAGTGGAAGTAACCTTTGATCGGCAGACCGTCGGTCATACAACGCTGCACTCCGGATAAAGCCTGCTCGATAAACGCCACCCGGCGCGAGTCATCGGCGGTGGCAATGCCGTTTTCGGTGACGATCAGGTCGCCGTGAAAGTCCTCCGCGACCTGACGCAGTACATTTTCCAGCGCCTGGGGATAAAATTCATAGTCCATCTGGGTCAGTTCAACTCCTTCAGGGGCAGGCAACTGGCCGGTGGGACCATACAGGGTGCGGGTATAGTTCTGCACCCCCAGGAAATCGTCCGCCTGAATATAGGGCAGGTAGTGAGTGAACTCCTCCGCCCAAGCAGCTTCGGCAAAGGCTTCTCCGCCCGGCTGGGCCTGCAGATCATGGAGAGAAAGGGTCAGCCCCACTTTCACATGAGGGCAGAGAGTTCGGATGACTTCTCGAGCAGCGGCGTGGGCGCGCATGATCAGAAGATCACCTTCGGGAGTACGTTCGCTGACAAAGATCTTGGGTTGCGGATCACCGAACACCCCGGCGTTTTCAGTGGCGGCAAACTTCATGTTCTCCATCATTTTCTGAAAATTCATGCCCACCTGCACGGTGCCTTCGGCGGATTTGCCAGCGGCAGCAGCGGATTTGGCCGCCTGTTCGGCCATCAGGCGGAACCGTTTGGAGATTGCTGCCAGCTGCAGCCCCATGTTGGCCTCGTTGATGGTACAGACATAATGCAGTTCGCTGCCCAAGTGTTCCATCACATAAGAGACATAGCGCCGGAAATCCTCTACGGTGGACTCGGCTTCCCACCCGCCTTTGACAATCAACCATTTTGGACTGGTAAAATGCAGCAGGGTGACCACCGGTTCTACTCCATGGGCCTTGCAGCAGGCAATGACTTTACGATAATGTTCAACCTCGGTGGTGTCAAACTGGCCTTCCTCCGGTTCAATGCGTGCCCACTCGATGGAAAAGCGATAAGAATTAAGTCCAGCATCAGCCAGCAGGCGGATATCTTCCTCATATCGATTGTAATGATCACAGGCGATGCCGCTGGGTTCAGTAAAGCTGGAGTGGGGCAGTTGTTCCTGCACCCAATAATCCGAATGGATATTGTTACCCTCTACTTGATGGGCGGCAGTGGCGGCCCCCACCAGAAATCCTTTTGTGAATTTCTGCATATATTTTTCCTCCTTGTTATTAACCGGGTATTTCTGTTTTGCTGTTTGCATCATACCATACCAGATGGACAATAAGAGTGTAAAAATCTAAAATCAAGGATAAAAAATCAACATGCTGCCAAAAGCACACGAATAATTGTACACCTTTGTGAAATAGTGACTCTCCTGCCGGGTGCTGATCTGGTATAGTGAGGACAGAAACAAAGCCACCGTAATTTTTTAGGAGGAGAAGAACCATGTTCAAAAAGAAACCTACGGCCAGTGAACTTGACGGCGTACAGTATCGCCGTGCCAAGCTCTGGCAAATCATCTGCTACGCCTGCAACGGACTGGTGGGCATGAGCGTTTACTCCCTGATTGGAATGGCGAGTTACTCTGCCAGCATCGGTTACGGAATCACCACTGCAGCGGTAGGTGTTATTCTGACCTGTTCCCGCATTTTGGATGGCATCACCGATCCGCTGCTGGCCTTTGTATATGACCGCGTTAACACCCGGTTCGGCAAACTGCGTATCCTGATGGTGGCCGGTTACCTTATCGAGGCCGCTGCTCTCTATGGTATGTTTACTGGCTTCTCCTCCAAGGGATTGGGGCTGCCGATGTTTACATTGCTGTATATCATTTATATCATCGGTTACACTGTGACCAACATGACAGCGCAGACCATTCCTGCAATCATGACCAATGACCCCAATCAGCGTCCGACGATCGGCGTTTGGACGACGGTGTTCAACTATCTGGTACCTATGGCTATGTCGATGGTCATGAATGTGATGTTGCTGCCCATGTTTGGCGGGCAGTATAATCAGGAGTTCCTGACGGCGGCTTGTAATGTTACCCTGCTGGTGGCTGGTGTCGGTACCGTGCTGGTTTGCCTGGGTGTTTCTTCTTACGACAAGCCCGAAACCTTTATGGGTACCAAAAAGTATGAGCCGCTGAAAATGGCGGATATTATTGAAGTACTGAAGTGCAACAAGCCTTTGCAGTGCTACATTGCCTCCAATGCCTCCGATAAGCTGGCTCAGCAGGTAGCCAGCCAGGCCATCATCAACACGATGTTCAACGGAATCCTCATCGGCAACATGGGCCTTGCTACCATTTTGACGGTCATCAGCATGGTGCCTTCTATCTTCTTCGCCGCCTTCGGTGCCAAATATGTGGGCAAGCACGGCAGCAAGAATGGCATTGTCACCTGGACCTATGTCAGCATGACTATCACAGCAGTGCTGGTGATCTTCTTTATCTTCGGAGAACCTTCTCAGATTGGCGTGATGGGCAGCCCCTCGATGATCATTTATGTGGTGCTTACACTGCTGCTCAACGGCTCTAATATGTGTATCACCACATCCAACACTTCCTATATGGCCGATGCCATTGACTATGAGCTTGATCGCAGCGGCCGCTATATCCCGGCAGTGGTATCCGGCACCTACAGCCTGGTTGACAAGCTGATCACCTCTTTTGCAGCAGTCATTGCCACTGGTGCTGTGGCGCTGCTGGGCTATACCACCACCATGCCTCAGCCTACCGATCCCTGCACCTCGGCTATTTTCTGGATGACCTTGTCCCTCAAGTTCGGTCTGCCTCTCATTGGCTGGGTCATTACCCTGATTGCGATGCGCAGCTGTCCTCTGACCAAGGCAGAAATGGTCCATGTACAGAAGCGTATTGCAGAGAAGAAAGCCTCTGCCCAAGCGGTACTTTTTGACGAAAATACGAAGTGAATCCCAAAAACTGAAACCGAGAAAGGTTTTCCTTTTCGGTTTTGGTTTTATGATAAGATAAGGAGTTTTTCCATGAGCAAAATGATTGTATTGAATACTGACTGGATTTTTACCAAGCAGGAGCACAGCGAATCCGTGACTTTGCCTCATACATGGAATGCAATAGATGGCCAGGACGGTGGTAATGACTATTACCGTGGTACCTGCATCTACACCAAGAAGCTGCCTGATATCCAGCTGGCAGAAGGTGACCGTGCCGTGTTGCAGTTTGATGGGGTGGCTATGACAGCGGTTGTTTTCCTGAATGGGAAAAAACTGGCCGAACATAAAGGCGGATATTCCACTTTCCGTGTGGATATTACCGACGCACTGCAAGATGCCAATACCCTCACCGTTGAGGTGGACAACAGTGACAACGACACTGTGTATCCCCAAAAAGCGGATTTTACCTTTTACGGCGGCATTTATCGGGATGTGACATTGAACATTTTGTCTGCGACCCACTTTGCTATGCCGGAAAACGGCGCGGTACCCGTGAAAGTAACGCCGGTAGTCACCGATTTGGAAAAGCGCCGCTGTGAGGTGACGGTAGAAGCCTTTACAGTTGGAGCTAAAATGGTGAAGTTTGCACTGGATGGACAGATGGTGAGCGCCCCGGTGGAAAACGATATTGCCAAAGCTGTTTTTGCGTTGGAAAATGTACACCTGTGGGATGGGGTGAATGATCCTTATCTCTACACGGTCACTGCTCAGTTGGAGAGTGGCGAAACACAAAGTGTCCGTTTTGGTTGTCGCAAATTTGAGGTTGACCCGCAAAAGGGATTTCTTCTCAACGGCCGGGAATATCCGTTGCGGGGTGTTTCTCGGCATCAGGACCGCAAGGGTGTGGGCGTTGCCATTACCAAAGAGATGATGGAGGAGGATCTGGCTCTGATCTTGGAGATGGGAGCCAATACCATTCGACTGGCACATTACCAGCACGCTCAGGCATTCTATGACTTGTGCGACGAAAAGGGATTGGTCATCTGGGCCGAGATTCCCTACATTACCATGCACATGCACAACGGCAGGGCGAATACATTGACCCAGATGGAAGAGCTCATCGTGCAGAACTATAACCATCCCTGCATCGCAGTATGGGGACTTTCCAACGAAATCACGGCCGCCAGCCCGGTTTCTGAGGAGCTGCTGGAAAACCACCGTGCTCTCAACGAATTGGCTCACCGGCTGGATCCTACCCGCCCCACCACAATGGCAAATGTGTTCATGCTGGAAATCACTAACCCCATCCTGGAGATCCCTGATGTGAACAGCTATAACCTGTATTTTGGCTGGTATCTGGGGGATCTGGACCAGAACGATGCCTTCTTTGATGAATACCATACCAAATATCCTGATCGGTGCATCGGGTTCAGCGAGTATGGTGCTGATGCAAACCCCGCCTATCAGACTTCCAGTCCCGAACGGGGGGACTACACCGAAACCTACCAGTGCGTATACCATGAGCACATGGCAAAAATGATCGCCGAGCGTCCCTGGCTGTGGGCCACTCATGTGTGGAATATGTTTGACTTTGCGGCGGATGGCCGGGATGAGGGTGGCAAAAACGGAGAAAATCAAAAGGGCCTGGTTACTTTTGATCGCAAGATCAAGAAAGACGCTTTTTATTTGTACAAAGCATATTGGAGCAAGGAGCCTTTTGTGCACACCTGCGGCAGCCGGTATGTGGACCGGGCCGAGGATGTCACCGAAGTCAAGGTCTACTCCAACCTGGCGGAAGTGTCCCTTTATGTAGACGGCCGCCTGCAGGAGACCAAGCAGGGGGACAAGGTGTTCACCTTCCAGGTGCCCATCACCGGCAAGCATTCCATCGAAGCCCGGGCCGAAGGATATTCCAGCGTCATTCTGATCAACAAAGTGGATAAACCCAATCCGGCCTATGCGATGGCGAACCGTCAAGAGGTAAACAACTGGTTTGATGGGGAACTGGATGAAACTTGCTGGAGTGTCAAGGATAATATGGCTGCGGCCATGGCTGATGCCAAGGTGGGCCCCGTCCTCAAGCAGATCAGCGACAAGGCGGCCGCCTCCCGGGGGGATGTGGCCGCCGCCGTCAAGGACAACCCGGCCTTGGTGGCCATGATGCAGCGAGCCATGCAGCGGATGACCATTGAGGGCATGCTCAGGCAGGCCGGCACCGACATTGAGGATATTAAGCAGCTCAACCGTGTGCTGCAGGGCATTTCTAAGGAGTGAACACCATGAAGCAGACCTACTGTAATCCCCTGGATCTGGGTTACCGCTACCAGCATATGAAGGAAGGTTCCCGCGTTGAGGGCTTCCGGGAGGGCGCTGATCCTACGCTGGTGTTTTTCAAGGAGAAATACTACCTGTTTGTCTCTATGTCGGCGGGGTTCTGGTACTCCGACGACCTGCTGCACTGGGAATTCCACCCCGACCCGGGGCTGTTGATCTACGACTATGCCCCCGATGTACGGCAGGTGGGGGAGTACCTGTATTTCTGCGCCAGCCGCAAGGGGAAGAACTGCCCGATTCTGCGTTCCAAGGACCCTTTGCACGAACCCTTTGAGCAGGTCAGCGCGCCTTTCGCCTTCTGGGATCCCGACCTGTTCCTGGATGATGATGGCCGGGTGTATCTCTACTGGGGTTGCTCCAATACCACCCCCATCTGGGGCGTGGAGATGGACCCCAAAACCATGACCCCCATCGGGGAAAAGAAAGAACTGATCTTCGGGCAGGAAGAGTCCCTTGGCTACGAGCGCCCCGGCGACAATGGGGTGGTGGACCGGGAGGCCAGTGTGGTGTACCAGGCGCTGAAACAGCACTACAATCCCGCCACCGGCAAACTGGAATTTCCTCCGGAGATGCAGCACATCCCCGGCATGAGCACCGACGACCTGGCTGCCATGTTCTTCGCGGTGGGCAAGCCCTACATCGAGGGTGCCTACATGACCAAGCACAACGGCACCTACTACCTGCAGTATGCCTGCCCCGGCACCCAGTACAACACCTACGCCGACGGCGTCTATACGTCGGATTCTCCGCTGGGACCCTTCACCCTGCAGACCTCCAACCCCTTCTCAGTGGTGCCCGGCGGATTCATGACCGGTGCGGGCCACGGCAGCACCATCGCCGACCGGTACGGCAACTACTGGCATGCCGCCACTATGCGCATCTCGGTCAACCACGACTTCGAGCGCAGGGTGGGACTCTTCCCGGCGGGCTTTGACAAGGACGGGGTGCTCTTCTGCAACCAGAATTTTGCTGATTATCCTCACCGTATGCCGGATGGTTCCTTTGACGCGTCGGATTGGCATCCCGCATGGATGCTGCTGAGCTACCAAAAGCCTGTGACCGCCTCCTCCACGGCGGCGGGCAGCGATCCGGCCCTGGCGGTGAACGAAACCTGTCGGAACTGGTGGAGTGCCGGCAGCGATGCCCCCGGGCAGTGGCTCTGCGTTGACCTGGAAAAGGAACAGGACGTGCGGGCCATCCAGGTGAACCTGGCCGACGAGGGGCTGGCGGTGGATTTCCCCGCCGACAGTTACGGAGATGCCCGCAAGACCCGGCATATTGAACTGGAGCCCCGGATTTCCCACTATACGGTGGAAACCAGCCTGGACGGCAAGACCTGGACCACCCGGGAGACGGTGGCCCGGGAATGTTCCAACGGATATTATGAATATCCCGATGGCATCCGGGCCCGGTATGTGCGGGTGACGGGTGGCTCGCTGCCCTACGGCCAGATGCTGCGCATCAGCGGGCTGCGGGTTTTCGGCAACGGGGCAGGGGAGAAAACTGCTCAGGCCCAGGCCGCTGCTGTGCGGATGGGACCGCTGGACGGCAAGGTAAGCTGGCAGCATCTGGAGGACGCTCAGGGCTGCAATGTGCGCTACGGCATCGCCCCCGACAAACTTTACCACAGCTGGCTGGTCTATGGCGCCGACGGGGTGAAGTTGTCTACCCTGATTGCGGGGCAGACGTACTACGTCTGTGTAGACAGCTTCAACGAAAACGGTATCACCGCTGGTAAAATCATCAAAATGGAGGGCTGAGTGATATCAATGAAAGCAGAAAGGAAGAAAAGCAAGGTTAAGAAAATCGTTTGTTTCATTCTGGCGGGTGCTGCTGTGTTTTTTGCAGTGGAATGGAGCTTTATTGGATGGCGATACAATTTTGGCCCTTTAAAGTTTTTGGGAGAAATCCGCTTACAAGGAATGCCCGGCAACGGCGCATCCTATGATTTTTCGCATATTGAACCGATGGAAAACAGCCCACTGGAAGGCAAAAATGTATTGTTCCTAGGATCTTCGGTCACCAACGGTGCGGCGGCGCTACATCAGTCCATCCCGGAGTATTTTTCGGCCCGTATGGGCTGTATTGCTATCAAGGAAGCGGTGGACGGCACGACGTTGTGTGACAACGGGAAAAGTTCCTATATCCAGCGGATGTTAAACAACGTAGATCAAAATCAGGAAATTCAACTTGTGGTTTGTCAATTGTCTACGAATGATGCATCCAAGGGAATGCCGCTGGGCGAGTTTGGGGAGGATACATCAACCATAACCGGCGCGATTGAGTATATTATCAAGTATGTCAAAGAAACATGGAATTGTCCGGTAGTATTCTATACCAATGCCCGATTCGAGAGTGACGCTTACTCGGCCATGGTTGACCGTTTGTATGAAGTTGCGGAAAGGGACGGGGCAGGTGTACTGGACTTGTGGAGCAGCGATACATTCAACCAAATCAGTGAGGAAGAGCGAACCTTGTATATGAAGGACGATATTCATCCGTACAAAGCAGGTTATCGTGATTGGTGGGGACCTGAGTTGGAAAAACAAATAATTGACTATTTGAAGCAGTAAAAGAGGGGTATTCATGGTAACAAAAGCAGTCCAGCAGTTTATGCTGGGATCCGTTTTGAAAAACGAAACACAGGCTCGGGAAACCCTGGCTGCCCTCAAGAATGCCGGATATGACGGCATCGAGCTGTGCGGGTTCATGATTCATCCCATCGGGTTTATGGTCAAGCTGCTGACCAGAGCCGCCGGTATGCCGGTGGGCAAGGGCGGTAACCTGGACTGGCACAAGCTGGTACAGGAAGCGGGACTGAAGGTGGTCAGCCTTCACACCGATCTGGGCAGTTTAGAACGGGATGCAAAAGCGGTGGCACAGGAGGCAAAGAGTTTTGGAGGCAAATATGTGGTCATTACGGGTATGTACCGATTTGACTACGGGAACGAAGCTACTGTGCGCGAGTTGGCCGCCCGGTTGAATAAAGCTGGAGAGGCTTTGTTGAATGAAGGAGTGGAATTGCTTTACCACAACCACAACTGTGAGTTGCGCTGGGTAAGCACCCAAAAGCGTGCCTATGATATTTTGCTGGAGGAAACCGATCCCAGGTTTGTAAACTTTGAGTTTGACAGTTACTGGTTTACCGAGGGCGGTGCCAATGCTTTGGCATGGATGCAGCGCCTAGGTTCCCGGATGAAGCTGTGGCATATCAACGACAGAGGGAGCCGGGTACAAGGGGCTGCGGTAACGCCTATCCTGAAAACTGACAGCATGGAACTGGGTACAGGCAACATGGATCTGGACAGCTTGATGGAGCAGGCGCTGCGGGTGAGCGTGGATGCGGTGATCTTGGAAAGCCACCGCAACTGGGTCGACGGCAGTCCGGTGAAAAGCGCGCAAGTCAGTGCGCAATTCCTGAATCGGATTCTGAGATAAAAACAAGAAAAGGAACAGAGAGGGGAGCGATTTCTATGAAAGCTAACTTTGAAAGCGTACAAGGCAAAGTTGCCGTTGTGACCGGCGCAAGCAGAGGCATTGGCGAAGCCATTGCACGGGCTTTTGCAGCCAACGGCATGAAAGTGGTGCTGGCTGCACGCAGCGAGGAACAGGGCCAGAAGGTGGCAGAGGAGATCGTTGCACAAGGCGGCGATGCAGTCTTTGTCCGCACCGACTGCAGTAATCCTGCACAGATCAAGGCTCTGGTTGAGAAAGCGGTGGAAACCTATGGCCGGCTGGACGGTTTCGTATCCAATGCCGGAATCGGCATGGGTGGCAATCCTTTGCATGAATACGAGGTGGAAGAGTATGAGCGGATTTTTGCGCTCAACAGCGAAAGTGTATTTGCCGGCATGAAGTATGCGGCGGAGGCAATCTTCCGCAGCAAATCCAAAGGTGGTTTCCTGATCAATGTCGCGTCGGTGGCCGGTCTTGTTCCGCAGCGGGGACAGGCGCTGTATACCGCAACGAAATTCGGCGTGGTTGGTATGACCCGTGCCGCGGCCTTGGATTATGCCGCCTATGGAATCACAGTGAATGCTATCTGCCCCGGATATACCAAAACCAGCATCTTTGGCGATATTCCCGAAGCAGCAATGGCCATGTTCGCAAAAGACTGCCCGGCAGGCAGAATGGGAAATCCCATGGAGTGTGCCTGGCTGGCTCTGTTCCTGGCAAGTGATATGGCCCGGTACATCACCGGTGCGGCCATTCCGGTGGATGGTGCGCTGAGTGCAGGACATCAGAATGTAACCACATGGAAAAATCCTGGAATTTATGCAGGTACAGAAGTAGAAGATTAATCTCATTTGCTGACGCAGATTTGTTGTCATTACAAGTACGTTAGGGGGCTGATTGAGTGTGACAGCTATTCAGGGGGAGAAATCAGAATGGATTTTATGTCCTGTGTGCCAAAGTCGCACTCGTATTAAGGTGAGAAAAGATACCACCCTACTGAACTTTCCGTTATTTTGCCCCAAATGCAGACGAGAAACGCTAATCAACATCGTCGATAGCAAAATATGTAGCATAAAAGAATAAAGCTGAGAGCCAGATGTTAAACGCAGAGCCCACATTTCTTCCTTATGTAAGGACGAAGTGTGGGCTCTTTCATTTTTGTTTGTAAACGGAGTAGGCTTTAGGGCTTCTTACTGTGCGTAGTGCGGCATCGCAGATTTCGTAAAGTAGAATTGCCTCATCTTCGGTACAGGTGGCCAATTTGGCTCTTAATTCAGCTGCGGCACCATTTGTGCTGTCGGTATGCTCTGGGTAAAAGATTTCTACCGGATCAATGTTCAAAGTTCTGATCAGCGGATATAAAGTTTCCATTGTCAGGTTGGAGCGATAGTTTTCGATATCGCCAACTGTACGAAGGCCGATTCCCAGAATTTCAGCAAGTTCGGCTTGTGACAGTTTTGCTTTATGACGTGCTTTGCGCACGGTGTCGCCCAGGGATTTCTGGTAATCAGGCATTATAACTCACCTCAATAGTATTGTACAATGCCTGTTTAGCTGAAAAAATACATGTATAGTGCGTGTGAAAAGGCGATATAATGCCTGTTTTGGCTTTGCTTTGAAATTTTAAATGTTTGATATGTTTTTGGGAAAATGTAAAAGGGTTTTTGACATTATCCTGATACGATGAATTTGGAGCAAGAAGTGGGGTGGTGAAAGGATGTGGACGCAAACTGGCGAAGAGAAGCCATCGTCGAGATCCTTCGCTGCGGAGGAAAAGTTAAGGCCAGAGAATTAGCGGAACGCTTTCAGGTCACGCGGCAGACGATCTATCATGATATAGCCGTTTTATCTCTGCACTATGATGTGTGTACGGAGCCGGGAAGACATGGAGGAATATATCTTCTGAATCCACAGCGGCGCAGAAGAGAATATCTTTCCTATACTCAGGCCGAAGTTCTGCAGCAGATGATGATTGAACTGACAGATGAGCGAAAAGAAATCATTCAGTCCATCCTCAACGACTTTAGCTCCAATTGACCGTTGCAGGTCGGTACCTTGACAATACGAATACATAGCCATGCGGGAGCACACTGCCCTGCGCAGGAGAGCGACATCGGGAAAAGCGCCAGGATGACACCGCTTGAAACTTATCTGACCATGGGCAGGTGAGCGGAAAGATGGGGTCGGAGCGATCTGTTTTGCCCGAAAGGAGGTGCCGGTCGCCTCACACGCCAGGACCCTGTGGTAGTGCAAGTGCGTCGATTGAACGTTCGCTCACACGTCAGATGGGCCGGCCAGCCTAGGGTTGTAATCAGCAAGACCTTTGGAATGCCGTGAAGGGGCTTTACGACCAAAAAGCCCGCCTGTATGGCTCCCATGCACCGGGGGATGAAATAAATACGGTGCGTACAATATTTAGGATTGCCGTCGTTAACGACAAATCCGTGCAGCGCAGATGGACAAACTGCGCTGCATTACTTTGTTGTTAACGGCTGGCTCGAAAAGGAGCATAGCCATGCTGATGAATACCACAGAGCGGGCACATGCAGAAGCGGAACGGATCTTCCGGGTCATTTTGCCGGAAAACGGACTTGCTGTACGTGACGAACAGATCGTTCTATGCCATGCCATGCTGGACAGCCTGCTCCATAATACCATTGCGCTTTGCGAGGCAGGCGTTGGGATCGGCAAAACATACGCCTACTTGATCGCCTGTATCCTGGCGCGAAAATATTCCCTTGGCCTGAACAGGCCGGTCGTGATCTCTACCTCCAGCGTAGCTCTGCAGGAAACGATGGTGGAAGAATATCTGCCTTTTCTGTCGAGAGTGTTGCTGTCCGGCGGGATCATCAGTGAGCCGCTTACCGCATGTGTTCGCAAAGGGAAGGAACGCTTTGTTTGTGACGAGCGGTTCTCTCAGAGGCTCCGGGCGATCGCAGGGAAAAAGAAGAATGCCCGGCAACTCGCGGCGCTGCGTTCTCTTATGTTGCATTACGACCTGGATACGGTCACTGGACTCAGTGATTTTGATCGACGGCAGATCTGCGTTCCGAAAGTGTGCCCGAAAAACTGCACAAGAAGGGATACCTGCCGCTACCATGTCTATCTCCGGCAGGCGCAGACGGGAGCCGTCACATTTCAGATTTGTAACCATAACTATCTGCTGGCGGATGCGATGCATCGGCAGCAAGGGATCCATCCGCTACTGAAAGAGTACGGGATTCTTATCGTGGATGAAGCCCATAAGCTGACGGACGCAGCCTGCCAGATGTACGGAGAGCGTCTCTCACAACAAGCGTTTGAGGATCTCTACACCTTACTGGAAAAAGAAAAATGCGGCCCCGCGGCACAGTCGCTCCGGGAAAAGAGCGACCGCCTGATGACCGCATTTCAAAAAGAGAACGCCGATTGGGAAGACGAGCGGCGGCTTCCGTTTGTGCTCACAGCAGCACGAAGAAAAGCTCTGAAGGAGTGCGAATGTGTTTTTCGCGCGGCCCAGGTGGACCTGTGCGAGGCAGCTCCCCGATGGCTGATCCACCGGCTGGGAAGCATGGAAAGCGCACTCCGACTGTTTTGGGAACAGGACGCGGAATACATTCTCTACCTGCAATATGACAGAGAGGGATGCCCCAGCCTGTGCGCGACGAGCCGGGATATTCCCCGACAGCTGCGCCGCGCACTGTGGAGCCAGCGGATCCCTGCGCTGCTCACTTCGGGAACATTGAAAGCGGGAATGAGCTTCGAACCCGTCATCCGACAGGTTGGACTTGGCACGGTGCAAAAGGTGCAGACATTCTCAGCGCCATCGCCCTTTGACTATGAAAAGAACTGTTTGCTCTATTTCCCGGCGGGCAGAGAAAAAGCCCCCAAAGACAGCGATCAGGAGATCAATCAGATCGCGGAAGAAATACTCCGGCTGGTGGAAGCTACCTGCGGCCATACGCTGGTGCTGTTTACTGCCTACTCGCTCATGGGGGCGGTATACAATCTCGTGAAGAATCAGATGCCGGTCCCGCTCATGGAGGTGTGGCGGAACTCGCAGGACACGATCCGCCAATTTAAAAGAGAACAAAATGCTGTGCTGTTTGCGGCGGGAAGCTGCTGGGAAGGAATAGACTTCCCCGGGGACATGGTGTCTTCTTTAATTATTCCCAGGCTGCCGTTCCCTGTGCCGGATCCGATCCGTGAAGCGCAGCGGACAAACTACATGACACTGCAGGATTACATCCAAGATGTTATTGTGCCGGAGATGCAGGTGAAGCTCCGGCAGGGGTTTGGGCGGGCGCTCCGAACAGAAACTGATACCTGCACCGTGGCGATACTGGACCACAGGGCAGCGCCAGGGGGAAAATACCACAAAGAGGTGATGGACGCTCTGCCGCCGCTCCCAGTTACAAGGCAAGTGGAAGATGTAAATGAGTTTATCCGGGCCAGGAAAGGCCCGGATTATTTTTTTGCATACAGGAGGGATGCAAAATGCCTGAACGAAAAAGAGTATGCACAGTCTGGATCTACGGACGCAGCAGAAGTCAGAACAGCACGGTATTATTTACGCAGGTAAGTGAGCTCTTGGAAGAAGCGGAACAGCGGGGATATATTGTAGTCGGGGCATCTCAGGATCAAGCTGACGGGCGCAATCTTCATCGTGTGGGCCTGAAAGCCATGATGGACACAGTACGCAGAGGAAGTGTGAATACTGTTATGATAGGAGACCTCTCACGCTTCAGCCATGATAACAAGACCTTGTTTCGCATCTTGTGTTTTTTGCAGGATCATGGCGCTGTTCTGGTAACGGCCAGGACCGACCTGCGTTATGAACTGAGCATCCGTGGGCTGGAACGACCTCTGCGCAAGCGGGCATTGCAGAGAGGATGTGAGCTCCCATGGTAAAAACGCCAAAAACAGAGAGCAGTTCGCCGGAAGCAGTGGTGCTGGAGCGGCAGTATGGACCCTATCAGGCCAAGATATGCTTTGCGGCAGTGGAGTGCCCCAATGCACCGCAAAATGTTTTGGATGCCATTATGCAGGTGTATCGCTACCGTATGGAGAAAGACTCACGGTGAATTACGGAATTGCTGTATGAGAATATTCAATAATAACCTTGCCTTTGCGTTTGGCGTAATTCAAGGTGGTGACAGCGCCACCCCAACTATGTTTTACGAATGCTACAACAATATCGGATTGTTCGACCATCCATCGATTTCTGTGGGAGATGGCATAACGAAACGGAACATTTTCCAGAGGAGGATATAAGGTGTTGTCATATAGCAATGGATCATTGTCTGTAGTGAGATAGGCAATGACTAATATGGATTCAATAGAGGGGAATTCAGCTTTCAAATCACGCACAACGCGAGCGGCCAATAAATCAAACGCTCCATATCCGCCAAGAAGAAAGGTGTTTGCTCCTTGCAGGATAAGAGTTCGAACGATATCGCGTAACCAGTTTGATACTTGAATCGACTGCTCAATGGATCGGTGTCCGCAAAATGTTACGGTCATACGGTATCACTCCTATATAGTGATTATAGTCACTATATAGGAGCAAAGCAAGACCCCTATAATATTTTCAGTGGGGTGATGCAATGCCGATTTCATTTCGACCAATGCGGCAGCTTATGGAACAAAAGAAGATTTCCTTCTACCGCTTGGCAAATGAAGGAATCGATGCACAAACGCTGCAACGTATTCGACATGATAAGCCGGTAACAACGGAAACGCTGGGGAAATTGTGCGAGATCATGGAGTGTCAGCCGGGAGAACTGATTGAGTATCTAAAAGGCGGAGAAAGCTGAATGTCTGAGAGAACTGCCGCAAGCGAGTGACATATAAATATGTATTAAAGGAAAAGCTGTCCAATATCCAGTTGGACGGCCTTTTTCTTATTTCAGGTAGGTGTAATATGCTGCATTTTTGCCAGTCTGAAAAGAGGTGATTCTCCGTTTTGGTGATAGCTTTCTTTTGCCGTGTAGAGTAATGTTGTAACCAGGGAAAAGTATCTTCCCTGGAGCACTTTGACAAAAGAATAAGACCGGTCCGAATTGCAGGCATGACCTACAAGGAGGACAGGGCAGTGAATTATACCAATCAATTCGGAGAATCCGTCCAGATCGCAGCGAGCGATGAGATCTGGCTCAATGATGAGTTTTTTGCAAGGGAGATGGCCAAGCTGCCGACCGATGCGCCGCGCGCGGGACTCGCCTACCGTGTGTCGACCAAAGGGCAGGTGGATCATGACGATATCCCCATGCAAAAAATCGAGTGCCGGAAATTCTGCGCGCAGCATGGCTGGCGCGTGGTGCTGGAAAAGGCCGAGAAGGGCGTTTCGGGGTCAAAAGTATCTGCAACCAAACGAGATGCCATTCAGGAATTGAAAGCTGAAGCGGAAAAAGGAAACATTGATATCCTGCTGGTGTTCCTATTCGACCGCCTTGGCCGCATTGAAAGTGAAACGCCGTATGTGGTGGAATGGTTCGTGAAACACGGTGTGGAGGTCTGGAGCACCCGTGAGGGACAGCAAAAGATCGACAGCCATACCGACAAACTCATCAATTACATCCGCTTCTGGCAGGCAGCAGGAGAGTCGGAAAAGATCGCAGAACGGGTGGCAACACGCATCCAGCAGCTCAATTCCAGCGGCCATTACAGCGGAGGCACGGTAGCCTATGGTTATCGGGCAGTGCATAAGGGCCGAGTGAACAAAAAGGGAAAGCCTGTAAAGGACCTCGAAGTCGACCCGGCGGAGGCCCCGATCGTGCAGGAACTGTTTGAGCTGGCAGCCTATGAAGGGAAAAGCGCCTACGCAATGGCGGAGATGCTGAATAACCGAGGGCTGCGTACCCACAGCGGAGCAAAATTTACTCCGGTCCATGTGCTGCGGATCTTGCGCCATGAGGGATACCTTGGGTACATCGTCACCCGCAGCGTCAGATCGCAGCACCTGCCGGAACTGGAGATCATAAGCCCAGAGTTGTTCAAAAAAGCCAACGAGATGGTGGATATGAGATGTACCGCCAATGCCGAGGCGCGCAAGGTGGCTCACAAGTCGGATAACAATACCTTGCTGGCCGGGCTCGTCTACTGCGCACACTGCGGAGCAAAGATGTCTGGGTTCATGCATCATGACCGCTATAAGCTGAGGGACGGCACGGTAAAAGAATCCCTGAAGCCCAAGTACAACTGCTACCCGAGAGCACAAAAACTTCGAGACTGCGACGGCCAGGCACTGTACTTGGCGGATCGGGTGGACGGAATCGTGCTGGAAGTGGTGAGAGAACTCTTCTCTTCCATCCGCCGTGCGCCGCGGGATAAGCTGCTGGAACAGAAGATTCGGCAGGAATACCAGGATAAGCGCAAGCAAAAGGCGGCCTTGGAAAAGCGATTGCAGGACTGCGAACATGCGCTGGAGAGATACGAAGCAGAAGTGCTGCGATGCCTCGATGGCGAAAGCGGATTCTCACAGGAAATGCTGGCTCGTCTGATAGCCAAGGCGGAAGCGGAGCTGCGGGCTGCGCGACAGGAGTACGCAAAAGTGCTGCAGGAAGCGGAAGACGACCGCGAATTCGCGCAAAAGATCAAGGAGTGCTACCGACAGTTCTGCGGCTGGGCCGAGGAATTTGAACTGGCGCCCCTTGCCCGCAAGCGGATGATCCTGAGTGAACTGCTGGAAAAGGTAGAAGTGAGCAAAGGATACCAAGTAACCGTCCGTGTGAAGCTGACCTACAAGCAATTCCTGGAACTGTGCCAGACAGAAGAAACCAGCGAAATTTCTCTAAGAAACGCCACAGGCGGAAGTGTGGCTTAATTCCATGCAAAAACAGCTGAATAGCTGCCCTGAGCTAAGTGTGATCGTAACAGTTGGTAGAGCAGCTGACTCTTAATCAGCGGGTCCCGGGTTCGAGTCCCTGTTGGTGCACCAAAAACCGTCTCTTCGGAGGCGGTTTTTTAAAAGCCGCGCCAAAACGGCTTATCTGCTCAGAAGATTCCAGAAAGGACACAAGCCGCCTGGAAACCCAAAAACACCGTGAGTTGCAGCTCACGGTGTTTCTGGGTATTACTGCTTTTTTGACTGTGCTTTTCTAAAATCCTCAGAATTTTTTCGGAAAGGCTGATTGTAAAATCAAGTTGGACACTTGAAAAATCTGTAGTGATTTCTCTCCTTAGACAAGTCATGATGGACAACTTCAATTATAACCACAGAACGCACGAAAGGACACACAGTGTTTTCCTCCCAGTGAGACTTTTTGTCAATGCGAAGGTATGTGGTCTCGGGACGGGGAGAAATGTTTGCGCCGCAGCGACATTTGCATTCTCTCTAGATGCTGTCGTAAGCGTGCCGCACAAGAATCAGTGCTGTTTCCCTGTTGGAAAAGGAGATGGAAACATGCCTAGCGTTTCGGATCTCTAGCAAGACCAGCGTAGCTGTGTGAGTCCCATAGCCGTTCTCTATGATGAATACGGAGAAGGATTCTCTCGCATCTTTAAAACCATTATAGTCGACAACGACGATAAGTTTATCCGCTTCGCTCAAATGCATTGCTGTATCCGCCGTATGACTTTCGCAAATTTTTCAGGTTCAGTTCCAGCATGTGTCTCCGCCGTGCTCGGGCCTCCCCTTCTCTCTACCTTGCAGTGGCATCCAATTTGTTTAAAACGTTGTGACCTCTATAATCAGGTAACAGTTGTATTGACTTGATAAAAAAAGTAAAGTAAAATCAATGCAATAAGAGCCTACTCCATACCGTATACAGCAGAGCCTGATGTACGGGAGTAAAATACATCGATTGGAAAGGTAGTATTGTTATGGAAACGCTAAAGGCAATTGCAACGCGAAAAAGTATCCGTAGGTTCCTTGACAAAAAAGTTTCGGACGAAACCGTACACAAGATTCTTGCGGCGGGAATGAGCGGTCCCAGTGCAACCAATGCAAGGCCGTGGGCCTTTCTAGTAGTTACCGACACCACTATGTTGGAGAGAATGGCAGATTGCAACGGGAAATATGCAGGGCCACTGCGCGGGGCCGCATTTGCGGTGCTTGTCTGTGGGGACACAGAACGTTTTTTTAAACCCGCGCCTGAATTTTGGAGTATTGATGCCGCTATTGCTGCGCAGAATATGATTCTTGCCGCACATGATCTGGGAGTCGGGAGCGTATGGTTAGGTACGTATCCGATAGAAAGTTACGTTCGGGCACAGGCAGAGTTGTTTCATTTGCCACGAACAATCGTTCCGCACTCAATAATCGCTTTTGGCTATCCGGAGGATGCAGTGTTGCAGGAACGGAATCTTTACGAAGCGGATCGTGTCCATTTTGAATGCTGGTGATTGCAGTACAAAGAAAAACGTATCGTAGCGCATAACCAGGTACAGCATTTCATGTATTATATGCAAATTTCAACAACAAAATCAATCGAATTGCACAAAAATGATGCCGCCTATTGACAAATTATGAATAAGTTGCTATTCTAATTTTATAGACAATGCACGTTGATTATGAGTGTGCGTAAAATGTTCCTTTTCCAAGGGACATTTTGCGCACTTTTTTTGTATCAATTTGCTTGTGCAGTAAAAAATGGCACGCCAAGAACAGCGGGAGCGCGCGCCCGGCAAGATTCTTTTGGCGTGGCTAATGAAATTTTCAAAAAGGAGACGCAATCATGGAGAATTATACAATTACGCTTGGTTATGTCCCGGTGAGACGAGATATGTTCCCCGATAAACCGGCAGCGATGATGAATCAAAAAATTCAAGTCCGTATTAAGGAAATCTGCGAAAAGCTTGGAGATATTGAGCTTATTGACATCGGAGAAGTAGTCGAGGGAGGGCTTCTTTGGTGCAAGGATGACGTGAATGTTGTCATCGAGTATCTGAAAGCGAAAAAAGTTGATGCGGTATTCTTTCCACACTGCAATTTTGGACAGGAAGAAGCCGTGGCAAAAGTTGCGAAAGCGGTTGGCAAACCGGTGTTGCTGTGGGGCCCAAGAGACCCCGCTCCGCAGGGAGAAGAAGAATTTCGCGTGTTTGACACACAGTGCGGTCTGTTTGCCACCTCAAAGGTGCTCTCGCGTTACGGCGTACCCTTTACATACATCGAAAACTGCTGGTTGGAAGACAAAGCACTCGATGTGGGAATTGAAAAATTTATCCGCGTGGCATCCGTGGTCAAGTCGATCCAGGGCATGCGCATCGGTGTGATTGGGCCTCGTCCGCGCCAGTTTCTGTCTGTTGAAGTGAACGAAAGCGAGCTCCTGGAAAAATTTGGCGTTGAGCTTACGACTATATGGACAGAGGAAGTAAGCACTGTTGTGAAAAAGCTTCAAAAAGGTATGGGCGATTCAATTGGCACACGTTTAGGTGTAGAATTGCCTGTTACCGTGCGCAGTTGGAAAGAGGATGGCGAACCCGACCCTCGCATTGCACAGCGTGTGCAGGAATTCAAGGACGAACTGGATTGCAGCAGGATGGAAGATGAAAAGCTTGCGCTCATGGCTGCCGTGGAAATTGCGATCGAAGAGCTTGCCCGCATTAACCATCTGGATGCAGTTGCAGTCGATTGCTGGGCTTATCTCGCTTCCCAATATGGTATTCAGGCCTGCTTCCTCCTCGGTGATTTAATCGATCGTGGCCTGGTGGCTGCGTGTGAGACAGACATTCATGCTGCGATCACCGCACGTATGCTACAGGCAGCGGCGCGTGGCAAATCAGCGCCTTTCATCGCCGATTTAACCTGCAGGCACCCGTCAAATGATAATGCAGAGCTGCTTTGGCATTGCGGTCCCTTTGCAAAATCGCTCCGCAAAGAGAGCGTTAAGGGATCGATCCGCTCTGGAAAAGGCTTCTACGAAATTAAGGGAGGCGACATCACTGTTGCGCGTTTTGACCAGATTGCCAGCAATTATCAGTTGTTTGCCGATCAGGTAATCGGATGCGAAGGTCCTGTGACAAATGGCAATTATGTTTGGATCGAGACTGGAAACTGGCCTGAGTGGGAAAAGAAGCTGATTTATGGTCCGTACATTCATCATCTTGTCGGCGTGCATGGATGCTATGCGGATGTCTTGAAGGAAAGCTGTAAGTATATCGGGCATCTGAACCACGACAGCGTAAATGAAATAAACAGTCTGTAAGGCAATGGGGGGGCTTGTGTTGTTCCATTGGGAGAAATGTGGTACGGGTCAAGACTTTTTCTTCCGGCACAGGAATAGCCAGCCTACGCCAGTGTTCCGGGATTTCGCC
>OGXI01000659.1_pt1 | contig 30569 bp, 25 predicted proteins | sample 1576221 | NCBI WGS metagenome assembly OGXI01 (sample SAMEA3541523, study PRJEB24748) | human gut metagenome | biome: human gut; feature: human-associated habitat; material: faeces | place: China | collected 2012
GCACGTCCATCACTTCAAATGTGCCGATTTTGTCCTTCCAGTTTTCATAACTCATCGTCTTTACTCCTTTTGCAGAAAGCTCACGCCTCCTCGAAGCTGTCCTTACCCACGCCGCACAGGGGGCATTCAAAATCCTCCGGTACCTCGCTCCAGGGCGTTCCCGGCGCGATGCCGCCCTCGGGATACCCCACGCTCTCGTCGTACTCCCAACCGCAAACGGTGCATACATACTTCATCGTGCTTCTTCCTTTCTTTTTCTAATGATTTTGTTATTCTTCCACCAGCCGGCCGTCCACCGTGACGGTGACCACCTGCCACGGGATGAACTTCCCGCTCTGCTGGAGCGCCTTTTTCGCCGCCAGCTCCAGCCCGCCGCAGCAGGGTACCTCCATGCGGACGACGGTGACGCTCTTGATGTCGTTCTCCCGGATGATCTCCGTCAGCTTTTCGGAATAGTCCACGCTGTCCAGCTTGGGGCAGCCCACGAGGGTGATGTGCCCCTTGATGAACCGCTCGTGGAAGGCGGCGTAGGCGATCGAAATACCGTCCGGATGTAAAGTTCTGGCTCGTTTTTGCAGCACTGGCTATGGTTATTTTTATGTTGGCCCGCCCTCAGTTCGGATCAAAAATGGAAACTGTAAAACGTCAGGGAGTTGAAACTGTTGTAGCACTCGATATATCCAATTCTATGCTGGCTCAGGATGTTACTCCCAGCCGTCTGGAAAAATCGAAGAAATTAATTTCCCGTTTGGTGGAAACTTTCAATAATGATAAAGTTGCCATGATTGTGTTTGCGGGAGAGGCTTTTACCCAGTTGCCTATCACAAGCGATTATATTTCTGCCAAAATGTTTTTGGAAACCATTAATCCTTCACTTATCTCAACACAAGGAACTGATATCGCCGGAGCCATTAATCTGGCTATGAAAAGTTTTACTCCAAATGAAGGAGTCGGTCGTGCCATTGTACTTATAACTGATGGAGAAAACCATGAAGGTGGAGCTGTCGAAGCAGCGCAGGAAGCTGCCAAGAAAGGTGTTCGCGTATTTGTGTTGGGAGTTGGTTCTCCTGATGGAGCGCCCATTCCGGCAGAAGGAACGAATGAGTTCCGTAGAGATAAGGATGGCAATGTTATCGTAACCCGCTTGAATGAACAGATGTGTCAGGAGATAGCAAAAGCAGGTAATGGCATCTATGTTCGGGTAGATAATACAAATAATGCAGAACGGGCATTGAACGCAGAAATAAGCAAATTGGCTAAGGCTGATGTGGAGACTCAGGTCTTTACAGAGTTTGATGAGCAGTTCCAGGTATTGGCATGGCTCGCCTTGATTTTGCTTGCAGCAGATTTAATGTTGCTGGAGCGTAAGAATCCACTATTCAAGAATATAAAACTCTTTAAACAGAATTGATTTTATGTTGCGGAAAAAATATATGATGCTGGGACTCATGTTTGTTTCTGTTGCAGTTTACGGACAGAAAACAGAACGTGACTATTTGCGCAGTGGAAATAAGCTATATAAAGACAGCACTTTTGTAAAAGCGGAAGTCGATTATCGTAAAGCACTGGAGCTTGAACCGAAGTCTACGGATGCGATGTACAATCTGGGAAATGCTCTCTTGATGCAGCAGAAGGCAAAGGAAGCTATGGAACAGTTTGAAGCAGCATCGCGTGTAGAGAAAGACAAGGCTAAACTGGCTCAGATTTATCATAATATGGGAGTGATTCTGCAATCTTCGAAGCAGTTGCCTCAATGTATCGAAGCATATAAACAGGCTCTGAGGAATAATCCGAAAGATGATGAAACCCGATATAATCTGGCACTTGCTCAAAAGCAGCTGAAAGACCAGCAACAGCAGCAAGATCAGAATCAGGAAAAGGATCAGAAGCAAGATCAGAAAAAAGACGAACAACAACAGAATAAAGACCAGCAGGAACAAGATAAGAAAGACCAACAGCAGAACAACCAGCAACAGCAGCAGAATGAAAACCAAATGTCGAAAGAAAATGCGGAACAACTGTTGAAAGCTGCCATGCAGGACGAAAAGAACGTACAGGACAAGGTGAAGAAAGCTGTTCAGGTTCAAGGACGTAAATTGGAAAAAGACTGGTAATTTTAGGTGAATAATTATATAAACGAAATAAGGAAATGATGAGGAAATTTACTTTCTTTCTACTGTTGATTCTTACTACAGTATATGCATGGGCAGATAAAAAAGCGACTTTGACGGCTGAAGCTCCCGATGTGGTAGTAAGCGGGGATCAATTTCGCTTGACATTTACGGTCAACACACAAAAAGTGAAGGATTTTCGCGCTCCTTCTATAACAAAAGGATTTGATGTGCTGATGGGGCCGAGCCGTTCTCAGCAGAGTAGTACGCAAATTATTAATGGCAAGGTATCTTCAAGCAGTTCTATTACGTATACTTACATATTGATGGCAGGTGATGCGGGAACTTACACGATACCGGCAGCCAGTATCGAAGCCGAAGGTGAGAAGATATTTTCTAATGCCATAACTATAAAGGTTCTTCCTCCCGATCAGTCGGCTGGAAATGCTAAAAGCAGCCAGGGAAGTTCTTCTCAGAGTGCAAGTCAAGTTGCGAGCGGACGTATAACTAACAATGATTTGTTTATTACAGCAACTGCCAGCAAGACCACTGTACACGAACAGGAAGCTATCTTGCTGACTTATAAAGTATATACGCTTGTAAATCTTCGTCAGCTGTTTGGTAAAATGCCGGACTTGAAAGGGTTTCATACGCAAGAAATAGAATTGCCTCAGCAAAAGACTTTCTCATTGGAACACTATAAAGGACGTAACTATAACACGACAGTCTGGAGTCAGTATATATTGTTCCCACAGCAGACAGGTAAGCTGGAGATACCTTCAATAACGTTCGAAGGAGTTGTAGCAGTACAGACAATTTCAGATGATCCGTTTGATGCTTTCTTCAACGGAGGTAGTTATCGGGAAGTGAAGAAGAAAATTGTAACTCCTAAACTGACTATAAACGTGCAGCCTCTTCCGGCAAAGCCTGAAAACTTCTCAGGAGGTGTAGGTGAATTTACTCTTTCATCTTCTATCAATGCAAAAGATGTAAAGACGAATGATGCTGTTACTATTAAACTGACTATCAACGGATCTGGAAATATGAAACTGATAAGCACTCCGGAAGTGAAATTCCCTGAAGACTTTGAAGTTTACGATCCTAAGGTAACAAATAATTTCGATGTATCACGAAGCGGGCTTACCGGCAGTCAGACAATAGAATATCTGGCCATTCCGCGCCATGCTGGAAACTTTACGATTCCACCTGTTGAGTTTACATATTTCGATTTAAAGACGAATTCGTATAAAACGCTGAAAACTGAGGCTTACAATATTAATGTAGCAAAAGGTAAAGGAAATGCCGATCAGGTAATAGCTGATTTTACGAATAAGGAAAATGTAAAGGTATTGGGCCAAGATATCCGATTTATAAAGTTGGGCGATACGAAGCTTATGCCAAAGGGTGATGTCTTCTTCGGAACAATCAGTTACTATTTATGGTATATCATACCATTTGTTTTGTTCGTAGGACTGGTGGTATTTTTCCGTAAGCAGGCGGCCGAGAATGCAAATGTGGCTAAAGTAAAGACTAAGAAAGCAAATAAAGTGGCAACCAAGAGAATGAAGCTTGCCGGAAAACTATTGGCAGAAAATCGTAAAAATGAGTTCTATGATGAAGTATTGAAAGCTTTGTGGGGATATATCAGTGATAAGCTGAGTATTCCGGTTTCACAACTTTCGAAAGATAATATAGAAGCCGAGCTGGCGAAATACGGAGTTGCTGATGATGTAATAAAAGACTTTATCAATGCCTTGAATGAATGTGAATTTGCTCGTTATGCTCCGGGAGATGAAAACGAAGCAATGGATAAAGTTTATACTACATCGGTAGAAGCTATCAGTAAAATGGAGAATAGTATCAAACATTAACAACAGACCGAACAACAAAAATTGATATGAAAAGACTATCTATAATAATAGCATTCCTGATCGGACTCTTTCAGTTTGCTTCTGCCTCTGTTACAAAGGCTGAAGCAGACAAAGATTATCAGGAAAATAAGTTTGCGGATGCGATAGAAAAATATGAAGCTATTTTGGCTTCAGAAGGTGAGTCGGCTGATATTTATTATAATTTGGGAAACAGTTATTATAAGAATAAAAATATCGCTAAGGCCGTATTAAACTATGAACGTGCGCTACTGATGAATCCAGGAGATGCAGATATTCGTTTCAATCTGGAAATGGCAAGAAGTAAAACAGTTGATCAGGTTACTCCTACAAGTGAAGTTTTTATTGTGACATGGGTAAAATCGCTGACTAACTGCATGAGTGAAAGCGGATGGGGGGTAACTGCTATCATAGCGTTTCTTCTCCTTTTGGCTGGACTGGCACTGTATATATTTGGTAATAGAATTGTATTCAAGAAGATAGGCTTCATTGCAGCTATCATATTTTTAGTCGTAGCTGTATGTGCAAACTTCTTCGCAAGCGAACAGAAAGATGAATTGCTGAACCGTACAGGAGCTATCGTTATGTCGCCAAGTATTACAGTTAAAAGTACTCCTAACGAGAGTGGAACAGACCTGTTTGTACTGCATGAAAGTACTAAGGTATATATAGAAGACAATTCCATGAAAGGATGGAAAGAAATCCGTCTGGAAGATGGAAAAAAAGGATGGCTTCCTGTTTCGGCAATAGAAGTTATCTGATTATTTTCTGTAATAACAGATATTTATGATTGATATACAGCAACTGATTGAAGCAGATAAAGAATTGTTATTAACTCTGAACGGAAGTTCTTCCTTGTTCTGGGACGGATTTATGTGGACTGTTTCCGGAACAAAGATATGGATTCCGGTTGGTGCTATGTTGCTGTATATCATATTCAAGAATACTAAATTTACTCAAGGGTTGCTTATACTCGTGATGCTGGTTTTGACTGTAACGCTTGCCGATCAGTTCTCTTCAGGTCTTTGCAAACCCTTGTTTATGCGTTTCCGTCCGGCTCAGGATCCGGAAATAATGTATATGGTGAATGTCGTGAATGGCTACAGGGGAGGAGCATATGGATTTATATCAAGCCATGCTGCCAATACATTTGCTGTAGCTACCTTTGTAGCTTTGCTCATACGTAATTGCTGGATGACTGTCATTATGTATATATGGGCACTGATACCATCTTTTTCACGTATATATTTAGGAGTACATTATCCGGGAGATATTATTTGTGGTGCTGTTGCAGGATGTGTAATAGCTTCATTGGTTTACTGGCTGTATGCATTTATCGAGAAAAAATATTTCGATCAGGCCCAATATGTTTCTGGACAATATACTATCACGGGTTTTGAGATAACTGATATCAAAGTGTTTCATACCGTTCTGTTATTGACTTATTTCTATGCAGTAGTGGCTGCATTAGTTGTTTGCAAATCCTTTTATTTCTGAGCAAAATAATTGCAGGTATAGCAAAAAAGTTAAATTTTTGTTTGCTTATTCATTTTCTTTCATTACATTTATATCGTGAATTAACAAAAGATTTTGTCTAACACTTTAAATTTTGATTACTATGAACAGAACGATAACATTCAATGAACTTCGTAAAATTAAGGATTCATTACCCAGCGGAAGCATGCATCGCATTGCCGATGAATTAAACTTGAGTGTAGAAACCGTACGTAACTTCTTCGGTGGACATAATTTTAAGGATGGCAAAAGCGTAGGTATCCATCTGGAACCCGGTCCAGACGGTGGGTTGGTGATGTTGGACGATACGACCGTGCTTGATAAAGCAATAGCAATTCTGAAAGAGCAAACAGCTTAAAGCTGACAATAAGTGCAAAATCCTAATCGGTATGTATTTTACTGATTAGGATTTTTTGTTAAGTATGATTCTGTGTGAAACCTTTTAAAACTTTAGTCTATGGAAGATAAACTCATTACATTATCCATTCTTACCTATTCGAAAGCACAAATCCTGAAATCTGTACTCGAAAGTGAAGGTATAGAATCGTACATTCATAATGTGAATCTCATCCAGCCGGTAATTTCATCGGGAGTAAGAGTACGTATTAAGGAAAGTGATTTGCCTCGTGCCTTGAAAATTATAGAAAGTTCTTCGTGGCTGTCTTCTGAGATTCTGGAAGAGAAATCTGCTGACTCCGACTCTGAAAAAGTTCCTAAAGTGCTGATTCCTGTTGATTTTTCAGCTTATTCTCTTAAAGCATGTGATTTTGGCTTCAATGTAGCTTCGCGTATGCATGCAGAAGTTGTTTTATTGCATGTTCATTTCACACCGATTTATATTCCTAGTTTGCAGTATGACATAGAAAACTATCAGGTTCCGTCAGGAAATGATGTGACAACGGTTAAAGGAATGATAGAAAACATACATAAACAGTTGAATAAATTATCGGAGAATATAAATGAAAAGATACAGAACGGAGATTATCCGAATGTAAAATATACATGTGTGTTGCGTGAAGGAATACCGGAAGAAGAAATATTATACTACATTCGTCAGGAGAAACCTTTGATTGTCGTCATGGGTACCCGTGGTGAGCATCAGAAAGATCTGGATTTGATAGGAAGTGTGACCGCTGAAGTTATTGAACGGAGCCGTTCATTTGTGTATGCAATTCCAGAGAATGCACCGGAGAAATCTCTTGAGAATATTCATAAGATTGCTTTGTTTACCAGTTTCGACCAGCGTGACTTGATCGCTTTCGATTCATTGATAACTACTTTTAAAGACAATAAGTTTGAGATTTCCTTTATCCATGTGAATTCTCACGAGGAAAAGCGTACATGGAATGAAATTAAACTGGCGGGTATCAAAGAGTATTTTAAGAAACAATATCCACAGCTTGAGTTTACTTACTTGAATATTGATGAAGATCATTTGCTGGGCAATCTGGATCAGTTTGTGCAGGAAAATGGTATAGATGTGATATGTACTTCGAATTATAAACGTAATATCTTTGCCCGCTTGTTTAATCCTAGCATTGCACGAAAGATGCTTTTCCATTCTAATACACCTATTCTTATTATTAAATAAGAATAAAATAATAAAGCCCTCACCAAATAGGTAAGGGCTTTATTGTGTGACCGCGACAGGATTCAAACCTGTAACCGGCTGATCCGTAGTCAGCTACTCTATTCAGTTGAGCTACGCGGCCTTTTTGTTTAACGGGTGCAAAGATACGTACTTTTTCTAAATTAGCAAACAATATGCACACTTTTTTTGAGGAAAATTACTCAATGAATCGGTAATTAAACAATTGCCAACCGAGTGTCAGCCCCACATTCCATTCCTTTTTCGGTGAACTATAATGATTTACATATGCTGATATCGCTCCGAATGGTAATTGACATATCACTGAAATTTCTCCCAAATATTCAAAGCGGGAAAACGCTTTTCCGTAATAAGCCTTGTTCAAAGCATTCTTTTTAATAGGAAATATAGGCATGAATCCATAAAGTTCAGAACGAACTTGAAACATGTCATTGAAAACAAAAATCGGTTTGATACCTGCCGCTAAAAACTGATTGGCCCGGAATGCCTCATTATACATTATCTTGCTATGGGGAGTCGGAGAAAAATCTGCAGCCTGCAACATAGTTGCCGCATAATTCTCTGAAAAATTCTTCGATGAATATAGCATTTCCGCCATCCACCCCAAAGTAAACTTTGGAGTCATGGTATGATACGCATATTTCATATAAGATATTTGTAACCAAGACTGCCGGTCTTTAGTTGTGAAACTTGTTTCTGTAGGATTTCCCGGTATAAACTTTTCTTTTCCGGTAAAAACCTGTGCTACCAATTTTTCAAAATAGCCTTTTGTGGCATATTGTCGTGCATTCAATGTACTACCATAAAAGCCTATAGCACCTCCTAAAAGGTTGTAAGTACTCCTGTCCGAACGATCTTTATCAAAGTTTATCACATTAGATTGGAAATAATTATCCTGAAGCTTTCCATATCCGATACTTATTTCGGCTCGCTTATTTGCTAAAAAAGGCAGAGCCACCATCAACTTCACAAAACGCTCATCTTTAGAATTAAAAGAAGGTTTATCATTTTTAGAGAAAAGCTTATCCTTTTTGTAATAATCGAACGTGCTCAAAGAAGCAATAAGGCGATAGGAGGTCGGAACACGAGTAGGAAGATCTATTTTAGCCATAAGTTGCGCATTATTATACACCTTACCAATCTGACCGTCAAGAGTAATTTCTTTGGAATAATAGTTCAGATTCTGATATCCCAGTCCTAAATAAATCTGATTAGAACTGGTCGTAGAAACACTTCCGCCCATTCGTACAGAGAAATTATCCTCCATTTTAACCTTTAAATGTAATGAATATAAGTCGTTTTTGGGATCATAAACCGCATGTGGGATAATCTCCGATATCATATTATCGGATAATAGGCGAAAATAACCACGCTTCAAATCTTCATATGTAAACACCTCATGATCTTCATCATGGAACTCTTTTTTAATATAGGCTTGCTGCTGTGGATTAGCTCCTTCTATATAGATGTCTCTAAAACGGAACTGAGGTAAATTGCTTCGATATACAAGACGCCTTAAACGTACATTCTCTGCACTTGTTCTCCGATGTATACGACTTTTTATAGAATCCATCAGGCTGATAGTCCGATTATAGCCGATATCGTGCAATTCTTGCAAACGGTCAAAATCCAAAAGACTTACGTCATCATACTTAAATGTCATAACAATACCCAAAGAATCCGGAAGAGTATAGTCCGTTTTCTGCATAATCATGTTCTCAAGCTGACTCATCAAATCATTTTCTTTTGGTTTACCGGGATTAGCAGCCACTACACTACCAATAATGACTCCCGGCCGAAAATCTTCGCGCATGATGTCGGTCGGGAAATTATTATAAATTCCACCGTCATAAGCTAAAACACTATCAATTTCTATCGGTTTGAATACAAACGGAAAGCTCATCGAAGCGCGTACCGCATCTCCTAAATCCCCCTTACGCATAATCAACGGCCTTTTGTTATACACATCGGAAGCTATGCAACGAAAAGGCACAAACAGATGATTAAAATCCCCATTACATGCCGCTGTAGCACGTGCAAAGAGCTCGACAAAAACCAAATTCATCTGAATAGGGTTTACCATACTAGTAGGAAGTATCTGAGGCTTGATATGCAACGAATCCTTAAAAGAGAAACGAATATTGAAAAACTCCGGAGTAGGTCGGTTTTGCTTAAAGTAATACCCATATTCGGGTTCTATTTGCCCCGAATACCAACGTTTGAAGTCTTCTGAGCGCAGCAATGCTTCCATATCATCAGGAGAATATCCCATAGCGTAAAGCGAACCAATAATAGCTCCCATAGAAGTACCGGTAATGTAATCGATAGGAATATTATTTTCTTCCAAAGCACGAATAATACCGATATGCGTCATGCCTTTTGCACCACCGCCACTCAAAACAAGTCCTACTTTCTGAGCTTGCGTAAACGGCAGAAAGAACAGGCAGAGTGACAAAAACAAAAGAAATCTTTTCATGAATATAGTTTCGAGTGAAATATACTAGTTTATTCAATGTCCAAATATAGACAATAGTTTCCAAAAACCTCGTATCCAACGGAAAAAAACATAATCATTACGAAAAAACAAACAAAAAAAAGGGCATTACAACTCATATAAGCTGTAATGCCCTATATAATAAATTTAAAGGGGCTTATTTAATCATATCAATGCTTCTTTTAACAAAGTTATTCAAAGCCTCACCTTTCAACATACCGTTTTGAAGCAAAGCCAAATCAATCAATTGACGAACAACTTTATTATGGGCGGCATAGTTGGCAAACAGACTTTCTTTCTGTGCTTTCAGTTCTTCCCACTTCTTGTCCAAGCTGTCTACTTCATCTTTTTCAACTGTAGAAATCTCTTCATCTTTTTTGCCTTCCTGTTTCTTTTTCAGTTCATTACGACGGTTGTTGATATCATCCATTTCTTTCTGAACCGGTGCTATAGCTGCTGTACATTCTCTATCTTCATCATCCAGAATCTCTTTGACTAACTTATGATCAGCATTCAATACCAAGTTAAACATATCCGGCATTTCACCATAAAAACTCATTCCGGCCTGAATATTAGCCATTTCTTTCATACGACGCATATACTCACTTTGAGTAATCATCACCGGCGAGGCATTTTCCCCCAAAGATTGCGCCATTATGCTAAACTCTGTTTTTTCGATTTGCGGCAGTTGACTCTTGAAAATAGCAGAGAGAGCCTCTTGCTTACCGGCATCCAATACATCGTTTTTCTTGTCTTCTTTAACTATCAAGTTATCAATGACATCACTGTCTACGCGAGTAAAACGTACTTTTTCAAATTTCTGCTCCAACATACTTACCATAGCAACGTCAAGCTGTCCATTCATCAACAATACGTTATAGCCCTTATTCTTGGCCGCCTCAATATAGCTGTACTGCTCATCTTTATTGTTGGCATACAGATAAATCAAGTTACCATCCTTGTCAGTCTGATTGTCTTTTATCAAAGTCTTATACTCTTCAAAAGTATAATGTTTGTTATCAGTATCGGTAAGAAGGGCAAAATCTTTTGCTCTATCATAGAAATCCTCCTGAGTGAGCATTCCATAATTAATAAAGATTTTCAAATCATTCCATTTCTCCTCAAACTGTTTACGATCGTTCTTGAATATAGATTGCAAGCGATCGGATACTTTCTTTGTAATGTATGTAGAAATTTTCTTCACATTAGAATCACTTTGCAAATAGGAACGAGAAACATTCAGTGGAATATCCGGCGAATCAAGTACTCCATGCAACAAAGTCAAAAAGTCTGGAACAATGCCCTCTACGGAGTCCGTTACATACACCTGATTGCAATAGAGCTGTATTTTGTTTTTGTTCAACTCTATGTTGCTCTTTACTTTTGGAAAGTACAATATACCTGTAAGACGGAACGGGTAATCCACATTCAGATGTATCCAAAACAACGGTTCATCGGACATCGGATAAAGGTCACGATAGAACTTTTTATAATCCTCGTCTTTTAATTCACTGGGTTTCAGTGTCCACAACGGATTTGCATCATTAATAATGTTATCCTCCTCTGTTTCAACCTGCTTACCGTCTTTCCACTCTTTTTTCTTGCCAAATGCAACAGGAATAGGAAGGAAGCTACAATATTTTTTCAAAAGAGAAGATATGCGTGTTTCTTCAAGGAATTCCTTACAATCATCATCTATATAAAGAACTATGTCAGTACCGCGTTCCGCTTTCTCTGTATCTTCAATTGTAAATTCGGGACTACCATCACAAGTCCATTTCACAGCTTTAGCTCCTTCCTGATGTGATTTGGTAATTATTTCAACTTTCTTGGCAACCATGAAAGCCGAATAGAAACCAAGTCCGAAATGGCCGATAATAGCATTGGCGTCATTCTTATATTTTTCCAAAAAATCATTCGCTCCCGAAAATGCAATCTGATTAATATATTTATCTATTTCTTCTGCCGTTAAACCAATTCCATGGTCTGATACGGTAATCGTATCCTTACCCAAAGACACACGTACTGTCAAATCACCGACTTCACCTTTAAATTCGCCAATAGACGCCAGCGTTTTAAGCTTCTGAGTAGCGTCAACTGCATTAGATACTAATTCACGAAGGAAAATCTCATGATCACTGTACAAAAACTTTTTGATAACGGGGAAAATGTTTTCTGTAGTTACCCCAATATTTCCTTTTTGCATACTAAGTTTATATTTTTAGATTTATATTTTTATTACTTTCGCAAACAGAAGACAAAAAAAATGCCAGTTCCCAAGAACTGACATTTTGACTGTTTTTTATTCTATTTTTTATTACACTTTATTTATATCCAACTCATTTTTTTCCTTGTTTACAGAAACGTTAATCGTATCACCCGGTTGTACCCCAGCCGAAATAATAAGTTCCGAAAGTCCATCTTCCAAATAATTCTGAATGGCCCGTTTCAACGGACGTGCACCAAACTGTACATCATAACCTTTCGTTGCAAGAAATCTTTTGGCTTCATCATCCACAACCATCTTATAGCCAATAGCTTCAACACGCCCATACAAGCCTTTCAACTCTATATCTACAATTTTTGTAATAGCATCTAGTGAAAGCTGGTCAAACGTTATGATTTCATCCAAACGGTTCAAGAACTCAGGAGCAAAAGTCTTATTCAACGCCTTTTGAATCACACTACGCGAATGTTCGTTATCATCCGTACGAGCTTGCGCCGCAAATCCCACACCACGGCCGAATTCTTTCAATTGGCGGGTTCCAATATTGGAGGTCATAATAATCACAGTATTCTTGAAATCAATGGTTCTGCCATAATTGTCAGTAAGACGCCCTTCATCCAATACCTGCAACAAGATGTTGAAAACATCCGGATGCGCCTTCTCAATTTCATCAAGCAACACTATGGAATAAGGTTTGCGGCGTACTTTCTCCGTCAACTGTCCGCCTTCTTCATAACCGACATATCCCGGAGCCGCACCAATCATACGAGACACCGTATATTTTTCCATATACTCGCTCATATCGATGCGTATCAACGCATCGCTGGAACCGAACATGTATTTAGCCAGCTGTTTTGCCAAGTGTGTTTTGCCTACACCTGTAGGACCAAGAAACATAAATGTACCAATGGGACGATTAGGGTCTTTCAATCCTACACGACTGCGCAATATTGCTTTGGTAAGCTTTTCAATAGCAGTGTCTTGTGCCACAACCTTGGCTTGCAAATCTTCTTTCATGCCAGCCAGTTTGATACCTTCCGCTTGAGCCATACGCTGCACCGGTACCCCAGACATCATTGAAATTACATTGGCTATTTCTTCCTCACCAACAGTTTGGCGATCATCTTTGAGACGCGCTTCCCATTCAGCTTTCATTTCATCCAAATGAACAGAAAGTTCTTTCTCTCTATCCCGATAACTAGCAGCCAATTCAAAGTTCTGAGATTTCACCGCTTCAGCCTTCAAAACACGTGCGTCTTCTATTAGCTTTTCCTGTTCCTCAATTTCTTTAGGAACATTTATGTTCATTAGATGCACGCGTGAACCGGCTTCATCCAAAGCATCAATAGCTTTATCAGGAAAGTTGCGATCAGTTACATAACGGTCTGACAACTTGACACATGCCTCCAACGCTTCATCTGTATAATCAACATTATGATGCTCTTCATACTTTTCTTTTATATTTTTTAATATCTGGAGGGTTTCCTCCGGAGTTGTGGGTTCTACAATCACTTTTTGAAAACGACGTTCCAAAGCTCCATCTTTCTCTATATTCTTTCTGTATTCATCAAGAGTTGTAGCACCGATGCATTGTATTTCACCACGAGCCAAGGCCGGTTTCAGCATATTAGCCGCATCCATAGAACCTGCAGCGGCACCAGCACCTACAATAGTATGAATTTCATCTATAAACAGAATTATATTCGGGTTCTTCTGCAATTCATTAATAATAGAACGTATACGCTCTTCAAATTGCCCGCGATATTTAGTTCCAGCCACAACAGAAGCCATGTCAAGCATAACAACCCGTTTATCAAATAGGATACGAGATACCTTCTTTTGGACAATACGTAATGCCAGTCCCTCTACAATAGCCGATTTGCCAACTCCCGGTTCGCCAATCAGCACTGGATTGTTTTTCTTACGACGGCTCAAAATCTGCGCCAAGCGCTCTATTTCACGTTCACGCCCAACCACAGGATCAAGTTTACCTTCCTCAGCTGCACGAGTCATATCCATACCGAAATTATCCAATACCGGAGTATCATTAGAGGGTTGCTTTGATGCTGTTTGTGCAGAAGAAGCCGTTCCCATTCCTGCGCTACGGGAAGAATGAGACATATTCATGTCTTCTTCATCCTCTTCATCTTCTTCCTGAAATCCCATTCCTGCATTCGGATTAGTAGATTGCATTGTAAGCTGCTCGAATACAAACTGATAGTTTACACGATTTTCTTCCAGGACAGTAGCAGCCAAATTATCTCCATCTTTCAATATAGCCAATAATACATGCTCAGTATCGGCAGTTGCACTTTTCAAGACACGTGCTTCCAAAATACACATTTTCAATATCTTAGCAGCCATTGGAGACAATGGAACATCTGCATCCGGTAATAGGTTGTCATCTTCAGCCTCTCTCAAAAAACTTTCGATACGCTTCTTCACCTTTTTCAAGTCTATATCGAGTCTCATCAATATTTCGATAGCCTTTCCACCGCCGTCACGCAACATACCAAGTAGGAGATGTTCAGGACCGATATATCTATTTCTCAACCTATTAGCTTCTTCCTTGCTATAAGTTATTATATCAGAAACTCTTTGTGAAAATTGATTGTTCATATAATTTTAATCTCCTCAATTAAAGGTTTTTCTATTACAAAGATACGCATTTCTTTATATTGCGTATCACAAACTGAATTAATAATGTACAAATCCTGTGCCACAAATCATAATGTTATTCCCGTTTTTCTCCTACACCTTATATATAATAACGCACAATTCATCTATTTCCAATCCTCCCTTGTTTACAGGTGAACTCTATCATGATCCTATATAGAGGGAATCTCTGTAAGAATGTGGCCGGCAACAAAGTTTATGAAGGAAAACTTTTGTATATCGTAAAAAAGCAGTACTTTAGCGTGGTTTTTCACAAACCCCAAAATGTATAATTAATAATCTTTTTAAATGCTTGAACAAGACAGAATTATAAAGATTAACATCGAGGAGGAAATGAAGTCTTCGTACATTGACTACTCTATGTCGGTCATTGTTTCGCGTGCCCTTCCTGATGTTAGAGATGGTTTTAAACCTGTTCACCGAAGAATCCTTTTCGGTATGATGGGACTGGGAAATACGTCGGATAAACCCTATAAAAAATCTGCCAGAGTTGTTGGTGAGGTATTAGGTAAATATCACCCACATGGTGACTTTTCCGTATATGGTGCTCTCGTTCGTATGGCCCAGCCTTGGGCTATGCGCTACATGCTTGTAGACGGACAGGGTAACTATGGCTCTGTAGACGGAGACAGTGCTGCCGCCATGCGTTATACAGAATGTCGTTTGCAGAAGATTGGGGAAGAAATGATGCAGGATCTTGATAAAGAAACTGTTGATATGCAAACCAACTTCGATGACTCATTATTGGAGCCAACTGTGATGCCTACCCGTATCCCAAATCTCCTTGTAAATGGAGCTTCTGGTATTGCCGTAGGTATGGCCACAAATATGCCAACCCATAATCTATCTGAAGTGATAGATGCCTGCATTGCATATATCGATAATAATGATATTGATATTGAGTCCTTAATGACTTATGTCAAGGCTCCTGATTTCCCGACAGGAGGATATATTTATGGTATGAGTGGCGTACGCGAGGCGTATCTAACTGGTCGTGGACGTGTCGTAATGCGCGCCAAAGCAGAAATAGAGACAACCTCTACCCATGACAAGATTATCGTTACTGAAATTCCTTACGGAGTCAATAAAGCCGAATTAATCAAATCTATTGCCGATTTAGCCAATGAAAAGAGGATAGAAGGCATTTCTAATGCTAATGATGAGTCTGACCGCGAAGGTATGCGTATTGTCATCGATGTGAAACGGGACGCCAACGCCAGTGTAGTGCTGAATAAGCTCTATAAGATGACATTATTACAGACTTCTTTTGGTGTAAACAATGTGGCGCTAGTACATGGTCGTCCTCGTTTATTGAACCTGAAAGAGCTTATTAAATACTTCGTAGAACATCGCCATGACGTGGTTATTCGCCGCACTCAATATGATTTACGTAAAGCTAAAGAGCGTGCTCATATCTTAGAAGGTTTGATTATCGCATCAGACAATATTGATGAAGTAATCAAAATTATTCGTGCAGCAAAGACTCCGAATGATGCGATCAGCGGTTTGATGGAACGTTTCGAACTGACAGAAATCCAATCACGTGCCATTGTAGAAATGCGTCTGCGCCAATTGACCGGCCTTATGCAAGACCAACTTCATGCCGAGTATGAAGAAATCCAAAAACAGATTGCCTATTTGGAAGAAATCCTTGTCAACGATGAACTTTGCCGTAAAGTTATCAAAGACGAATTAATCGAGATCAAAGATAAATATGGTGACGAGCGTCGCTCTGAAATTGTTTATTCATCTGAAGAATTCAATCCGGAAGATTTCTATGCAGACGACGAAATGATTATTACCATTTCTCATATGGGATATATCAAACGTACTCCATTAAGCGAGTTCCGAGCTCAAAATCGAGGCGGAGTAGGCTCTAAGGGAACAGAAACACGCGATGAAGACTTTGTGGAACATATCTATCCCGCAACAATGCACAATACCATGATGTTCTTCACGCAGAAAGGTAAGTGTTATTGGCTAAAAGTGTATGAGATACCTGAAGGTACAAAGAATTCTAAAGGGCGTGCCATTCAGAATCTATTGAATATTGATTCTGACGATGCTGTAAATGCATATCTACGCGTGAAAAACTTGAATGACCAAGACTTCATCAATAGTCATTACGTATTGTTCTGTACCAAGAATGGCGTTATTAAGAAAACATTACTTGAACAATATTCTCGTCCTCGTCAAAATGGTGTCAATGCCATTACTATTCGTGAAGATGATCGTGTTATCGAAGTACGTATGACTAATGGTAATAATGAAATTATCATCGCCAATCGCAACGGACGCGCTATTCGTTTCCACGAGAATGCCGTACGTGTAATGGGACGTACAGCTACCGGCGTACGTGGTATGACACTTGATGAAGACGGACAAGATGAAGTAGTTGGAATGATCTGTATCAAAGATCCTGAAGCTGAAACAATTATGGTGGTATCAGAACAAGGATATGGTAAACGTTCTGACATTGAAGATTATCGCAAAACAAACCGAGGCGGTAAAGGTGTAAAAACCATGAATATAACTGATAAAACGGGCAAATTGGTGACCATCAAGTCTGTTACAGATGAAAATGATTTAATGATCATCAATAAATCCGGAATTACCATTCGTCTGAAAGTTGCCGATGTTCGTATTATGGGACGTGCCACACAAGGAGTACGACTGATTAATCTTGAGAAACGTAATGATGAAATTGGTTCTGTATGTAAAGTGACTTCAGAAACCGAAGAGGATATCATCACAGAAGAAGATGAAAATATTTCAGAAACTCCTCAGAATGAAGTAAATAATGAAAATGAAGAATAGACATAATATTAATTTAAAATTTTCTACAATCATGAAAAGAGTACTATTTTCAATGGTCTTACTACTTGCAGTAGGCTTCACTTTCGCTCAAGAAAAAAGCGTAAAAGAAGCTAAGAGCATTGCTAACGAAGTAAAACCAGACTTTGCCCAAGCAGAGAAACTTATCAACGGAGCTTTGACCAACACTGAAACGAAGGACAATGCCGAAACATGGGACGTAGCAGGCTTTATTCAAAAAAGAATCAATGAAAAAGAAATGGAAAATGCATATTTGAGAAAGCCTTATGACACTCTTAAAGTATATAATAGCGCACTGAACATGTGTAAATATTACTTTAAGTGTGACGAACTTGCACAAATACCCAATGAAAAAGGTAAAATCAAGAATAAATACAGAAAATCAAATAGCGCCGCTATATTAGCAGCACGTCCTAATTTGATTAATGGCGGTATTCAATATTTCAATTTGGATAAGAATAAAGAAGCTCTTGATTTTTTTGCAACTTATGTAGATATTGCTGCCAATCCAATGTTTGAAAAGGAAAATCTGCTTCAAACAGATACTGTATTACCTCAAATTGCTTATTATGCAAGTTTAGCCGCTGCCAAAATGGAAGATTATCCTAATGTCTTGAAATATGCTCCATATGCAAAAGAAGACAAGGAGGTAGGGAAGTATGCCATGGAATTCATTTCTACAGCATTAAAAGCTCAAGGCGATACTATTAAATGGATTGCTTCTTTAAAAGATGGCATTCAAAAATATCCGGAACATTCATTCTTTTTTGGTCATCTGATTGATTATTATAGCAATAGCAATAAGTTTGATGAAGCAATGCAATTTGCAGACGACATGCTGGCTAAGGATCCTAACAACACATTCTATTTATATGTGAAAGGGTATCTCTATCATAATATGAAAGATTATGATAAGGCCATTGAATTCTATAAAAAGACTATTGAAGTTGATCCTAACTATGCAGAAGCATATTCAAACTTAGGTCTGATTTACTGTTTACAGGCACAGGATTTCTCAGAAAAAGCAACTACTGATGTCAATAATCCTAAATATAAAGATGATCAGGCTACATTAAAAGCTTTTTATGAAAAGGCAAGACCTAATTATGAAAAAGCAAAAGAATTGAAACCTGACCAAAAAGATTTGTGGTTAAATGGATTGTATCGAGTTTACTACAATCTGCAAATGGGTCCTGAATTTGATGCGATAGAGAAGTTAATGCAATAATCGTAAATATTATAAAAATGGCTGTTCCACACAAGAACAGCCATTTTTATAATATTATGTTTTCCATGATAGAGGCTAATTAAATAATTATTACGCATCTTATATTAAACATAATATTGATATTGTAGAATTATAATTCCTCCTATAATCAAAGCAAATAGAAATCAATTAGAACGCCCACAAATTACCAGTAATGGTGTATCAGAATGAAATATCATCTTTCTCGCAATTCCAGGATTGAATAAACGAGAAAATATATTTCTCTTATATGATGTCAATGCAATAATACCTATATGATTGGTTTTAATATAATTATCTAAGCTATTCAATAAATCATCATTCTTTACTACATCATAATAAATCTCTAATTGTGGATATTGTTTTTGGAAATACTCTTTAATACCACCTAATTTAATCTCATTCCAAGTGTTGCTTACATCAGTAAGATGAATTAGAGATATAGAAAAATGGAATGGTTTCAAACTATTAATTAGTGAATCAAAGGCGATTAAATCCCGTTGATCAAAATTTGTAATAAACGCCACACGCTTCACTTCACTAAATTGTTTGAATGGCGTATTTTCAGGAATAGCCAGAACGGGCACACGACTACGTTCAATGACCTCAGCTGTCACACTGCCAATTAAATCAATATCCTTTTGATTTTTACCACGTGTTCCCATTATAATGATCACCGGACGATATTCTTTGGCATAACGTAATATTTCTTCTTCCGGAATACCTTCTCTCAACACACAAACATATTTTACATCAGGAAACTCCCCAGAAGCGACTTTGACTTTTACCTTATCAGACAAAACATTTAAATCTGCATGAACTTTTTGTAATATACTTCTTACATTTTCTTCATCGCTCAACTGATAGTTAAAAACATCACCATATGGTAATGACGTAGCATAAATAGGTGTAAAATAAACATGGAGTAAAACAACTTCAGCATCTATGTTTTTTGCAAAATTGAAGCCAAACTCACACGCTTTCAATGAATAATTTGAAAAATCAACAGGAATCACAACTTTATTACTCCCCTTCTCTATTTTTGGAGCCTTTCCTCCTACCACCTCTTCAGACAGCCATGCTGAACTTTCAGTAATTTTCAAAGCATGCGGTAAATCACTTTCTTTAATACGAACACGCACACCGGAGGATACGACCGGCTGTATTTGATTCACATTATGAATATAAGTTTCAATGCCCTCATTTTCAAGAACATTCTTCAGTATCTGTGCCTTTGCATACGTCAGAATAGCTAATGTTACTAATTTATCTTCCATAAGTTATCCAATTAGATTGTTTATAAAAACAAACAAGAAATCCCAATTGTTTCTCAGCAATTGGGATTCTTTTTAATTTTTCTTAAGCCCGAACGGGTTCTACAGCTTCGCCTGCAATCTCATCTAAAATCTTCAAAGCCCGATCCAGGACTGTAGTATCATCAATCATTACTAAACCACCATCAGGACCTGGTTCCAAATGAATCCCAACACTCTTGCCTTCCTTAAAGTTGTGGCCACCAAAAAAGTTTCTTACAGTGTCAACGTTAAGTCCGAGTTCATCGGCTATTCTATGCATACTACCGCTGGGTAATGAGTCTTTGATCTTACGGAGTTCATTAAATGTTATCGTTCTCATATTCATAAATTTAATGGTTAATACTTTGGATATTGTTTTATCACGCTATAAACTTAAGGAAAAAAAAAGATAAAACAAACTATTTACTTGTATTTTTCTGTTATATGTTTAACATTCTATAAATACCTCAAAAGCCCGTATGAAATATAAACAGGAAAAACACCTTTTATATTCCATGCGGGCTTTGCTATTCGGCAATAAACTATCTCTAAATCACTTCTATTGCAGAAGTAGGAACCCATCCTACTTTACCATCTTCCAGACGAATTTCTTTCCATTCGCGCATAGAATTATCCTTAACCTCTATTTTATGCCCCTCATGCAGAATAAACAAACTGGTACCACTTTCACTGGGAGTACTTCGTACTGTAACACTGGGAGATAAAATAATAGCTTTATTTCTATTCACCAACTCGCTTTTTTGTTCTGAAGCAAAGATGTTACTCAAGACAACAAGAAACAAGAATACAATTCCGGCTATAAACCCACTCTTCTTCCACACAATCTGTTTGGAAAGGAAAAAAAGAGAAAATGATATAAGTAAAAGAATAAAGAATACGATTCCTAACTTAGCCCATGCATCTACACTTAAACAATTTATCAAAGACTTCACCCAAGCTACAAAAAAGATATCAGGCACCGAGACTACTTTGTCTATCGTTTTAGAGCGCGCAATCTCTAAATTAGCACGAATATCCGCATTGCCAGGTTGCAATAACAAAGCACGTTCATAATTTAGAATTGCTTTGGCTATATCATCGGCTTTGTAATAACTATTACCTAAATTATAATAGATTTCTGCCGCTTCCCCTTTCTTTAATAGACTCTCATAAATTTGAATGGCAGAAGCATAATCATTTCGCATATATGCACTATCACCCTCTGCTTTAGTCACATTATCATCTGAGATCTTAGCTGCTGCGAATTCCGTATGTGAACCGATAGAGACTGAATCTTGCGCAGGAGTCAAAGTATCTACTGCTGCAGAACTTTGTCCCCAAGCAGCCATTGTCATCAGCAATCCAAATGTTAAGGATATTATTTTCTTCATCATAGTGTCCTCCCAATTAATGTTTTATAGAGCTTTCCATTTTGCTGATAACCTCCAAAGAATCTGAATAAACTTTATCCATAGCCTGGTTATCATCCCCAGGAGCAAAACGAGCGAACTCACAATTATTCAATGCATCAAGGAACTCTTTTATCAGTGCATCATCCACACCGTAATTACGAAGTTCTCCTTCAACATTATCTTTAGACAAGCGTGAAACCGGAATATTCAATTTGTCACTAATATATCCCCAAAGCGCTTTCAACACTTCATCATAAAATGCATCTTTCTTACCATCGGCCAATAGTTTACCAGCCATTTTCATACGTTTCACAGCAACTTTATTTGCTTTCTTCGTACGCATTTTAGCAACATTGGCATTGGCTGCTATTTGTTTACGATAAATGATAAAGAACAAGATGAATACAACTCCAGGCACAATATAGAATAACCAGCATAGCAGAGAGCCAAAGAAGAAATCGCCCCTCCGAGAAAGAGTGACGTCATTTTGCTTAATATAACGAATATCCTCATTCAACACCTTTAAATCCTCCTTATTAGTAAAGTTAGCAATGGTTTGTGCCGCATTACCACTTCCCTTTTCAACGTGAAGTTCATAGCCTTCAGTGGTCAAAGTCTTATAAGTACGAGATTTGATATCAAAATAGCTGAACTCCACAGCAGGAATCTTGTAGGTGCCGGCATTACGAGGAATAGCAAGATATTCAATTACCTGACTACCGGAAAGTCCGGCACTCGTCAAACGGAACTTATTATCTACCTTTGGATCATAAACTTCAAAATCTTCAGGGAACTTAACTTCCGGAGTGGAAATCAACTTCAAGTTACCTGTTCCGGAAATGACAAGTTTCACTGTAACAGCATCGTTTGTTTTAACGTTCGTACTGTTTATGGATGAAGAAATACTGAACTCTCCCACTCCGCCAGAGAATCCAGCGGGCTTTCCTGCCGGCAGTTCTTTTACGTCAACTGTCAACTGGGGAGTTGCCAATGTTTTCTTTACTTCCACATAATTATTTCCGCCATTAAAGAAAGCTTCAAACGGATCGGCCACTTGAGTAGCCTTAGCGATAGACGCATCAAAACGGGCCGCATCAATCGTTAATTTACCCGATTGTTGTGGAAAGAGCACAAATTGACGGTATACGGTTGTCTGATAGTTTCTTCCTTTGTAGTGTTCAAGACTCCATTTACGGTCATTGGGAAGTTCCACCTCTTGCGAATGGAATCCCTTGAAATCAGGTAGTTTGACATTGTCAAAACCCCGTAAATCAACTAAAGTATATATCTTATATGTCAACAAGAAAGCCTCTTGCTCATATAAAGTAGTCTTACTGGCTGTGGCAGTAATAAATAGATCACTATTTGACACTGACGTTCCCGATGAAGCACGACTTGCCGCTCCGCCTTGTCTTCCACTATTTCCGGAGGACGCTCCATTTGCTTGGTCTGCCGGAAGCACATTTATATGTACAGCATTGGAAACCATCTGGTTACCGTCAGCAGTTATGGTAGCTCCGGGAAGAGTAAAACTGCCTTCCTTTGTAGCCATCAAGATGTATGTAAACGTTATGCTGCTGGTAGAGGTAGTTTCTCCATTAATAATCTGCACACTTTTCTGTTGTGAACGGCTGGGTCCCATAAGTACATCGAATCCTTTTATGGAAGGAACCCGAAAATCTCTCACTTTCTGTGTAGTCACTGTATACGACAGCCTGAACTGATCACCCACCGCTACAGCATCGGGGGCAGATGCAGTAAACGATACCTTTTCATCGGCAAAGGCATGCAAACTGACCATTATCAGTGCTATCCATAAGAAAACTATTTTTCTCATATATTATTTCCTAATTATGTTTGTTACCAATCTTTTTCCAAACGTCCACCCTGGATAACCTGTTGCTTCTTTACCTTATCCTGCACATCCTTTTCATCCTGCATAACAGAATTCAAAAGCTGTTCGGCATTCTCTTTAGACATCTCGTTATCCTTCTTTTGCGGTTGAGGTGGTTGTTGCTGTTCTTTATTCTGCTGTTGATCTTTATTCTGGTCCTTTTTGTCTTCCTGTTGGTCTTGCTTCTGCTGTTGTTGATTTTGATCCTGATTTTGTTGATCCTGCTGTTGGTCTTTCAGCATTTTCTGAGCTAAAGCTAAGTTATAACGCGTTTCATCATCCTTTGGATTATTGCGCAGCGACTGTTTGTATGCTTCTACCGCCTTAGCATAATCTTTCTGTGACTGAAAAATCACTCCCATATTATGATAAATCTGCGCTAAATCATCCTTGTCTTTTTCTATCTTTGTGGCTGCAACATATTGTTCCATAGCTTCCTGCAACTTATTCTGCTGTGCCAACGTATTTCCAAGGTTAAACATCGAAACGGTGGACTGAGGATTTACCTCCAATGCCTTGCGATAATTCACTTCTGCATTGACATATACACTATCATTAAAAAAGCGGTTTCCCTTACGGATAAAATCACGTTCGGCTTTTTGGGCGAAAGACGTAGCTGCCGCCAACAGCAATAAAGCCAATCCTATATATTTTTTCTGTAACATACGCATCATTCCTTATTAGAAAACAAATGAATATTACGGAACAGAGGGTTCTTGCGTTCCAATATCAGCATCTCTGCCAACAGCAACAATAAGATGATCCATGCCACAGCCTGGAATTGCTCATTGAATTCTGTATATACTTGCGTTTCTACGTCGGCTTTCGCCATCTTATTGATTTCCTGACTGATTGCCTTCTGGGCACCATTCGTATTATCTACACGCACATATATGCCGTTACCGGATTTGGCGATCTCCTGACACATTTGCTCGTTCAAACGGGTCACAATAACATTTCCGTCACGATCGCGACGATAATCATTGGTTCCTTCTGCCGGAATAGGTGCTCCTTCGGGCATACCCACACCGAGTACATTCACCTGAATGCCCTTCTCGGCAGCAGCCTTAGCGGCTTCTACCGCGCCACCTTCGTGATTTTCACCATCTGTTATGACAATGATTGCACGTCCTACGCCTTCTTGCGGAGTAAAACTGCGGGAAGCTAAATTAATGGCTGCTCCAATAGCCGTACCTTGTTTAGAAATCAATGAAGGGTCGATAGACTCCAAAAACATCTTGGCCGATATATAATCACTGGTAATAGGAAGCTGTGTAAAAGCGTCACCCGCAAAAACAATCATACCTACCTTGTCATTTTCCATTTTGTCCACCAGCTGTGCCACCAATCTTTTTGCTTTCTGCAAGCGGCTGGGCTGTACATCTTGCGCCAACATTGAGTTTGAGATATCCAGCGCAATCATCACTTCCACTCCCTGACGTTTCACAGTCTCCAGTTTAGAGCCGAATTGGGGACGAGCCAGCAGCACTGCAAACAATCCGATAGCGGCAAATACCATCCAAAACTTCACATCCGGACGGTACTTGGACACATCCGGCATTAATTGCGCCATCAGCACCGGATCACCGAACTTACGAATATTCCTTCGTCTCCGATAATTGGAATACAAGTAAAAGGCTGCCAATAAAGGCAGCAACAGCAACAAGGACAAATATGCAGGTTCTTCAAATCGAAACATCTTCTTATTTACTATTTTACGATTTACTATTCATATTAATCTGTGCACGACATAAAGCACATCCATAAAAAAATCACAAACTTCCTTACGGTATTTTCTTCAATATCGAATTGCGCAACAGGACTTCCAGCAGTACGCAGAAGAAAGCAGCCAGTGCAAACCAGCGGTATTCCTCCTGACGCTTACTGTATTCTTTCACACTCAGTTTCGTTTTCTCCAGTTTGTCAATTTCTTCATATACCTCTTTTAGCTTCGAATTACTCGTAGCACGAAAATAATTGCCGTCTGTTGTCCCGGCAATTTGTGTCAAAGTCTTCTCGTCTATCTCAACCGGCATATTGACGTATTGCACTGTCCCGCCTACCGGATACGGATATGGCGCCATACCGTTAGTACCCACACCGATGGTATAGACACGAATACCGAAACTTTTTGCAATCTCGGCAGCCGTCAATGGAGAAATATCTCCTTTGTTGTTCGTACCATCCGTCAGCAGAATGATAACTTTTGATTTGGCCTTGCTGTCTTTCAACCGGGTAACCGCGTTGGCGATGCCCATTCCCACCGCTGTACCGTCCTCAATAAGTCCGCACTTTACGTCCTTTATCAAATTCAGAAGAACGGCATGATCTACTGTCAGCGGGCATTGCGTAAAACTCTCTCCGGCAAACAGCGTGATACCGATATTATCATTCGGCCGTCCATTGATAAACTCCGCCGCCACATCCTTTGCCGCTTCCAGTCGGTTAGGCTTCAAATCTTCGGCCAACATACTGGTAGAAACGTCTATGGCAAGCATTATATCAATACCTTCTATTTCGCTATTCTGCCAACTATTGGTTGTTTGAGGCCGGGCCAAAATAAGAATAACCAATGCCAAAGCAATTATTCGCAATGCAAACGGTACATGCAGCAAATAGTTCTTATAACTTTTCGGGGTATGCGCATATACACGAGCGTCCGAAATCTGAAGCGTAGCTTCACTATTCTTCCGTTTCATGATATACCATACTATATAAGGTATAAGCAACAGCAGTAAGAATAAATATTCAATATTGGCAAAAACCATGATATTTACAATTTTACAATTTACAATTTATGACTGAAGTTCCCTCCTACCCGCTCATCAAGCAAAATAGTTGTATAACTCCGAACCGATATATATCAACGAACCGATAAGGGCCGCTGCTAAGGCCGCAATCCCTATGCCAAGCAATATCTTGGTACGCAAAGGCCGCTTCTCAATAATAGTGATCTCAGTGGGCTGCGGTTTGACATTCTCGTCCTCCTTTTCTTTCGTTTCATTGATAAAATCGATTGCGCTAATCAAATTAGCGTCGTTCTCATTCATCAGCGGACTATGCTTGGCAAACTTCACTAAATCCGCCGTCTGAAACAAGGAACGCAAATCAGAGATAGCATCTTTATCATTCATTTGCAGCAACTTATCAATAATTTCAGAAGACGTCATCTCCAATGCATTGAAGCCGAAACGATTCTTTATATAAGTACGAATAGCATCCGTCAGTTCCGTATAATACTCCTTCGACTGTCCTTTCTGCCAAACCTTCTCACTCTTAATGCGCTCTATTTCCTGCATAGCCAATTGATGCGGCGGCAATTTGGGCTCCACTTTCACCTTGCGAATAATCGGCTTATTATCACGAATACGTTTCACAAGGTAGATAAGCAGCAGCAAGAAGGGCGCAAACAGCACAGCACAAGCGATGGCCATATACCAATCCTCCCATGCAAAGGGAGCTTTCATTACGGACTTCGGGCCAAAGAACTGGTCGGGATGCAACGTGTCTATCGGCATTGAATATACTTTCAATGCCAAAGCCTTGGAACGGTATGCCTTATTATCGACAAGCACCTCCATCGGTGGCAGATAGTATAATGCCGAATCAAATGAAGTTACGGTATACTCCTGCGTTATCAACGAGCGTCTGCCGTCATTCAGCATTTGCGTATCCGGCTTGGCTATATCGATTATTTCCACTCCACGCACCAAAGTATCGGCATAGGCGGGAAAAATAGCACGTTTATCAGCATCCAATGCCACTTGGAGCTTGATTTTGGCTTGCTCTCCAATGAGGATCTGCAAAGAGTCAATCGTTGCATCCACCGTCACCGACTGGGCTGCTATCCTACCCGTCAAGACTGCCAACAGTGTTATCAGAAATATATGTCTTTTCATTTTCCGATTAATTTCGTTTCGCAAACAAATTCATCAATGCCTTAACATAGTCCTGGTCTGTACGTACCGACACATTATCGACATTGCTTTTGGTAAATGTTTCATTCAGTTCCGCCTGTTTGTTCACCCACCAATCATGGTGAGCGCGGCGTACAGCACGTGAAGAAGTATCAATCCACTGTTCATGCCCTGTTTCCGCATCTTTTATTTTCATCAGTCCTACGGCAGGCAATTCCTCTACACGACGGTCATAGACCTGAATAGCCACAACATCATGCTTGCGATTGGCAATAGTCATGGCATTCTTAAAGTTCTCCCGGTCAATAAAGTCTGATAAGACAAAAGCAGTGCAGCGGCGCTTCATCACATTCGTAAGATACTCCAGCCCAAGGCGAATGTTTGTCCGCCGGCTTTCCGGATGAAAATCAAGCAACTCTCGAATGATATATAAAATGTGTTTACGCCCTTTCTTAGGCGGAATAAACTTTTCTATCCGGTCTGAAAAGAAGATGACACCGATCTTATCGTTGTTCTGAATGGCAGAAAAAGCTAATGTGGCAGCTATTTCTGTCACCATATCCTTTTTCATCTGCTTCACCGTACCGAACTCCAAACTACCGGAAACATCTACCAGCAACATAACAGTCAACTCACGCTCTTCTTCAAACACCTTCACAAATGGTTTGTGGAAGCGCGCCGTCACATTCCAGTCTATGTCGCGTATATCGTCACCAAACTGATATTCACGCACTTCGGAAAAAGCCATACCCCTGCCTTTAAAAGCCGAATGATATTGGCCTGCAAAGATATTATTGGATAATCCGCGCGTTTTTATCTCAATTTGACGGACTTTTTTTAACAAATCAGTGGTTTCCATTCAGTAACACATAAATATTTAGTAAACAACAACTTAGTATACGACATACGTCTTTTACTAAATCTTTCTTTCCTTTTTACTAAAACATCGGTAAGGATATACTAAATCTTTTCCCCCGTTTTAGTAAAAGAACAGGAGCGCTCTTTCAACATCAACCTTACGGCTACGATATTTATTTACACATTAGGGCACTTCAACTTTATTCAAAATCTTGCTGACAATTTCGTCAGAAGTCATATTGCTTGCTTCTGCCTCATAAGTCAAGCCGATACGATGGCGCAATACATCATGTGCCACAGCACGTACGTCTTCAGGAATAACGTAGCCACGACGCTTGATGAATGCATAACTACGAGCTGCCAACGCCAAATTGATGGAAGCACGAGGTGAGCCACCAAATCCAATCATATCCTTCAGTTCCTTCAGATCGTATTTCTCCGGATAGCGGGTTGCAAATACAATATCGACAATGTATTTCTCAATTTTCTCATCCAGATATACCTGACGCACAACTTTACGAGCTTCGATGATCTCATCAGCTTTCAAGATAGGCTTCACATTCAGCTTATCTCCGTTTATATTCTGACGTATAATCAATTTCTCCTCTTCCAGTTTCGGATAGTCGATGACAACTTTCAGCATAAAACGGTCCACCTGTGCTTCGGGCAGCGGATATGTACCTTCCTGCTCAATAGGGTTCTGGGTAGCAAGCACCAAGAATGGTTCGGGCAACTTGAAAGTCTCCTTGCCTATTGTAACCTGACGTTCCTGCATAGCTTCCAACAAGGCACTCTGGACTTTGGCCGGAGCACGATTTATTTCATCCGCCAATACGAAATTAGCAAATACCGGACCTCGCTTCACTTGGCGCCCAGAAGGTCAACAAGGAGATAAACGCCCTGTCCGACGTGTATATGCAGTACAAAAGCGTGGGCGCTTACAGCCATGGGTATCACAGCGCGGTGCCCTATCTCCGGTTCGACAACCAGTATACCGGCGCCAAGGCCATCCAGTCCATCCAGTGCGACAGCCCGTTGCTGGTGGGCTGCTTCGAGAAAAAGAGCGGGAAGGGCAGCGGCTACATGGTGGTGAACATGTCGGATCTCCAGGACAAGGAGACCGCCTCCATGAAGCTGAGCATTCCCGGCGCGAAAACCGTCACCGCCCACATGGGAGGCAAGAGCGTCAAGCTGACAGCCTCCGGCGGGACGTACGCGCTGCGCCTGGGCTGCGGCGAGGGCGCGTTTATCACCGTGGAATGAGCGCGGGATCGGAAGCCTTCCCGCGAATCGATTCAATATGGAAAAGGAGAGAATTGCGATGAAATTACGCATAGGCAAAAAGATTCTGGCGTGTCTGAGCAGCGTGGCTCTGATGGCGAGCATCGGCACGTCGCTGCTGCCGGCGGCGGCGGACACGGCCGAAATCCCCGGGCCGGGCCTGGGACAGCAGGATATCCTGACCTCGTCAACGAAAATCAAAAATGTTCCTCTTGCCGGCGCATCGGAAGCCTGGACGCCGTTTACCTATACAGGGGGCGTTCTCAACAGCGATGGCAGCGATCCCAGTGCCAGCGACGGGATTATGCTGTTTGAAACAGCGGGGCTGGATGCCAAGGATACCTATGTATACAGTGCCAAGATTCACCAAACCAAGATGCTCGCGGATTCGATTGGCCTGTTTGTGATTTTCCGGTTTACGGACAGCTCCAACTATATGACAATCAACTTCCGCGAATCCGGCGCCCTGCTCATCGGCAAAATAAACGGTGTGGAAACGCATACGGCCTCCTATCTGGACTATAAGCTGCCCAAAGGGGCGGCGGAAATCGACCTGACCATCGTCTCGGCTCCCGAGACGGTCACCGTCTATATAAACGGGCAGGCGGCGTTTAAAAACCAGCCTGTGGTCAAGGGCGCGGACGGCAATGTGCTGGGAGCGGATGTCGGCTTTATCAAGCAGTATTCCAGCTTCACGGCGGACGGCCTGACGCTCTACAACACGGCGAACCGGACCATTGCCTTAGACGAGAATGTTCCGCCTCTGCCGAGCGCCGACGCGAATCTGGTCAAAGCGGACAGCGCTCTCGGCGATCCCTGGAACGGAACCACCGCCTTCACCTATCAAAACGGCGTGATTCAAAGCAAAGCCACGTTGACAGAGCCCTATACGTTTAAAGCCCTCGGCTTGACGAAGGACGACAGCTATATCTACAGCCTGGATCTGGAGTATACGGCCAACGACGAAAGCAGTCTTTGGCATCGGCCTGAGATTATCATTCGCTCGGATATGGGAACGGATCCGAACAACCAGGTTAAGAGAACCCTGTCCGTTGGCCTGATGGGTGTGGGCGCGTCCCTCTTCCTGGATGGAGAGCAGCTGGGCGCGGAGACAAAGGCGTTTGTCCGGGGCGGCACCGGCAAGGTGCATCTGGACATCGTATCCGAGCCCACGAAGGTCACGGTGTATATCAACGGCGAAAAAGCGCTGGAGAATGCGAACGTCCCGAACTATGGGCCGTGGGCCGGTGTTCTGGCGACTTACAGCGACATGACCGTGTCGAATATCCAGCTCTATAAAATGCCTACGT
>OGXI01000663.1_pt1 | contig 30443 bp, 20 predicted proteins | sample 1576221 | NCBI WGS metagenome assembly OGXI01 (sample SAMEA3541523, study PRJEB24748) | human gut metagenome | biome: human gut; feature: human-associated habitat; material: faeces | place: China | collected 2012
AATCTATTTTCATCATCAAGTAATAAATGATTACAACTAAAATCATTATGGCATAAGCATTTTTTACCATCAAATATAGTTGTACTATGTAATCTTTGCATAAAGTCTTCTACATATTGTTTTTCAATATCAGTAAGACTATCATATATTGTGTCTTTGAGTAATTGATATTCTTCCAAAACATTTTGTTTATTGTCTATCGTATACAAACTTATTTCACTATAATCTAAATCGTGCATTTGTCTTAAAAACATAGCAATATCTTGCTTTAATAATTCTTGCTTTTCTTTTGATAAAGCAAAATATATTTCTGGTGTTAAAAAAGTTCCTTTTATTTCTTTATAACCTAATATAGAAATATCATCACTAAAATATGAATATTTTACATTTGGTATTTTTATATTAGTATTTAATCTTTGATTTAAGAAATCATAAATTGCTTTTTCTTTTTCATATCCTTTTTTCTTATTAGCACTAAATTTTGTTTTAAATATGTATTCTCCATTTACTAAATATGCTACACTATCATATCCACTACCAATTACCTTAATACTTTCAACTTTAAAATCTTCAAAGTAATGTTCTATTAAGTATTTCATTGCTTTAACATTTGTAACATTATCATCATACCTATATTCCATTAAATAGCAATCTTCTTTTTTACCCTCGTGCAACTCGTGTTCTGGCAAATCTTCAATTATTCTAAATCCAGATTTCTGATATGACCTAATTGCTCTTGGATTATTCTTATGAGGGTCTAAAATAACTGCATTAGCATTTCTTTCTTTTTTTAAAAACTCAAAAATCATTTTTGTATATTTTGAGCCAATGCCTTTACTCCAATATTCAGGTTCTCCTATAAACTGATCCATTCCATAAACTATTTCATTTGTTTTTGGATAATGATAATCAGAATAAAGTTCATCATACATTTTATATACTTGTCCATATCCAATAGGAACATTATCATATTCTATAATTACTCTAAATACTTCATCTTCCCATTTTTCAGTATAATGCTCTTTTAATGATTCTAATGTATATTTTTTATCTCTACCACCATAAAATTCTAATACTCTATCATCAGTTAACCATTTTAGCATTAAAGGAAAATCATCATTTGTCAAAGTTCTTATTCTTATTTTATCTTGTACTATTTCCATTAATTTTCCTCCCTAAAATCATACACATACACTACTTCATCATCTGCGTCATTTATTCCTCCTGCTTTTTCATAACATTTACAAGCAGAAATATTACTTCTATTTGTTATTAAAAACATTTCATAACAATCAATAGTTTTAGCATAATCACGAGCAAATGATATTAAACCTGTTCCATAACCTTTGCCTTGAAAGTCTGGCATAACATCAATAGCGTCAAGATAGAATACTTTTCTTCCATCTGGTTTTAATAAAATATAACCAAAAGCAAAACCTACTATCTTATTATTTATCTTTGCAATAAATCCAAAATCATTTTTATTATCTATAAATTTTTTTAAAACATCTACATTATATTTTGTATTTTCATCATCAACAAAATCTAGCATAAGTTCCAAATCTTGTTCTTCTAATAATTTATATTCCATCTATCTCAACTCCATCTACTATTTTATTTTCTAATTTTATTAGTATTTACACAATCATTAATTAAACTAATTGCTTCCCCAGCAAATTCCTTTAATCTTGTATTATCATAACTATTATTTGTATCACTTAAATAATCTTCCATAGCATTTTTAATAACATCATTATAATTTGAATCCATATTTTCTAATGCCCATTTACCACCATCATATTTTGATAAAGTTAAATCATCTCTGATTAGTGCATAAAATCTACAAAGGTTTAAAATACAATATACGGGATTATTCACAATTTCTTCTACACAATCTAATGTATCAGAATAATTGGAATCAATAATGTATTCCTTTGGTACTTTTGAAAACACTTCTTTTGATGGCTTACCAAAATCCATCTTATCATTTGGAACATTTATAACATTGAAATGACTTGCTAGATCAGGGTCAACTTTATAATCATCATTGATGACTATTGTTTTATCTTCCTTATATCTTTCTATCCAATCTCTGCTACCGTGAAGTTCGTAAGGTATTGGATGTTTTATATTTCTACAATTATCTTCTAGTACAACACTAAATTCAAAACCTTTTTTAGGAAATAATTGCTCATTTTCTAACATTTTATCCCAAATAAATTGTTTTGTTTCTGAATTTATTTTTTCTTTTACAACTATAATAAAGTCTAAATCAGATTTATTCGGATTAAAACTTCCTAATCTTAATGAGCCGTGAAAATAAACTCCAACATAATTATCTTGTAATATTTCTTTAACCCATTCATTAACTTGTTTCATTAACTCATATATATCCATTTGTACCACCATTTATAAAACTTTCTTTATTTTATCAACTTGTTCTTCTACTTCTTCCGGATAGTTTTTAACCATATCATCAAAATCAGCAATTTCACGTGCCTTTATTAACATTGATACTCTTTTGATTAAATCTTCATCTGTATATTTATAATAACTTAATACCTTATTTATAAAACCTGTTCCTAAATAATAAAGTGCAGCAATATCATAAGCAGGATCACCCATACCAGAGCCTTCAAAATCCACTATTCCAACTAATTCGTTATTATCGTTAAGAATATAATTCTCATACCATAAATCTCCGTGTATAAAATGATAATCATTAAATGTTAATAAATAGTTTTTATATTCATTAAACCAAGATAATATTTTTTCATAATTAGATTCACTTAAATATTCTTTTAATTCAATAACACTTTGTTCAGTTATTTCTAATTCATTTTTTATATATTCATCTTTATCAAAATCAACTCTTATTTCATATAATTCATCCATAAATTCAGCGAGTTTTTTAGCAATATTATCTAAATTAACTATTTCAATATGTTCTTTTCTAAAAGTATGTCCTTTAATCATTTTATAAATTAATGCGCCATTTGGATATTCTTCGCAAGGCTCAATCAATTCAATAATTCTTGGTATTTCCAACGATTTAACATTACTTATTTGATTAATTACGTTCACATATTTTTGATAGTTTTTATATGAATTTTGATTTACTCCATCAAGTAAAATATAATCATCATTTATAATATATGCCTTACTATTTAATATATGCCTTACTATTAAAGCCTTCATTTATGTATTTTCTACTTATAATATCCATCTTTGCACCTCATTCTTAATAACTAAATAGAGTCATAATAATAAACATTTTCTGGCAATTCTTGATTAGGCAATTTGAATGTTCTAATTTTAACAAACTTACCACCAATAATTGTCTAAAATAGTAAGGCCGTACCGCTTACTATTTTTTCTTTTACTGCTGAAACAGTATCTTTGATTGAATGCGCAGTTGTATCTATAACATTTAATTCATAGATTCCTAAATTGGAAAATTGATTCCACATTGTTTCAACTAATTCAATATTTGTTTCTCTGTCTAACTTTGAGCGTTCGATAGCTCGCTTCATGGTTTCTTCTTTACTTGCCCTTAAAACGATATAGTGTACTTCATAATGCTCTTGAACAATGTTGAGCCACGGCTCTAAAAACCACGGTCCTACAATGCCATCTACAATTACATCATATCCACCACGAGCATATCGCTTCGCAGCTTCTAAAAACGCTTCAATGACAATCAAATTTTGCTCATTTGATTCTGGCAAATGCGGTGGTATTGCCCCTTTACTCAAATAATGATAAAAGTCATCTGTGTGCATATGTACAGACTTTTCCAAATCTGATTCTTTTGCAACAACAGATGCCGTTGTAGTTTTTCCTGTCCCCGGCGCACCTGTGATTACAATAATTCTACCTTGATTCATCTATATTTTACCTCCACAACTTCGGATTTATCTCGCTGATTTAGACGTATTGTACCATATTTTTGTGAATTTTTCAACTTAGCCACTTCGATTATACTCACGACTTAATAACTTCTTAAATACTTCCCGAAAAAGAAAAACTGCCATCCGTTAAGACAGCAGTTCCTTTTCGGCTGGTATGCTATTAAGAATACACAATATCGTTCAATACAATCTCATCTGCACAGGCTCGGATATTGTTCATCAATCCTATCCATTTCATCATATCCTTTCCTTTCAGTTCTTCCGTCACACCCTGCTTTCTTGCCATTTCCTTTATCAGATACTCCGCCATATCACACGCCGAAGTATCAATATCGGCAAGGTGTTCATATAACTTTCCGCTTGTAAGCAGATTGATATACAAGATTTTCCTGTGTTCCCTTAAATATCTTTCCCTCATTCTTCCGTATTTTGTGAGAGTGGGCGGTTCTTCGTTTTCTATCGTCAAGCAGGGATAGTAATAATCTCCGATGAGTTCGTACTGGATACCGGTTCTTTCGTCTGTAATAAATCTTTGCATTTTGATTTCTCCTTTTGCTTCTTATGGTAAAATTCCAAAGATTTTTCGTTGTGATTTTGTTTTTGACATTCTTCGGAACAGAATTTCTGCTGACTGTGTGTAGGCCAGTAGGTACTGCCACACACAGCACAGACACGCTGACGATAATAATGATTTCCTTTTTCTGCTTCTCTGTCGGCTTTCTTTTGGTCTTGCCTTGCCTGATAGCAACAATCCTTTGAACAGAATATCTGTCGGTTGCTTGTAGGTACAAACTCCTTTTGACAATGGGGGCATACCTTTGCTTTTACGATTTCTCCACCGTTTTCAGCGAGTTTTTTCGCCTTTCGCTTCTCTCGGTAAACTTTTTCACGCTCACGCTGTTTTGCCAGTCGTTCCATTTCAATCTGTTCTTCCTGTGCCTTGATTTCAGCAAGTTCTTCTTCTGTGTAGGCAATATCGACCTGCCCCACATAGTTGAAATAAATATCAACCTTTTGTGTCCTTGCTTTTCCCACACCCTCTGCTTCATAAACCACAATCTTGTCAATGAGTTCGGCAAACATCAAATCGGAAATTTCTGTCGGCTCTTTGCACTTGCGTATCAAAGAAATGAAATGCTTAATATCAACCGTATTCGCCTTTTCTTCGGTCAGTTCCTTTTGCATTTCCTCAATTTTCGTTTCCAGTTCAGCCTGCTCATCATCATACTGCTTCATTAGTTGCTTGTACTGTCTTTCGGGCAGTAATCCCGAAACAAGATTTTCATACAACCCACGAATAAGTTTTGACAGTTCATCGTATCGCTTCTGAAAACGCTGCAACTCCGATTTATTGTGCTTTGGCTTTTCTGTCTGCTTTTCGTTCCACAATACTTGAAGTTCCTTTGCAAAGGCTTCTTCGTCATTCAGAACAAATCTTGATAATCGTTTTACAGTCGATAATATCAAGGCTTCAACATTATCAGCACTAATCGAATGGGCAGTGCAGGAGTTTACTCTGCTGGCATACCCACCGCAACGGTAAGAATACTGTAACGAACGGTCTTTTTTACTGTAATGCGTTTGCAAGGTCATTCTTCTGCCACAGTCAGCACAGAACAGATAACCGCTTAAACGATTGCTGTGCGTTCCTCTTGCCGCTGTTCTGTTGGCTCGTTTCTTTCGCTTCTGAACGCTGTCCCAAAGTTCCTGCGAGATGATAGGCTCGTGCGTATTATAAAATACATACTGTTCATCTTCATCGGTATTTTTCCTTTTGTGCAGTTTGAAATTGGTGCTGACCGACTTACGCAAAACAGTATGACCAAGATATTCCTGTCTGCTCAAAATCGCTCTTATGGTTGACATTCCCCAAGTATATGGGTCTGAAAACTTCGTTCCATTATACTGTTCGGGGTGATATTCCTTTGCGTGTGCTGCCGGAATTAAAACCTTTTCTTCGGTAAGCAATTCAGCGATTGCTCTCGGACTTTTGCCCTCGTTGGCAAGCAGAAAGATACGCTTTACCACCTCAGAAGCCACAGGGTCAACGACAAGCGTTTGTTTGTCGGTTGCTAATCGGTTATATCCATAGGGAATAGAACCGCTACATCGCTTTCCGTCTTTCATACGGGCATCAAACACAGCCTTGATTTTATTGCTTGTGTCTTTGGCATACCACTCGTTCATTATATTCAAAAACGGGGCAAAGTCATTATCCGAAGCATTGTTGCTGTCAATACTGTTGTTTATTGCAAGAAAACGGACATCTTTCTGTGGGAACAGAACTTCCGTATAAAAGCCGACTTGCAGATAGTTTCGTCCTAATCGGCTCATATCCTTAACAATAATCGTTGCGACATTTCCTGCTTCTACTTCCTTAATCAGTTCTTGAAAACTCGGACGATTGAAATTCACACCCGAAAAACCATCGTCAGTAAAATGGCGAATATTCGTGAACCCATTTCTGCGAGCATAATCTTCCAAGTATTTCTTTTGGTTGGTGATTGAATTTGACTCACCATTGAGGTCATCATCTCTTGATAAACGCTCATAGAGTGCTGTAATCTTTGAAGTCCTTGACATTCTCTTATCCTCCTTTCTTTATGTAATCTGTTTTGGTATTAAAAGTATTACTCCCTCTACCAATAGGAGAAAATAGGGATACAAAGCGGAACTGTTTTTCAAAGAATCAAAAAAATATTTTTTGAAATTCTGCAACCGACTTTGATAACCTATTTTCAATTTAGGAACGCATTATTTATCGTCCTACTAAAGTATAGCCCTCCGGGGCCAGCTCAATGGCCGTGACCGTTTCCCCAAAGGTGGAGGCCCAGCAATCGAAGTGGGAAAAGCCTCTGGAGGCGAGCAGGTCGTGCTGGAGATAGCGCATCATGGTATACAGCTCCGTCATGGAGTTGGACACGGGAGTACCCGTGGCAAACACGATGCCGCGGCCGCCGGTCAGCTCGTCCATATAGCGGCACTTGAGATACATGTCGCTGGACTTCTGCGCGTCCGTGGTGGAGAGACCCGCCACGTTGCGCATCTTCGTGTACAGAAAAAGATTCTTGTAGTTATGCGCCTCGTCCACATACAGCCGGTCCACGCCGAGCTGCTCGAAGGTGACGACATCGTCCTTGCGCGTGGCGGAAGTGAGCTTTTGCAGCCTGGTTTCCAGCTGCCTTTTCATGCGCTCCAGCTGCTTGATGGTGAACCGCTCGGCATGGGATGCTCTGAGCTCCTGAACGCCCTCTTCGATCTCGTCGATCTGCTCCTGAAGCAGACGTTCCTGACGCTCCTGGCTGATGGGGATCTTTTCAAACTGCGAGTGGCCAAGAATAATGGCGTCGTAGTCGCCGGTGGCGATGCGGGCGCAGAACTTCTTGCGGTTTTTGGTTTCAAAGTCCTTTTTGGAGGCGACCAGCAGGTTGGCCGAGGGATAGAGGCGCAGGAACTCCGAGGCCCATTGCTCGGTCAGGTGGTTGGGCACGGCGAACAGGGCCTTGCTGCAAAGGCCCAGCCGTTTGGATTCCATGCAGGCGGCCACCATCTCGAACGTCTTCCCTGCCCCCACCTCGTGGGCCAGCAGGCAGTTGCCGCCGTAAAGGATGTGGGCGATGGCGTCCCGCTGATGCCTGCGCAGGGTGATCTCCGGGTTCATGCCGCTGAAACGGATATGTGACCCGTCGTACTCACGGGGTCGGGTGGCGTTGAACAGCTCGTTGTAGCGGGCGCACAACTCCTGTCGCCGGGTCGGGTCCTGCCAGAGCCAATCGCGGAAAGCATCCTTGACAGCCTGCTGCTTCTGCTGGGCGAGGGTGGTTTCCTTTGAATTGAGGACACGCTTTTCCTTGCCGTCCGCATCCTGCACGGTGTCGTAGATGCGCACGTCGCGCAGATTGAGCGAATCCTCCAGAATCCTGTATGCGCTGGCGCGGCCGGTGCCGTAGGTGGTATAGGCCGCCACGTTGTGCGCGGGGACGCTGCTCTTGTTCTCGATTTGCCATTCGGCGGTCGCGGAGGAATAGGCGACCCGGAGCCGGTAGCGCGCCTGGATGGGTGGCTGGAGCAGTTCAAGCATGAACTGCTGGATGTAGCGCGGCGGAATCCAGGTCGCCCCCAGCCGGACCTCGATCTCGGAGGCGTCCAGGTCCCTGGGCATGGCCTTTTCCAGCGCGGTTACGTTGATCTGGAAGGCTTCGTCTTTTTCGGCGGCCAGTCTGGCAGAGGCGAGCTTGGAGCGGATGTTGCCGGAGAGGTATTCGTCTGCGGTGACATAGCACGGCTCGTCTCCCGCGGATTCCGGCAGGCGGTAGATCGCCCCCTGAAGCTGGGACGCCAGCTCGTCCCGCGTTTGGCCGGTAAGCTGCTCCATATACGCCATGTCCACACCCGCCTTTTCCGCTATGGACAGGGCCAACGCTTCGCTTGCGTTGTCCACATGGTCCACGGCCTGCGCGGGGCGGATGGTGCGCCGGGTGAACATATCGGCCTTGCGCCGGAGGTTTCCGTCCTCGTCGAGGATTTCCAGCGAGCACAGCAGGTAGTAGGAGGAATCGTCCGAAAACGCCTGCGCGTTTCCCCGGCTGTTGAGCAGGCCGTGCTTTGCGGTGTAGGCGTCATAGAGTCGGTTCAGCTCGGCCTGCTGGTCCCGAATGGCGCTGTCCGGCGTGGCGGGGTCCATCTGCAGGGCGATGAGCTCCTGCACACAGTCCCGCAGGGACACCATGCCCCTGACGCGGGCTTCGGCGGCGGCGCTGAGGTCGGGCCGCACCATGAGGCTGTTTTCCCGGTAATACACCTGCCCGTCCACCACGGTATAGGTGTAGTTTTTTACATTCGGGTCGGCGGGAATGGCGGCGCGGATGGCCTCGCCCGTGCCCAGCTCCGGCGGCTCGGCTTCCAGGTAGCTTCCTTGAAGGCGCTCTACGGCCTCATGAAGCTGGCTGGCCAGGTCTGCGCCTTCCAGCGGCAGGCAGGCGGTTTCCTTGCGGCCGCCATACATGCTGTCATCCCATGCCATGCGGCCCAGAATCATTTCGGGATGTTCTGCAAAGTAGCTGTTGACGGGGATGCCGTCCCCGGTCTGCCCCAAATGGACCCAATCCGGCTCAATGGTGATGGGCCTGTCCCGCTTTTGAAGAAAAAGAATGTCGGAGGTGACTTCCGTGTTGGCGTTTCGGGCAAAGGCGTTGTTGGGCAGACGGATAGCGCCGAGCAGCTCGGCACGCTGGGCGATAAAGCGGCGCACATCGGGGCTTTGCTTGTCCATGGTTCCCTTGGAGGTCACAAAGGCGATGATGCCGCCGGGCCGTACCTGGTCGATGGCTTTGGCGAAGAAGTAGTCGTGAATGTTGAAACGAAGATGATTGTAGGCTTTGTCGTTGACCTGATAATTTCCGAAGGGGACGTTGCCCACGGCCAAGTCGAAGAAATCGCGCCGGTCGGTGGTTTCAAACCCCGCCACGGTGATGTCCGCTTCCGGGTAGAGCTGCCGGGCGATGCGGCCGGTGAGGCTGTCCAGCTCCACGCCGTACAGGCGACTGCCCGCCATGCTCTCCGGCAGCAGGCCGAAGAAGTTGCCCACGCCCATAGCCGGCTCCAGAATGTTCCCGGTGCGAAAGCCCATCTGTTCCACAGCGTCATAGATGGCGCGGATCACCGTAGGGCTGGTGTAATGAGCGTTGAGGGTGGAAGCGCGGGCAGACGCATACTCCGTCTCAGACAACAGTGCCTTGAGCTCCGCGTACTCCCTGCGCCAGTCCTCGTTCTGCGCGTCAAACGCCTGCGGGATGCCGCCCCAACCCACATAGCGGGAGAGGGTTTCCTGCTGCTGGAGCGTAGCGGAACGGTCTTCCGCTTCCAGCGCCCGAAGGGTACGGATGGCCGCGACATTCCAGCCATACCGCGTCTTTGCCCCGCCCACGCCCAAATCGTCATCCGTGATGCGGAAATTCTGCGCGGAAGAAAGGGCAGTCTGGGGATATCGCTCCATGAGCCGCGCAAAGCTCTCCCTGCTTTCGGCGCGGATGAGGGGATAGGCCAGGGACGGATCGCGGAGCCTGATGGTAAAGGTTCCGACCTCCTCGATCACGAAGGGCTTTCCGTCCTCCAGACGGACCGTGTCGCCCACGGCATACGGGAACGGGGCTTCACCGGTCCCATCCGGAGCCTCCTCCGGGGAAGCGGATGCCTGCTCCGCATCAGCCATGACCTGCTGAATAAACGGGTCGCTTTTCGCCCTCTCCGGGTCCGCCACCTGTCCGCCTACGATGCCGCGTCTTTCCAGCGCCTCGCGGATGGCGGTGGGGTGGATGGTATCTTCTCCGGCCTGGACCTTTTCCGCCTGGATTCGGTCATACTCTGCCTGCTCCTGCTCAGTCAGATAAAGGCCCTGCCGGATCAGCCCGGCGATTCGTCCGGCGACTTTTTCCCAGGTAAGATGCACCTCAGGGCAACCCCTTTTTTGATACCGTATCCCCTTTCCGCTATGCGATTCGTCGCTTCCATCCGCATTGGACAGCGCGTGCGAACGTCCGCCCGTACCGTACTCCTGTTTGAGAAAATCCACTCGTTCCCTGTCGGAGTAGGGCTGCTGAAAAAAGGCAAAGATGCGTCCCTTGCTGCCAGATACGAGACTTCCTCCCGCCAGATTTGCGTCGATTTCATCTTCGGTGATGAACTGCCGGACAGGCGGGATTTCCACCATTTCAGAAGAAAAGGCCCTGCGGGGAAGGTCAAGGTCTTCAAGGGCTTCCTGTATTTCATCCAGCCGGTGAAAGTGAAACCGAAGCAGATCGCCGCTTTGCTGCTGATCCGACAGAAACTGCCGGTACTCGCTATTAAGCCGTGCGCGAAACGCAGGGTCCGTCAGCTTTTCAGCAAGCCATTCGGTCCCCTCTTGGAAACCGCCTTCCATGTCTTTGGCGAGGCTGGACAGATACCCGGCGTCTATGGCTTTCTCGCTGAAATCCTGCCGCAGGTACCACAGCTTTTCGGCAAGCCGGAAGCGTTCATATCCTTCGGCCCCAGCCAGCTCCACATTGGCGGCGAACCGTCCCTCCTCCAGAAGCTGTCCGATACGACCTGCGGCTTCCTGCCATGAAACGAGCCTCGCGGAAGGAGCATGCCGGGCGGAGCGCCCGCGTGAGATACGAATGCCGGTCTCGTCGTACCATGCGGCAAAGGTTCCTGCATCGGTGACGATTCCGTTTCCGCCATGCAGGAGGCTTCTCAGGAAATCCCCGGTTACAGGCTTCTGCTTCTCAAAGGCAGCGACGATCCGTTCCCGGTGATGGGCCGTGTTCCCGCCCACCCGGAGTACCTCGTCCACCACTTCCTGGGGAATGGAAAGAGCGGAGGGCACATCGCTCTCCGCTCTTTCCGTACCGGGCTGGGCCGCAAGCCCCTCCAGAAAACTTAGCTGTACACCAGCTCCTTGAGGATGATTTCCTCGGCCTGCGCCTTGCAGGCGTTCATCAGGCCGACCCATCGCATCGGGTCGCTGGCTTTCAACGCTTCCGTCGCGCCCGCGTCCTTCATCAGCCCCGGCATCAGCAGTTCCAGACGGCTCTGTGCCGCCGCGTCGGTCTCCAGCAGGTGCTCCTGCAATGTCCCGCTTAGCAGCAGGCTGTTCCACAGCATCGTCCGATGCGTTTGCAGGTACGTCCTGCGCATCCGTCCGTACCTGCCCAGGGGCCGCTCCTCCGTTTCGTTCAGCTTCAGGTCGGGAATCAGGGTCTCTCCGCTCTGCCGGTAGGTAATCATGGCTAAGGCTCCTTTCATGGTTTCGGATGCTGATTTCAATGGTCCGCAGGACCTCCCCGCTCATCTCGCTGACCGCCGTGCCTAGCGCGGCGGCTGCCTCCGGGGTGTTCCATTCCGTCACGGGGATGAAGTCCTCGCGGATGAAGCGTCCCTCGTTTGCCAGTCCGCACCGGGAACGCAGCGCGTATTCCAGGCTGACGGATGCGGCTCTGCGGAAGGAAGCTCCTATCGCACCTTCATCGTACCCCTCCAGAAACGAACCGTCAACGATGTCGAAGATCTCCTGCTTGCGGTCCACCCAGCAAGCGCCCGCAAGCTGTGAAGAGATGGCGCGCAGCTGCCGCTCCAACCCCTCGCGGGCGGGCACGTCGTAGCCGTTTTCCAGCGAAAGCGAAACCGCCTGCGCGTTTTCCTCCGAAAGTTTCCAGAGGTTCAGGCTGCGCGACTGCGAAAGCTCGCCGGTGTCCGCCACGTCAAAGACGTAGCGCAGCCGGGGCGCGTCCCCGGAGGTATCCAGCAGCGCAATGCCCTTCGCACCCCTGCGCACATAGCGGCGCATGGTATTTTTCCAGACCTCGTAACCCGCGCAGGCCGTGGCCTGCGGACGCTGGGCAAAGATGAGAAGCTGTTCGTGATAGGGGTATTTGTACAGGCGGGCGGCGGTTTGAAGATACGCCATCCACGCCGTGTGACTGCCGGTAATGCGCCGGGCCGTATCCTGCGCAAGCTGCACAAGGCTGTCCGTCCTGCTGTCGGGCATGCGTTCACCTTCCTTTCAGGCAGAGACCGGACGGATCGAGGTCGAGCCGGTCAAAGTCCTCGTCGGTCATGGTCTGGAGCTTGCGGATGACGCCTACCGTCGTGCGGCGCAGCCCGGTTTCCTCCCCGGACAGATACCCCAGCATGTTGCCCAGCTCCTCCATCAGTCCAAGGCGGGTGCCGGGGTTGTAGAGGATCATGAGATTCATTTCCGTCGTATTGAACATGTCATCGCTCCTGTTCTGCTTTTGCCGGTTTGCGTTCTGTCTGCGCGGGGCGCGGCGCCCTGAGCCGCTTGAGCAGCGGCGGCCGGCGCTGAAGCGCCTGCTGCTTTTGAAATTCCGAAAGGGAGATCGCTTTCCCATCCAGATGATCGATTGCATCCCTGTCCAGCGTGATGCGCCCGTCGGGCGAAAGAGTCAGAGGTTCATTGAAAAGAAGCGTGCCGCAAAAATTGACGCGCGCCTGATTTTCCAGCATGACAGGCACGCCCCACTCCTCCCCATACCGCAGGTCATACGCATAAATCTCCTGGGGCAGCAGGCTCCTGTCCACGCGCCAGTCCGCCAGCAGCGCGGGCTTTCCCCGAAAGGAGACCAGCTCAAAGGGCTGCTCCGCCAGCTCCGCCGCACGGCTTGCCTCCTCCATAGCCCTGTCAGGGGCAGGCAGGAAGGCCGGAAGCTCCGCAAAGCCGAAGCTGTCCACATAATGAAAGCTGACGCCGCTTTTTCCCTTGAGGCCGACCACATCGCTGACGGACAGGCTATGGCCGGTGAAATCGCGTGGAGGGCCGAGGTTGAACCGCTCGTACAGCGATTCGAGCAACGCTTCCCGCGACAGATCGGGACGTGACGGCAGGGCGCCGGTGTAGACGAGATCGTAGTTGGTACGGTCCACCGCCAGCCCCGCCGCCCGCAGATGCTCAAGCGGTTCAAAGCGCAGATTATGGGTCGCCTCCTCGCGTGTGAGCTGGTAGATGGCATATGCGCCGAAGGGAGCCCGGAGAAAACGGCGCTCCTGGAACGCCTGCTTGTCCGTCTGCCTGGGCAGGGGCTCCTCCGGCGCGCAGGCGATGCCGCCCCGCTCCATATGCCCGGCAAACTCGCAGATGTGGTACACCCGCCCGGCCACCTCCGTGTGGTACTCGTCCACATACCGGCACCGGCTTACCTTGCTTTTGCCGTCCGGGAAGGTCATCCGGAGGTTTCCTCCGTCGGGAAGGGTAAACAGCGTCCGGTAATTGGTGTCAATAAAGCGAATGGTCTTTTCCTGGCTCACTTTCGTTCCCTCCCTTCCGCAAATTCCAGACGATACTTTACAAACGGCGTCCCTGTGTCCTCAAGCACGACGTCCGCCTCATAGGTGCGCCCCGTTCTGGGGGAAACCAGCCCTTTCAGGCTCACCCGCCCCTCCTTGAGCAGCGCGGCCGCGACGGAGGCTGTCAGCTCCTTGCGCATGGCGGCGAAAAAGCGGTCCTTCTTCCACAGCGCGAAGCCGCAGCCACGCGCGGTGCAGACGAAACCCTTTGCGTTTTCCACGACCGAAGCGCCGCAGCGCGGGCATACGCCCACGGCCCGGCGGTTGTCGGCAAACAGCATGTGTACGTCCCGAACGGGATGTTCGGAGGAGGCGAGTTCCCGTACCATGTCCGTGATGTCTGTGAGGAACGCCTCCCCGTCCAGCGCGCCCTGCTCCACCTCCCGCAGCTTCTGTTCCCACGCGGCGGTCAGGGCCGGGGACTGAATCGCCTCCGGCAGCACGGTAATCAGGGAAATCCCCTTGTCCGTCGGGACGAGGCAGATGCGCCTGCGCAACGCCCTTCGCTCCGCAAGACCGGATTTGAGCAGTTTTTCAATGATGGCGGCGCGGGTGGCCGGGGTGCCCAGGCCGCGGCGTTCCGCATCCTTTGAGGGATTCTCATTGCCCGCGTTCTCCATGGCCGACAAAAGGGTATCTTCCGAATACCGTTCGGGCGGCGTGGTCTTCCCTTCCCTGACGGAAGCCGTCACGGGGAGGAAGGTCATGCGCTCGTTTAGGGACGGCAGGCCGTTTTCCTCTTCCTCGCGCTCCCGGCTTTTGAGCGTGGCGCGGAAAGCGGCGTCCAGCGCCCTCCATCCCGGATGCACCGTCCTTTTTCCCCTGGCGGTAAAGGAGACCCCCTCACATTCCAGCCGGGCGGTCGTCTCCAGCATCACGCACGCCTCCCCGGCGGCACAGAGCAGGCGCGTCGCCACCAGCGTCAGCACGCTCCTTTCGCCGGCGGGCAGGGCGTCCAGCGGATGGTCCCGGAGAGCCGCCGTGGGAAGCAGGGCGTGGTGGTCGCTGACCTTTCCGGCAAGCTGCCGGGGATGACAGGGCAGGGAAAGGCCCGCGGCAAATGGAAGCGCCGCCGCCGCATAAGCAGCCAGCTCGCGCGCTTTCTCCGTCATGCCCTGCGGCAGATACCGGCTGTCCGTTCGCGGGTAGGTCAGCAGTTGCTTTTCATACAGGGATTGCGCGTAGTCCAGCGTCTGCTGCGCGGTGTAGCCGAGCAGACGGTTGGCGTCGCGCTGGAGCGCGGTCAGGTCGTAGAGCTTTGGCGGCTGTTCCCTGCGTTCGCTGGTTTCCACCGATACGACCCTTGCTTCCTTGCCGCCGCACAGGGCGGCGATGCGCTCCGCCTCCGCGCGATCCTCCGTGCGCTCGCTTTCGGCCGGGAAGGAGCCGCAGTCCAGCCGCACATGATAATAGGCGGACGGCTGAAACGCGGCGATATCCGCCTCGCGCTCCACCAGCATGGCCAGCGTGGGGGTCATCACGCGCCCTACGTTGAGCGTCCGCCCATAGAGCAGGGAAAAGTGGCGGGTGGCGTTGATGCCCACCAGCCAGTCCGCCTGTGCCCGGCACAGGGCGGCCTGCCCCAGCGCATCATAGTGCGCGGCCGGCTTCAACTGCCGCAGCCCCTCGCGGATGGCGTCTTCCTCCATGGAGGAAATCCAGAGCCGCAGGATGGGCTTATCGCAGCCCGCCAGATCATAGACGAGGCGGAAGATGAGCTCGCCCTCGCGCCCCGCGTCGCAGGCGTTGACGACCTCGGAAACGTCGGCGCGGCGCATGAGGCGTTTGAGCGTTTCAAACTGCCGGGCGCTCTTTTCAATGACCTCGTACTTCCAGGGCCCTGGGACGATGGGCAGGTCCTCCTGCCGCCATCTGGCGTAGCGCGCATCGTAACCCTCCGGCGCGGCCAGTTCCACCAGATGCCCGGCACACCAGCTCACCAGGACATCCGCTCCCTCCAGATAGCCGGGCTTCTTCTCCCGGATGCTCAGCACCGCGGCAATGGCCTGGGCAACGCTGGGTTTTTCCGCAATAATCAACCGTTTCATGAGTTTCCTCCTTCATCTGCATAAGAAAAAGCAGCCCTTGAGAGGACTGCTTCTTGCGTTTGGTTCTTTTTTTCGGCATGAGCGCGCAGGACGCGGAAGCCGGGCCGTCATTCGCTCCGCTACTTCCTTTGAATTGACTTCACTATACCGTAGGCAAGGAGGACGGCCAGCAGAGCCGTCCTCCCGAAAGCTGTCACCGGCGCTTCCTGCGCCTGTACCCATAGACGCCGATGAGTACCAGCGCGCCCGCCGTCATCCCCACGCCTGCCCACATCAGGGGCGTGAAGGGCAGGTCCACTCCGGTCTGGATGTCGGGAGTGTCCGCGGGAACATTGACGACCTCCAGCGGCGCGTCGGGATTGACGTACTGCCCGTCTACGGTCAGTTCCGCGACCGTTCCGGCGGGAAGATAGCCGGGCAGAGGCCGCGTTTCCACCACGGTGTAGCGCCCGTGAGGAATCCTTTTAAACGAGGCCAGCCCGTTTTCGTCCGTCTCGGCGGTCATGATCTGGCTTCCGTCCGCATCGACCAGCGCAAACTGAACGCCCGCAAGTACCCGGCCGCCTGTGTCGGTCTTGCGAAGGGAAAAGCGCGTCCAATCATCCCGAATCTCCGTATCGCCGCTCACCTGGCCCTGTGCGTCCACCACAAAGATGCATACGGCCTCGTTGAGCGCGTAGCCGTCCGGCGCGAGCACCTCGCGGAAGGCATACTGTCCGGGCATGAGGAGAATGTCCGGCAGCTCGCCGTTTTCATCCGTGCGCGCACGATAGATGATCTCATCCCGGCTGTTTCGCACCTCGATGAGCGCGCCGGGCACCGGGGCCGCGCCGGTGATGTCGGTCTTGGTGATCGTGACGGGTGTGCAGATCAGCTCGTTATGCACCGTCAGACCGGCGCGGATGACGGCGTCTTCTTGCGCTTTCTCAGGCAGGATCGAAACGGGGAACGTCCCGGCAGACAATTTCCATCCTTCCGGCGCTTGCAGCTCCTTCACATAGTACTCCCCGTGCGGGTACTGCCCGGCAAACACCAGCCGCCCGTCCGCATCCGTCGCGCCGGAGGCTACCAGCGTACCGGCAGGGAGAACGCCGCCGTCACAGGGAATGTCGGAGGCATTGTACAGACCGAATACAAAGCCCTCACCGGGGACGGTTATGACAGTCTGACGAACGCCATACTCATCTTCCATCGCTTGCATGGTTTCCTTATACTTGGTCAGCGTAATTTCAGCCGGCAGATATTCATTGGTCAGCTCTGCGCGGACTTCTACCACAGGGGTGTAGGCATCCGAAGCATCCAGCGTGACCTCATGCGGCGTGTCATCCAGCGCATACCCTTCGGGCGCGTGAATTTCCACCAGCACATACCGTCCCAGCGGCAGAAGCCCGGAGGCTGCCGGCCCATCCGAAGCGGTGGTGAGGGTTTCCACCAGCTCGCCCTGTTCAAACCAGACAGTGCCGTCCCCGCCGGTGACGGTTTCCGCCGCTCGAAGCTCAAACACCGCCCCCGCCAGATACCTTTCTTCGTATACGGGGCGGTGCGCCTCGTTCCCGTAAGCATCCGCCGTCACCTCGAACCCGGTGAGCCGCGGCCCCTTCTTTTCAAGCAGAATCCGCCCCTTGACCGGCTCGTTGGGGACTTCCACGTCGATCTGGTACGTTTCTCCGGGCGCGTCGCCGTCCTGCCCTACGAACACCGGCAGCGCCTCCTCGCGGATGAGATAGCCTTTCGGGGCTGTGACTTCCTCAACGAAGTACAGGCCCCAGGTGAGCGTTTCGGGCAATGTCACACTGCCGGTTTCGTCGGTAACAAATGTGTCGGTCTCCTGCAGGGTGGGATAGGAGACGGTTTGGGTAACAAACTCTCCCGTCTCGTCTCTGAGCTTGAAGGAGACGCCGGAAAGCGTGATGGTCTTTCCTGTTTCGCTGTCCGTCTTCATCAGGCGCAGGCGGTAGCGGATGGGCCGGTCGGAGAGCGTCAGGGGCGGCGGGTTGAGGATATCCTCGGTCCCGTCGATCTCAAAGAGGATCGGGCCCTTGAGCTCATACCCCGGCGCGCCCTTTGTCTGTTCCAGCACATAGACGCCGTAGGGCAGGGCTTTGGTTTTCGCGTAGCCGTTTTCATCCGTCACCAGCCGGTCGCGCTCCAACGCGCGGGCGTTCTCGTAAGACCCTGCCTTGCGAAGATACACGAGAAACTCCGCGCCCGCCTCCGGCGTCTCCACGCGGTCCGGGTCGGGATCGTCGCTCATGCCTCCGAGCAATTTGACAATGGCCTGCGCGCCCATCTTAATGCTGTTGGTAATTACGCCTTCATAGGTAATGACGGCTTCCACGGACTGCCGGGCAGCGTCGCGTGTATCAATCGTAATAGCCGTATCGCTTTCCTGATACCCCACAGGCGGCGCAAGCTCCACAATCTCATACACGCCCGGCCAGAGCGCATCCGTGGTTACGGAAGCATCCTCACCCGCCGTGGTCAGGGAATCAACGACCACAGCGCCCTTTTCATAGATCACGTTGCCCTGCCGGTCGGTGATGTCCTGCGCCGCGAGCACGCGGAAGACCGCGCCCGTCAGCTCGCCGTCGCCGCGCGTGCCGGGCGCATCCGCGGGCTTCCCGGCGTATTCGTCCGCATCGCGCTTGTACAGCTTCAGCCGGACCCGCACCGGCTGGTTGGTCACGGACAGGTCGGTGGTTTCATCCGGCTTTACCACCGCGTCCAGCGCAATCTCCTCAAACACATACCCCGCCGTTTCTCCGTGCTCCCGAACGATGTAACGCCCCTTGCGCAGCGGTTCGGATACGGCAACGCCGTTTTCGTCCGTTACCATGCTGCCGACCAGCGCCGAGCCATACTCATCGTTTTCGTAAATATCAAAGCGCACGCCCTCGATGGGGTTGCCGTTCAGGCGGTCGGTCTTGGTGATGCGGATGTACCCCTTTGTTGGCTCGTTCTCAACCTCGATCTCGCAGGTCCTGCCACTGTCCCGAATCTCGGCTTCGGTTTCAAAGCCAACGTCCACATAGTGCCGCGGTACTTTGGTTTCCTTGATGCGGTATCGTCCCCAGGGAAGCCAGCCGGTTTCGGCAACGCCGCTTGCAGCCGTGACGATGACCACGCTGCCGCCCACGCCGGTTGCGCCTGCGGGAGCCGACAAACGAGTGACGGTGAACTCCGCTCCGGCCAGCGCCTCCCGTGTCAGGCTGTCCCGTTTCACAATGCGGATCTTGCCCGTGATCTCCGCGTTGGCAAAGCTCGCATGGGCCGTGCCGCCCGCCGTGACGGTGACGCTCTGCTCGCCCGGAACGGATACGAGATACCCTTCCGGGGCGCTCTTTTCCCGGATGGTGTACACGCCCGGCTGGAGGTTCTCAAAGCGCGCCACGCCGTCCGCGCCGGTGGTCTGCGTTGCAATGACGGCGTTTCCGCTGACCAGCTCAAACACCGCGCCCGCCAGCGGCGCGCCGGTGGAGGCGGACGTCTTGGTGACGGCTGCCGCGCCCAGGGGCATATCGAAGGTGACGGTCACGGACTGGAGCTTGTAGGGCGCGCCGTACTGCGGGATGAGCACCTTCTGGATGGCTACGTCCGGTACGCCTACCAGAAAGCTCGCCTCCTCCTCGTCGGACGAAACCGATTCGGCCACAAAGCTGAGGTGGGTCCCCGGCGCGGTGATGGACACCGTGTCCCCGCTGTTGAGGTAGTAGTAGGATTCATCCTGCCCGGCGGTGTTTCCGGTCAAAGCCCCATAGGACCGGCTGACACGAATGAGGTCCGCGTCCGTGGTAAGGGTGACGGTGCCGGTCAGGGAGCCGCCTGAAAAGCGGGTGGACTGGTTGCTCATGGAGATGGCCCCCGTCATGGACGCGCGGGCGATGCCGTTGGCCGCAAGCCAGCGCGCGTATTCCAGATACACGCCGGGAGCCTGTCCGCTGGCGCGGTAGAAGTTGTCCATGTTCCAGTAATCACGGACGTATTGCGGCCCTTCCAGCTCGCGGATGACCTGCCGGATGGCGAACTGTCCGGCAACGCGCGACCAGGTTTCATTGTCCGGGTCATCATCGTCGATGACCATGAACGGGTAGGTATGACGAAGCACCCAGCCGATGGCGTGCAGGGTGCTTTCGTGATAGATGATGGAGGAATAACCGGGATTGGTACGGTACGAATCCATGTCCACGATAACATACGGGCCGGTAGGCTGCTGGCCGCCGCCGGAGATGTTCTCGCCGGGACCGGGCAGCGTATGCTCCAGACAATAGACCGTGTATCCGTCCAGGTAATGCGGGGTCGCATACACCGTACCATGGCCGGGGGCCTTGGCGATCTGCAAATACGCACTGTCCCTGCCGGAGCTGCCATGCAGCCCGCCCTGCCCCACATACAGCGACGGCACCGGCGCGTTGATGGTCTTGAGCGAAAAGCCGGGCATGGGGCTGGCGGACATTCGCATCATCCGGGAGGAAGGGCTTACGGGCAGGGCGTAATCCGTCACGGTGAGGTCCGCCGCGCCGGTGGCGCAGGTTTCCTGCGCAAGCACCCAGAGCGTTCCCTGCTCCGTCCACTTGAGCGTACCGTCGGCAAAATCGTCGCCGTACAGGTAGCGCACCCGGTACCACCAGCGGCCGAGGGCATCCTGGAGGGTTTCTTCTACCTGCACGGTTGCGTCCTGTGTGAAGCATCCGGCCCACAGACTGTCCGCATCCATGCCGCTTGAATCAATGTCGGTATAGGCATTGGTTTGAGTGCTCACCTGCACAAACGCGCCGGGCTGCGCGGGCGGGATTTCGGCGGCTTCCGGCTCTGCGGAGGGGGTCACAGTCTCCGCTGCGCCCGGCTCAGGAACGGGTTCCTGCGCGGGCACATATCCCGGTACAACAAAGACAAGGCGTTCATCCGCCGTCAGGGCCGACGGGCGTTCACCGGCCAGCGCGGCAACCTCCTGATCGGACAGCGCAGCTTCGGGCAGCGCGTCCACGGCGGTATAGGCTGTGGTGAGCTCATAGCTTTCGTTAAGCAGCCAGACCTCGGCAAACCCTTCTTCGGGCGCAAAGCGATGGACCAGCAGCACCGCCGTTTCCTGCGCCATGCAATAGGCGGGTTCGGCGAGGTCCTGCACGGCATACAGAGGGATAGCCGCAGCCAGCACATAGGCGTAACCGCGCTGGGCCATGGCGTCTTGCAGGGAAAGCGGCAGGGGGACCACATCTGTGGGAGCTGGTTCTTCTGTCGAAGCCGGCGGTGCTTCGGTCGGGGCTTGTGCAGGAGGCTGCGTTGGTTCCTGCGTTGGAAGTGCCGTTTCTGCCGGTGGAGCCTCGGTTGACTCCGGCATAGGTTCCTGTGTAGGAAGTGCAGGTGCTTCCGTAGGAGTCACTTCTTGTACCGCTTCCTCTGCCGGCGTTGCAGCCGGCTCCTGCACGGTTTCCTGCAACTCCAGCGTTTCTTCTGCCGGTATCGCCGCTTCTTGCGGCACCGGCACGTCTGTCTGCACCGCCGCTTCGCTCCTGCCCGGCGAAGGGCACAGCAGGAGACAGGCCAGAAGCATCGCGGCCAGTCTTGTGTGTGGTTTATGATTCATCTTTCATTCCTCCTTCAGTATTCCCGGACGGCCATGACCACCAGCCGCCCGTCGGGGTCGCTGTAGCTTCGGTCACAGGTGATAAGCGTCAGAATTTCATCCTCCGCGCCGGGTTCGATGCCCGTATCGTACAGCGCCTGCGCCCGCGCCCGACGGACAAAGGCAAGAAAGTCCTCGTCCCCGGCAAAGCGGGCCGTGGCGGGGTCCCACTCGCCGCTTCGCAGGTTGACGGCGGCAAAGACGCGGTAGGCCGCGCTGTGATACAGGGAATCCAGATAGATCACGGCGTGAGCGGCGCAGAACTCCGGGTCCTTATACGAAAGCAGCGGCGAAAACATGGCTTCGCCGCTGCTGCGGATATGGTGGCCGTAGATGCCGATATTGCGTCCGGGCGTTTCGTAGTCCGTCCCTTCGAGGGAAAAAAGCGTGCCCAGATAGCTCTTGCGGCCTGAAAACGTGTGGTTCAGGTAATAATCCGAATCGCCGGTACGCACAACGGGATAGTCGATGGGCGTTCCGGGGATGGACAGCCATGCGATAAAATCGCCGTTCTGCGCCTGACATGCCGCAAGGTCCGCTCCGGTGAACCGGTCAGGGGGCGCGGCGGATGGCTGGACCCGGCAATCAAGCGGGTTCCCTTCGGCATCCGCATCGGGCGACCGGGAAGGCGTTTCGGCGGGAAGGCTTGCCGCTTCCCGAAGCTGCGCATATTCCTCCACATCCCTGCGAATCTCCCGGTCCATCTGCAAAACGGGCATCAGGATAGCCCCCATGCCCGCCAACAGCAGCAGCGCCGCGGCGAACGGCAGGAAGGAAAAACGGCGTCGGGTTCTGGACAATCAATCACTCCTTTTTTGTTTGCACAAAAAAACGCCCTGAACGGGCGCAGACAGGGCAAATTGGTTATTGTTGTTTTCGCTGGAGCAGACTATCCCGCAAAGCGGAAAACGTATTTTCCATGGGTGCGATGCAGCCCGCACGCACATCCTCCTCCGCTTCCTCCAGCATGCGAAGAAGCTCCAGCTCCGCACATGTGCGCTCGTCGGACGTTTGAACGGTATCCATCGGCAGCGCCTCCTTTGCATGATTATATCATGGGATGCCGCCTGCTTCAATGCCACGTCATTCGCTCGGTTCCTCGTCCTCCTCATCGTCAAGCGCATAATCATATGCCGGTTTGCGGTGCTTGCCGGTTTTTTTCAGCCTGACATACGCCAGCGCCCCGCCGCCCGCGACGGCAAGCAGCCCGGCCAGCCCCAGCAGAGGCGCTGCTCCCGCGTCCTTTGGCTCCTGCCCGGAAACCGGCTGCGGCGTGGCCGGGACCGTAGGCTCCGGCGTGACGTAGACGATCTCCGGCTCGATCAGGCTTTCGTCCACGATGTCCAGCAGGTCCCGGCTGTCCACGAGATTTAGAAAGTAGGTTTCATACTGTTCCCCGTCCTCGTCCAGCGGCTTGTCATAGTCGATCACCATGTAGAACACATCGCCGCCGCGCGTCTCGATGGCGATGAACTGCTTGTTGGTGTAGCGGTCGTAGAGCAGATCGCGGGTAAAGGCGTTGCCCGCCTGGGTAAAGGGCATCCCCAATGGCCCGGTCACCGGCAGGAGTGTGGGCAGAACCGCTGTCGTCACGGTTGGGGCTACGGTCGGAAGGGGCGTTGCCGTCGGTTTGGGCGTAGCGCGGCTCCCGCCGGACCCGCTGCTGGACCCGCTGCCGGAGCTGCTGCCGGAGGACCCAGGCTTTCGCGTGGGCACGGCGGTCGGCGCGGCGGTGGGGGAAGCGGTCGCGGGCGTGTCGTGAAAGAACGGGTTGGCTACCGCGATGGCTTTGCTCACGTTGCCCACACGGTCCACCGCCTGTACCAGCAGCTGCTCATAGGCGTCCGCGTATTGCTTGAGATGGATGCTCAGCGTGCCGCCCGACAGCTCCGTGTAGGACGTGCCGTTGACCTGTACCGCGGCCACGCCGGACTGCGCGTCGGCGGCTTCGATATGCAGGTATTCGCCCTTGACGCTCGCCTTGAGGGTGGGACGGGTGTTGTCAATGCAGTTGACCGGCAGGCTCTTGCGGTGCGCCTCGCCATAGGGGTCGGTCACGATGACCTCCACCTCGCTGTTTTCCAGCAGGTCGATCCAGACGTGGCCGGAGGGCAGCGGCCCGTCTATGAGCGTCTTTCCGCCCACGCTGATGCGCACGGCGGCCCAGCCCGTGCCACCCAGGTCCCGGACCGTAATCTCCATCACGGCGCGATTGAGATACCAGCCGGAAGGGGCCTCCATTTCAATTTCATAGCTTGCCGCAGGAGCCGCGGTGGGCTCCTGCGTGGGCTGGGCGGACGGCTCGGCGGTCGGCTCCTGCGAGGGTTGCGCGGACGGCTCGGCGGTCGGCTCCTGCGAGGGGTGCGCGGACGGCTCGGCGGTCGGTTCCTGCGAGGGTTCCACAGACGGTTCTGCGGCCGTCTCTTGCGTAGGAGCCGGTTCTCCCTCTGTCTGCTTAACGGACTCCATCACCAGGTCCGCCATGGCGTCCTCCAGATCGCCGATCAAAGCCGGGTCCTCCAGAATCACCTCGCCTTCCGCCATGGCCGCAAAGGAACAGGCCGCCGTCAGAAGCACCGGCAGCAGAAGAAGCAGCGCCATCAGGCGGATGAATGTCCGCTGTTTCCTCATTCGTTTTCCCCCTTCCAGTCCGGGAAGGTAGCCGCGTAGGCGGGCCGCTGGTACGACGGTTCTTCGTGGGCCGGAGCGGTATTTTCCACCGGCTGACGGTGCTGCTGCTGCATCCTGCGCACCAGCGCCGTCAGCTCCTCCAGCGTCACGTTCTCGCTGCGCATCAGGGCGCGAATCTCCATGCTTTCGTTTTCCATGATGCGCTGGTCCAGCGCCCGTACCCGCTTTTGCAGGTCCGCAATCTTCTCCAGATGCCGCGCGCGTTCCTCGCGGTATTTTTCCAGCTTGCTTTTCTCCATGTTTTCTCCTTTCTTTACTCGTACAGTCTGCCGTAGCCATAGAAGTGATTTTGCCAGTAGGAATCCGTGAGGTCCGCATACCCGATGGGCGAGCCGCAGTGCAGCATGTGATTCCCACCCACATACAGCCCCACATGGGTGATGCCCTCCTCCCCGGAAATGGTCCCTTCAAAGAAGATCAGGTCGCCGGGCCGCGCTTCCTGGGGCGCGATGGGCGTGCAGCGCCCGTACAGGCTGGTCGCGCCCAGCCGGCCCGCGTCCCTGACGCCGCTGGCCGCAAAGACGTAGCTGATGAACCCGGAGCAGTCAAAGCTGGTTTCCGGGCTGTCGCCGCCCCATACATAGGGATAGCCGATGTACTTCTCCGCCTCCTCCATCAACCGGCGGAAGGTTTCATCCTCCATAACGTCCGCCGGGATGTCGTATTCGCCCGGCTCGCGGAGCGTGGAAGCGTAGGGGTTGCCCCGGAACAGGTCCTCGCGCATGCCCAGCACGGAGATGTACATGGCATAGCGCCCCACCCCCTCGCGGGACAGTACGTAGAAGGGCAGGTGGGAGAGGTTGAAGTTGTCCAGCGTGACGGTGCAAATACGGTAGGTGTACGGCACATCCTCCAGCACCTCATAGGGCCGCCATGTGATCTCGCCTGTTTCGGGATCGACGATCTTCTCATGATGCGTGACCCATTCCTGACGGTAGCGGGTTTCGGACTTCACCTTCTCGGTCAGGGTGTACTGCTTCTCGAACAGCCGATCCATATAGCCGTACACATCCTCGATCTTCCATTCGCCGTTAGCGTGAGCACTCACCAGCGATATGAGCGCATGGGGGTCGTGCCAGATATCGTCCGCTTCGATGCGGTATTCATCAAAGCCGGGATGATAGGAGGCGTAATGGTTCAGCTCATTTTGCAGTTCCTTCTCCAAATTCGCGTAGTACCGCTCCGCCGCCAGCAGGTCCTCGTCCTCCGCGGGATAGGCGGCGATCACGAGGGACTGCATCGCGCTTTGCACCAGCGGTGTACAGGAGGACAGGCCGTTCATTACAAAGGCGAGGAGAGCCACCAGCGCACCCGCCAGAAGATACGTTTTCCGGCTGCGCGCGACCAGGGCTTTCACTCCTCGCTTCGCGCGGGCGACTGCACCTCCGGCCTGCGCCGCGCTCCGCGCCGTTTCGCCCGCCGCCTGTCCCGTCATGTACATCCGGCGGATGGCCCGCTTCTGCCGCCAGCGGGAAAACGGGTTGCTGGAGGACGGAGCCTGCGGGCGGATGGCTTGCGCCGTCTGCTCCGTGTGGCGGGATGCGTTCAGCCTTGCCCTCCGGGCGCTTCGGACAACCAACCCCATGCCGCTTTCCGCGCCCTGCTCCGTCTCATGCGCCGCCTGTACGCCGGTGTTGTCATCCTCCACGCGGCGAATCTGCCGGTGGACTTCCTCTCCGGCCTGGGGTAGCGCCTCATGGATGAGCCGGGAGGAAGTCTGACGCGGTTTCTCCGTTTGCAGGCGGCCCCCGGCGGCGCGCGCGATCTCCATGCACCTGCGCTTAGTGGGACGGCCTGCGCCGGGCTTTGGCGCGGCGGCCTCCATCCGGCGCGCGGGGGCCTCCTGTCCGGCGGGCGGCTGTTCATCCTCCGCAAACTTCAGGCGGCTTTCCTCCATCCGCGTCCTCCTTTCCACTCTGCTGCCGCATCATGGTCTGAAACGCCCTTTCCGTCTCCCGGTCGGCCTGCGCCGCCAGGCGCGTCACGCCCAGAAACAGCCAGCTCAAAAGGCCCCATCCCAGGAGAATCGCCAGCCATGCCGCTGCGTTCATGCCTTCGCCTCCTTTCGTACCTCGCTGGGCCTTGTGGTGAGCAGGCGGTAGAGCTCGGTGTCCCTGGGGAAATGATCCACAAAGGGCAGAATCACGTTGCCGTAGAACAACAGCCCCTCGCCTTCCCCCGAATGGGTGACATAGGAGAGCTGATGCGGCGAAATGCCGAGCCTGGATGCGAGGATTTCCCGGTCCCCGGCGGCCTGATTGAGCATGTAGATAAAGTCGGAGTTCTCAAAGATGTTCTCCACCTCGCGGGAGGAAAGCAGGTCCTTGACGTTCTGGGTAATCCCTGTCGGGACCCCGCCCCATTTGCGGAATCTTTTCCAGATCTCAACGGAGTACGCCGCGGTCTGTTCCTCCTTGAGCAGGAGGTGGAACTCGTCCAGATAGCACCAGGTGGCCTTGCCAGCGGAGCGGTTGGCCGTTACGCGGCCCCAGATCTGATCCTGGACGATATGCATGCCCAGTTGCTTGAGCTGCTTGCCCAGCGCCTTGATGTCATAGCAGACAAGGCGGTTGGTGATGTCCACGTTGGTCTGGCCGTTAAAGACGCTGAGGGAGCCGGACACGTAGATTTCCAGCGCCGTGGCGATGTTTTGCGCCTCGGCTTCCCGCTGGCTGCGAAGGGCGTTGTACAGATCGCCCAGCACGGGCATGTTTTCGGGCCGCGGGTCTGCCAGATACCGGCGGTACACCATGCGAACGGCGCGGTCGATCACGGTCTTTTCGATGGGCATCAGGCCGTTTCGCCCGCCCACGATCAGCTCGCACAGGCCGAGAATGAAATCCGATTTGAGCGAGATCGGGTTGGCGTCTTCGGAGTAGTTGAGGTTGATGTCCATGGGATTGATGCGGTGGGGACTGGAGGGCGAAATCCGAATGACCTGTCCATGCAGCGCCTCCACCAGCGGCGCGTATTCAGCCTCCGGGTCGCAGATGAGGATGTCGTCGTCTGTCAGCAGGTAGCAGTTGGTGATCTCACGCTTGGCGCTGAACGATTTGCCGCTACCCGGCGTACCCAGAATCAGCCCGTTGGGGTTCTTGAGCTGCTTGCGGTCGGCCATGATCATGTTGTTGGACAGGGCGTTGAGGCCGTAATACATCGGCTCGCCCGTGGTCTGGAACAGCTCCTGCGTGGTGAAGGGCACGAAGATGGCCGTGGAGCTGGTGGTCAGCGCGCGCTGAATTTCCAGCTCGTTTACGCCCAGCGGCAGCGAGGCCGCCAGCGCCTTCTCCTGCTGGAAGTCCAGGCGGGTGAGCTGGCAGTTGTATTTCTGCGCCACGCCCTGCGCCTGAAAGACCATGTTCTCAAGCGCCTGCCGGTTCGCGCCGGTGTTGAGCACCAGAAACGTGACCAGAAACATGCGCTCGTTTCGGCTTTGCAGATCCTCCAGCAGCTTTTTGGCCTCCGCGCCGTAGGTGGCCAGGTCGCTGGGCAGGATGTCCATGTCGTACCCGGCGCGCACCGCCCGCTTCTGCTCCTCCATCTTGGTCTTGTCCAGATCGGTGATTTTGCGCTTGATCTGCTTGATGGCCGCGTTCTGGTCGATGGACTGGATGTGCATGGTGACGATGAGGCTTGCGTCGATGTCCAGAAAATCGGCCAGCATGCGGTCGTTGAGCTCCGGCGCGAGAATTTGCAGGACGCTTGCCGCGCCCAGCGTGCCGCCCATGCGAAAGCGGCGGCTCTCGCCAAAAGCGAAGGACGATGGAGCCACGAAATCTTTGGTGGACAGCCCGGAGGGCGCAAGCCACTCCCATTCGAAGCGGAACGGCTCCTGCGTATCGGTGTGGAAGATGCGGTGCAGAAGATGCAGCCGTTTCCTGCCGTCAAGCAGAGACGCGGCGACGCCCATGCGCTTGAAGTTGGCCAGAGTGTCCAGCTCAATTCGGTCAAGGCGCGCTCTGGCCGTCTTGAGACTGTCCGCCCGGATGCCGAAGGTCAGGTACTTGACCCTTTCGATGCCGTTGCTGCCTCTGGCAAGCTGATTGCTGAGAATCTGCGCGTATTCGCTCCTGATCCTTTCCGCCCCATCCCTGCGAACGGGGATATGGATGCAGTTTTCAAAGCGGTCCGCGTCGGCGTTCCTGTTCAGAAAGGAGAACTGGAGATGGATGGAGCTGTCGAAGTAGTTGAGGAAATCACACCAGCCCTCGAAGATGGCGCTTTTGGCGTCATTGTGCGAAAGCTGGTAGTTGATGTCCTGAAACTGAAGCGTCTTTGTGTACCAGCCACGCGCCAGACAGATGCCGTCCGGCCAGATGCGGTCATACGGGATGGTCTCTTGCGCGCTGCCCGGCTGCCGGCCGTTGGGGCGGTTTTTCCGGATGACGGCTTTGATCTGTTCCTTTTCCTCGCGGGTGAGCTTGCGGGCGCCGGGCTTTCGCACCTCCTTGTCGATGGCTTCCTGGCGCATCAGCGCGCCGTAGACGTTATTGGTCCGGTAAGGCCGGGCTTTCGGGCGGCGAACGAGCGTGTCCGCCACGTCGCGCAGCACCTTTTCAAGCGGCCTGCCGTTGTTTTCGTACAGGCCCAGCAGGAGAAACGGGAGCATCGTGAGCATCATGCAGATGGCCGCGGGGCTTGCGCCCAGCCCCGGCCGGAGCCAAAAGAAAAGCGGCACACCGATCAGCGCGCCGCCACCGAAGCAGACGATCTGCCGCCTGGTGAGGTTGAAAATCACCTTGGTCTTGACTCGTGTCAGGTCTTTGGGAACGGAAACGTAAGCCAATGAATCCCTCCTTTGATTGGGGTCCTGGGGTAGAAAAAAGCGCCTCGCAAGAGGCGCCGGGGAAACATATGGGAGTCAGGGATGGTTTTCTTTCAGCTTCGCGCGCAAATCTGCCATTGCATCCTCATGTGAAAAGCGTTTGTTTATCTTGGCAGCTTCCGTTTCCGCCTCACACAGTCTGGTGGAAACACAAGGCTCATGTCGTAGTTTTTTCTGGCTGAACGCGCTCTTATCGGCCTGACCGATAAGAAGGTTCTCCACCACCTCGGCATCAATCCAGCCCCGCTCTTCGCCGGAGATGCGCCCCTTATTGATTTCATCCATCAGTTCAAGAGCAGTCTCCATCAGGGCACGAGCTTCGTCATCGTCATCCCATTTCTTAGGCAACCGGACAGAATCCTGATCGTTCATGGCAGCATCCTCCCTGCCCGCATTGTACCATGAAACCGAGCAGGCGAAAAGGCTAATGCGCCCCGAAGATTCCCTTGGCGACGCTGCCGGACTTGAACAGCGTGAAGCACAGGAGCACCGTGTAGCCAATGCAGGTCCAGATAGCAGACGCCACATCCCCGTCTGTGGCGATGGAGCGCACCAGCACCGCGTAGATCGCTACACACACGATGATCAGGAACGCCTGAAAGCCCAGCGCAAACAGAGACCGCAGGTAATTCTGTCCCATCTGTCCCCATTCCCGGTTCATCATGGTAGCCATGGGCAGCGGTGCAAGAGACGTGACGGTGTAGATCTCTACCATGCGGCCGTAAATCACCACAAAGATGCAGACGGTCAGCGCGTTCATCGTGACCCCTACAAACAGACTCTGGAACCAAAGCCCCAGCAGCGGCCCGATCTCCATCTCCATCAGCCGCGCCTCCAGATTTGCAACGACTTCGCCCAGCTCCAGCGACGTGTCCGACGAGATCACGCCCGCTGCCGCATTGACCACGCCCTGCGCCAGATCAAACACGCCCATGACGATATCCCAGGTGTTGGTCACGATCATGACGGCGCAGAACGTTTTGAACATCCATTTGAAGAACACCCAGGTCTCGAAGTCATGCATGTTGTTCTTTTCCATCACCAGCTGCAAAAGCTCCATCGTCATCACGACGGCGAGGATCACGCCCGCAATGGGCAGAATCACCTGATCGGACAAACTGCGGATCATACTATACACGCCGCCGTTCCATGCCTGCGGCGTCGTGCCGACCTGTCCGGCAATTCCGGCCACCTGGGTGTTCACCTGATCGAACAGCCCCTGAAGGTTTCCCATGATGCCGCCCACCAGAATCTCCTTGAGCCAGTCCGTGATCCTGTTCCAGATAAAGTCCAACCGTTTCCTCCTTTCTGACGGCCTCCCGCGTTATACGGGAGGCCGCCGGGATGGTCTTTGGATCAGCCGAACAAGCCCTTGAGCAGCGGGATCAGCATGGTGCCGATGAGAGCCATTCCGCCGCCCGCCATGAGCTGCTTGATGCCCTGCGACTTTGCTGATGTGCGATAAAGAAGTAATAGAAGTGTAAAAAATTTTGCCGTTCCTA
>OGXI01000665.1_pt1 | contig 30430 bp, 51 predicted proteins | sample 1576221 | NCBI WGS metagenome assembly OGXI01 (sample SAMEA3541523, study PRJEB24748) | human gut metagenome | biome: human gut; feature: human-associated habitat; material: faeces | place: China | collected 2012
GTTGGCAGCTTCATCAACAGTCTGCAAGAAATCTTCCAGCGGGTTGTCCTCCGGGCTATTGTGAACATAGTTCATTAATGAACGATGTTCAAGTTAAAGGTGAATCGTCGCTCAATCTAACCGAAAGGATTCTCATGTCTGCAGAGTTGGTATTCGCCTCCGTCGCCATTTCGTTGGCGCTCTTCTTCTATACCTGGGGCGTCTTCGGCGAGCGCCGCGGCGGCACCCTGAGCCTGAAGTACGTGCTGCTGTTCTGGATCGGCCTTGCGTGCGACACCACCGGCACCCTCACCATGAGCAACATCGCCAGCCAATCAGCGGCCTCCGGCTTCGGCATCCATGCCATCACGGGCGTCGTGGCCATCGTGCTCATGCTGGTGCATGCGCTCTGGGCCACCTTCACCTATAAACGCGGCAGCCAGCAGGCACGTCGCCGCTTCCACACCTTCAGCACCGTGGTATGGCTGGCGTGGCTCGTGCCCTATATCATTGGCATGCTCGTGGGCATCCCCGCCATCCACCTGCAGGCCGTGTGCGCCATCGGCACCAGCGTCATCATCGTGGCGATCTTGGCTGTCATTTTGTTCGCAAAAGGACGCAAGAAGAATGATCGCAGCGGAAAGAGTCGCGGCACCAGCCCCCACGCGATTTCGCACTAGCGATAGGGTCGGGAAGATCGCACCGCTTCCCGACCCTATCGAATGCGCATCCCCCAACCAGGGGCTACCTGCGAAAATGCCAAGTTGGCCCCTTTTGGGGGATGAGGCTTAGACGTTCCGCCTCTTCTTTCTACTGCTCGGCGCACCAGGCGATGAGGGCGTCGCGCAGGAAGGCCGTTGCGCCCTCGCCTGCCGCTTCGTCGTAGTAAGCCGTGAAGCGCTGGTCGGCCACATAGCCCTCGGCCAGAGCCGCGTGGGCCGCTGGCGAATAGGCCCCCTCGCCCCAGTGCATTTGCAGCCAGCGAGCGTGCATGGCACACAACTTCCGAGCCGCCTCTCCCGTCGGGTCGCCCGTCGCCTTCGCCGCAGTCAGTTGCTCGAGGATAGCAGCTTCCAAAGCCTTGGCATCGCCCCATTCCTCCTGGGACATGCCGGCCATGCGCTCGTTGGCGGCGTCCATGGCAGCGTCACCGTAAGCCTGCCGCACCTCGGCGCCGTAGCGCTCTTCGTTCTCGGCAATGGCTCGGGCCTTCATCCCTTCGAACCGCTCTTCATCAGTCATAGTGCATCTTCCTTCCAGGGACGCGATGGTCTTCTCCACCGTTCCCACCAGGGTTTCCAATTCCTTTTGCCGCGCGCGCAATGTGGCAAGATGATTGACGAGCACCCCGTGAAAGTCGAAATCGCCGTTGTCGAGGGTCCCGCGAATGTCACCCAAGGAAAGCCCGCAGGATCGCAGCAGCAGAATCTGCTGCAACCGCTCAACATCTGCCGCACCGTAACGACGATAGCCGCTGGCCGTGCGCTCGGGATGCAGCAGCCCCTCGTCCTCGTAATGGTGCAGCGCCCGCACCGTTACGCCGGCCAGCTTCGCCAGCGAACCCACGGTGTATGAGGCTTCTTCCGCTTGCGTCTTTGGCGCCTTTCGCATGCTTGGCATTTTGGCCGCTACCGCTTTCGCCTTTGCTGCCACGTTCGCCTCTCCTTCACTCCCAGCACCTTCGCTTCCGCTTCTTCGCAAGATCGCTCATCTCGCCTTGCCGAAACCAGCATAAACCCTCACGCTCCGTAAGGGTCAAGGGCTTTCGAAAGTTTTTGCAGCCACAAATTGACGGTTCTTTCTGAACAACCGTGATTTTGAGGCTAGAAAAGACCCACTTTCTCGCAAAAGGGCAAAAAGACAGCCCCAAATCGACGGTTCTTCCGTAAATACCGTCGATTCGGGGCTTAAAATTTCCGGGCACTTCTCTTGCACCACGGCTCAACGCCACTCTCGCTCAGCGCCGCCACTGCTCAGCGCCGCCACCTAAGTCGCCGGATCGACTGGCAGGCTTAGCGCCCTTCGGAGCAGCTCATAGCTCGCTACTTCCTCAACAGCCAACTATGAGCTTAGAACAGCGACATTTGGTCGGGGTCGGCGGGACGCCGGGTGGGAGCGGGCTCTTCCTGGGCTTTCAGAGATACGGAAACGTGACGGGCGAGGAGATCGCGAGCGTCGGTGGAACGATCCAGCCACGCTAAGGCTTCCGGCGCCGTCAGCGAGAGGGGCATGCGGCTGTGCACACGTCCCACCACGGCGTCGGGCTCGCAGGTGACCAGCACGAAGCGGTCGTTCAAGCACAGTCCCGCCAGCAGAAGTGCCGTGCCGCCCGCATTTGAGAACCGATATTGCGGCTTGCGACCGCGCGCCCCCTCATCGACATTCCGCGTCTCGTAGAAGGCCCGCACAGGCACGATGCACCGACCGTCTTCGATAGCCCGGTTCCACAGGCCCGACCCTGACAGCGCCGACTCGATGCGCGCATTGAACACGAGCCCTCGTTTCCAGGAAACGTCGACGCCCCACAAAAGGTCGACCCGCGCCAGATCGCCACCGCGGTCACCGGCGAAGGAACCTCCCTCGCCGTCGGAAACCAAATCGCCTTCGACCCGCTCGCCTTCCATCACAATGACCGAGCTTTCTGCGCCGGGATAAGTACATCCGGGTCGAAATCGACACGGTAAAGGGCGGCGGCGTCCTTGGTCATGGAATCAAAATGAGCCATGAATTTGTGGTGAAATGAGTGGAATGACATGATAGCCATAAGCGGTCTCCTTTTAAAAATGTTTAATGTAACAATTGTTTTGTGCGATGACTAAATCATCTCGTGTCTCCTGTTAAAACTCTTGGGTGGTAAACGCGCTTGGGTTGCATGTCTGATACGATGCGTATACGGCCGAGGGCGGCAGACAGTTGGTGGATTGCCTTTGGACACCTCACAGAACACGCGGATAGTAGCGCCGGTTGTGTTGGGCTTTATCGATCTTGCGGAGCTTGCCGACCAGCTCGGACAGTTCGCGGACGGCTTTTACATTATCAACGTCCTGCAGATAGTCTTTGATGGGCTGCATCCGTTCGATTTCATCCTTCATCATACGGCGAGTGGCGCGACACTCCTTAAGCTGCTTGGCCAGCTTGACCATTTCGACGGCGTCCAGAGATTCAAGCTCAAGCCTATGTAATAAATCCTGGGTAATGAGGTCTTGCTCTTTGACACCGGCCACGTTGACCTGATAGCGCATGTCGAGATTTTGAAACAGCTGAACGGTTTGGGACAGGGAATCTGCTGCGGACGAGTCCAAGATAAATCACTCCTTTAAAATTATTTTTTTTGATTGGCGTACAAAAGCGAGCTGCCCATCCCTGAGCGAGCTTTTTAGGTTTGCATTTGGTAACAAATTCATTAACTCGGATATGACCTGAGTTCGTTTTGCCGGGCTTAGATGGTTCCCCACAAAGGGTGACACATCGTGGCTGCCGACCACTATGTACTACGCCATTTGCTGTCTGCCAAAGCAGACGGAGAAATATGGATGACGAATCATCCTGGTGCTGGATGCAGGCTACGATCCCGCCACCCCTGACTTACAAAATCAGTGCTCTACCGAATGAGCTAATCCAGCATGATAAAAGCAATAATGTGGTAGCTATGACTGAGTTTCACAGTGACTTTATAGACGCACGTCCTGCGGTCGTTACCCGCCCCTTGGAGTCCTGCGTCAGACCATCTTATGATGGGAAGTATCCCTTGCGTATCATTCGGTTTTCCCGACTTAGTTTCGCGTGACGGTTTTCTTACCTTCCGCTGCACTACCTGTTGGCCTTTCGATGCCAACCCCGACCCGTCCTGTCATTTTCATGACGCAACTGCCGTTAGCCATTATTGCTGAGTGTTCCCGGTGGAAGTCGAATCCACAAATAACAGAACCTAAATCTGCCGCGTCTGCCAATTGCGCCACGGGAACATGGTAGGATCCCCGCTTAGATTATCGAATCACTATCGTCACCGTCATGACCTTCACCATGCCATCTTTGCACCGACAACTAGCATTGGCACTAAGCATGTAGGAAGTGATTTGTTTTCAGCGGGCATTGTCATTCTGGGTGAGGCTATCCCATGCGCTCTCACATCGTTCGGGCGCTACCCGACCTCTGGATGAACCAGGCTGGCTCGAACAGCCACAAACGGGGTCAAAGCCCGTTGCTCTTACCTGTTAAGCTATGGTTCAATATAAAAATGGGTTTCCTGTGCCGCAAAATCGTTTGCTCGTTTTGAGTCTTACGCCATAAAGGCTGCCCTTGGTAAGGGATTGTCTGCTACGACGGTATGCCGTTTCGGAAACCCGGATGGAACTGGAGGGCCTCGAACCCAAAATCATAATCCCAGTTATGAGCTGGACGCACTAACCATTTGTGCTACAGTTCCTTATAAAATGGTACCGCTAGTTATCCGGTAGCGGTTTCCGTGACCGATAAGAATTCACAAAACAATAATAAAAACGGAGTAGGGCCATATGCCCATGGTCGAGTAGGTCGGTTCTGACCCGACGGCCTCTTGCTCCCAGGGCAAGCGTTCTACCAGCTGAACTACTACTCGATAATAAGAGAGAACCTACCCCTGGATGACTCGAACGTCCGTTTTCAGCCTGCGCTGCTGTCCTTGCCTATTAGACGAAGCGGCAAGCTCTCTCTGAATTGGATTGAAAGTGTTTTCTTCTTGGCTCCCATTTCTATAGCCAGGATTCCGATAGTGGCGAACTATCCTAGGTGTTGGTTTATCTGCCAATGTTTACAGACTCTACAGCAGACCACATGCGAGTGGTGAAACCTTTGGCACCTGCCGGTTATCTGCAGGCACACGCTTTCGATCTTGGTGGGGCACTATCCCCAGCCTTCTGGTGGGACCTGGACCTTTACGGCAAGCCCCGGTTTGTGCGAGACCTAGATCTGAGCAAGGCGAATCGTGCCTTTGCCTTGGGCGTCTCGCGGTAACGGAACCTGAATTCATGTGGATTTCACTGGGCGATATCTAATAAATAGACACCGAAACAGTTCATCATCCGAAGCAGCTGGATTCCGTTTTGCCCTGATTCCGGCTTTCGGCAGGTGATCGGCCTGCTATAGAACCAGGGCAATGGTGCGGAATGAATCTTGACCATACAGCCCATGATTTGGTATGTATAATGCAATGGATGTGGCGCGTGGTCTGGGTGACAAATTTGAACACTCGGATATGACCTGAGTGTGGCGCTAGAGCTCGGGAATTCTTTGTCTGGTAAGCAGCTGCCCCATCAATTTTCAATTACTCTATCAAAGTAGTGGCCTAATCCATTGGACAACCTAGGCCATGGCTGCCTTTGACCCGTGATAGAAACCAGAAACTACAAAGAATCCTGTGGCGCTGCTGTGCGCTGTTGGTAAGATTCATTCCGTTGGAGCGGCTGAGGGGCGTCGAACCCCCGTCCCCAGCTTGGAAGGCTGGTATACTGGCCGTTATACGACAGCCGCATATAAGATGAATTGACAAAATAACGACCACCTGATAGAATATGCTTGCACTCTTTCCTTTATTTTCCACTTCAGCTCCATCGTCTTTTTGGGCGATGACTTTAAAGGAAAGGTGGTGGTTCCTTGAGGAATCGCCTTCGTGCAGCCCTTGCCGACATTGCAAGTGTGATCACCATTGCAGAAGCAATTCTGTGGGTGGTCGAGCATTGTATTGCTCGGTAAGGAATCAGCTCTGTGGTTTAAGCCGCAGGGCTTTTTTATTTTGCCAATTCATGTTGGTTGACTCCTGCAGGAGTTGCACCTGCCCTACGGCTAACCCAGGGGCCATACTAGGGCGGATTGTTTTTACATGCTACCGCCTTCGCATGTTGCCCATATACCAGCCTTGAGGACAGCGAACTGTCGCACAGCCGGACATATGACCTTGCACCAAGGATTTTTAAGAAACGTTGAGCGTGTGAACCGTAATCATTAAGCGTTGACGAAAAATAAACTTTGAATCTTGAGCGTTAAGCTGTTAGCGTTGAGCTGTTAGCTTTCCCCATCAATTGTCTTCGTTGGGCTGCGGGCTTCACAAGTATCCGCAGCACGATCAATAATGACAACGAAGACCGTCTTTTCAGCAATCATAATTTTAATGATATGGCAGAGTTCCAGATTTCAGTTTCAACTCAGTCCTGAACCCAAAGGGGACGGAGCAGCTGTGGTTTATCACTTTCGATATACAGGCAAGATCTATTTAATAACGAGTGTTAAGCTCGGAAGGATATCAGTATTCGATGGTGATGGTTGTGGTGGCGTTGGAGACCGAGAGGGCAGCATCCAGATCATTCTGGAAGGTGGTTACCATAGTCTCCAACTCCTCAATACGGGACGAGATCGTCTGCTTATTCTGCTTCAGGCCATCGAAAACCTCGTAGGTATTGGCCTTGACGTAGGCTTCGCGGGCAGCTTCGACCTCTTTGGGATCGGCTGCCTTGGCCGCCTTATCGCCGCCGTACAGAGATGCGATATAGGAATCCGTGCGCTTATCCAGCGTGGCGTTTTCATCCTCGACTTCCGATACGGCGTTGCTGTACTGGTAGCGCAGCTGGTTGAGCAGGTCTTTATACGGCTGGTAGCCAACCTGTTTCATAACGATAGCCTCGGCCACAGTCATGGTTTTATCGCCGACCTGGATCTTAGTGGTGGCGTTGGATACGGGAATGGCCATTTTGATGGCGTTGCGGCGATGGATCAGCTCACTGATTTTATCGTAGGCGGAGACTGCCTTTGCGGTGAACTCTTCTGTGGGCTGACCGAGCAGCTTTTTGGCATTCATCTTGGCGCTCATGCAGAAGTTGGCTTCACCAATGGCCTTGCCGATGCGCTTATCAATTGTTTTGAGCTCGACAAGGGCGCGGTGGATGGTCATGGTTTCGGTAGTGGACATGGGAAGGACCTCCTTGAAGTTTGAAATTTTATGGTTTATGTTTATGTGCCGTTAATTCTAGGCGGTTTAAATATCCCGGCCTGTATGACCGGGGTATTTTTTATTGGTCGCTGATTTCACACCAACGATAATAATTGATAGTGCAAAGGCGTTTATTGCAAGTGGAAACGTAGGAATCTGCAATTGCTTTTGCCTCTTCAGGCGGAAGATTCTCTTTTTTTAAACGATAGAATATCCCGCTTAACATGATGGTTTCAGGGGTAAGTGTTTTGCTGCGGAACGGAGAATCCGACGGCAATCTTTCCTGATGGGGTTTCATATTGCGGCTAAACGTATGCAGATATTCAAGACGTGTGCCATTTTTAGCTTTGTTCTCTGCACGATCCGACTTGATATTACTTCTTGCTTTTACGACACGGCGAAGAATGTAGTCGGTTTCATCGTCGCAATATCTTAACACAGTGGGAGTATAAGTGCCATCGTTACGCGGAGATTTATAGAGACCGTTACAAGTATCTGACACAATGGCCAGTTTTATTGTGCGTAAGAAATCTGCATCCGTGATACTGATGCTATGACCATTATACTGGATATACGCGGGGCTGTTTTCTGTCTTATCGTGAAAATCCTTATGAGTCATATTCTCGATTTCATTACGTGAGAAACCGATCCACAGTAAGACAAGGCTTGCCGCCAGGTGAATATACGTATCATTGGGGAATACCGCGAAACAGAAATCTTTAAATTCCTGCTCAGAAAAGAACATGGAATGACGATAGTCCTCATCTGACTGGAAAACCAACTTATTGCCAATTACTGGCTTTTTGGTAGCATTGCCATCGCGGAGCATTTTTGTTCTAAAATAGATATCTTGTAGTGGATGCTGATTGCAGACAGCGTTAGGCACATAGCCGGAAGAAGAGAGCCAATCAAGATACTGACGCATGGAGTTCATATAATAAATCAAGGAACGGTATTTCTCTGAATTTGTTTCTTTTACAATAGCAGAATAAGAAAAATATTGTTCCAGACATTGCTCGACCTGGGAAGGTGTGAGATCTTGAAATGGGCACTGGACCTGCTTTTCAAAAAGAGCAATTACTTTATTGATATATTTTTTAGTTGCGATGGTGGTGGTCTTATTATATTGATCGATATAGGAAATATGCGCGGAATCGTTTTGAGTTGCCATAGTAGGCCCACCTTTCTATAGTATTATTTTACACTATGTAGGTGGGCTTTTCAAGCCCTTAGCAGGGAATCGCTACTTGCTCAGACTGTGGAGCCGGCATATTAGAAATGATCATGAAAGGATTTTGTGCGAGGATAGCCGGGATGACACGCTGCCAATTTTCGTTTGTGAAATAGCCAATCGGCTCAGACAATTGAGAATGCAGCAGCACATCGCGGCTTTCCACGACCAGGGTGGAATCATAGATAAGGCCATCCACTTCTGCCGCGGCAAAATCTACGTGAGCAGGATTGCGGCGGCCAAAGCGCTTTGTTGTGAAAGGAATCACCTCGCACTGGCCGGAGAAGCGGTTGTAGCGATTGTTGCTGATGACCAGATAGGGGTGAAGACCAACATACTTGTGAGTCGGGCTGGGGGTGCCCTGTTCGACGTACCCCAGCCGGATCTCTCCCAATTTAGGGATCGAAGTGCCGGGTGTAAACATAGGTTTAAATTCCTCCTTAAAGGATATTCAGTAGGATTTTGGGTGCTTGCTTTGTTTTTTCTTACTGTAGCTATAGTATAGCATAGTTTTAACGGCACGTCAATAGCTTTTTGAAAAAAATTTATGCCATGGTAATGCGGAATGCCATGCCATGGGACAGCACTTGAAGTGCCACGCAAGAGGGGGTGGAGCCAAGCTCATATTCAACCTTAACAGCAGGGCCCTCGATACAAAAAGAAGCGGTATCGTTTACAAGATCCAACTGTTTTACGGTTCCGCCTGATTTATAAAGGGAAAGAGAAGCGCTGTTAAAACGGATCGTCAGGCCAGTTCGTCCATCAGGGCTATAATGATGTACGCTGATCGCATTGTACTGGCGAAAGATACTGGCAAGCTCCTGAAGCGTGATGGTTTTAGATTGCGGCATGAAATTTCTCCTCCTCTTTGCCTGGATGTCCGAATTATAGGACACACTATATTGTATAATACTGTTATGTAAAGAAAGCACCCGCTGCCAGGCCCTCATCCTGGCAACAACCGGCAACAACGATACAACCAACTGTTGTGTTTTGAATCTAGTATACACCAATCATTTCCAGATTGCAATAGGGAACCGGTAGCAATTGGTTGCTCCTACTGAGATTTGAACGGAGGCATGTAGTATGGTAAATGTTGGAAGCAAAATCAAATTATGGCGGACAAACCGCGGGATCAACCAGAAGCAGATGGCTGCCTTGACCGGGTTTAGTTTGCGGGCGCTGCAAGGATGGGAAAGAGGGGAGACATCCCCCAGCCTGGATGCCGTAGTAGCACTGGCACTGGCTATGAACGTTACGGCGGATTGGTTGCTTGGGCTGGACGAAGATCAGAAGTCCTGAAGTGCGGAGATCATTTCGCGCAGATCGTCGACCATGTTGGCAAGGTCATCCTTTTGTTCTTCCAGCGTGCCGATTCCTTCTTCCATTTCGATGCCACGGTCAGACTGCTGCAAAGATTCCGGCATGTTATCAAAGGCTTCGGATTCATCATCATAGATTTGTTCGAGCAGGATCTGCTGTTCTTCGAGTGCGTCGGCAATAGTGCCTAGCCGTTTTGCGACGGACTTGAGCTGCTTACGACGATCGTTATTCATAATAGACCTTCCTTATTATAATAGGGGAGCATTGTGCTCCTGCATAAAAAGTTCTGCGTTTCGGCACAGGAGACAGGGATCATTTTGGAACTTGCCATCTACCACGCATTGCAGAAGATGGTTAAAGCATTGGCCGAACAAAGGGCCAGGACGATAGCCCATCTCTATAAGATCATGACCATTGATGTGCAGGTCCTGGATGGAGAGCTTGCGCCCCTCGAAAATTGCGATAGCGAGATACAGGTATGTGATTTCGGCCTTGCGCATAGCGTTCATAGTGCCAAACTTGGTATAGTCTACACCGTGGGCGTAGAGATCAGCAAAACGGACAGCCATAAGCAGCTGGGCATTGACAGGACCAAGAGCGGCCAGCAGACGATTGGCACAGCGGACGGTGGGTTCAAATTGGCGGTCGTGGTTTTTGATGAGCAGGACGATCCGTTCCCGTTCCGCGTTAGAAAACTTGAGGCGGCGAAGAATGTCATCGGCAAGTTCGGCACTTTTTTCAGCATGGCCGTAAAAGTGGCCGGTGCCGCCATCATCGACCGTATAGCATACTGGTTTGGCAATATCATGCAGAAGCATCGTTATGCAAAGCTCAAACCAATGAGCGTGGATAGCAGCGGTAAACTCGGGGAGTTTTTGGGTGACGCTCTTCAGTTCCACGACAGACTTTAGAATATGATCTTGCACGGTGTAGATATGATAGGGACTGTGCTGCTGAAAATCACGACTGAGATGAAGTTCCGGGATAATTTCTTCCAGTACGTCGATATAATCGAAAAGAAGCAGACCGAAATCATCGTGCTCATAGCTGGAGGTGAAGATTTTGCGGAGTTCGGACTGTACACGTTCGGCGGAAAGACCGACAAGCATCTGAACATTCGCATGAATTGCTGCTTCGGTTTGTACATCGATCGTCAAATCATAGCTGACGGCAAAGCGCAGGGCACGTAAGATACGCAGAGGGTCCTCCTGGAAGCGTTTGTTAGGGTCGCCAACGCATTTGATGAAATTGCTGCACATATCCGCATAGCCTTTAAAGGGGTCGACGATCCCGATCGTGTAAGTGCCTTCTTGGGATGCATCATAATCCGGTAAAATTCTGCCGGCGATGGCATTCATGGTGAAATCACGGCGGGCGAGATCTTCTGTGATATCATCGACAAACTCGACCGTATCCGGATGGCGGTGGTCTTTGTAAACGCCGTCTTTACGCATGGTTGTGACTTCGTACTGGCCGTCCGGCATGATAACTGTAACAGTGCCATGCTTGATGCCGGTATCAATGGTAGGAGAGAAGAGAGATTTTACCGTGGTTGGGTCGGCCTGTGTGACAACATCATAATCGTGCGGTGTTTTATCGAATAGAATGTCCCGCATACAGCCACCGACAAGGTAGGTTTTATAACCGGCACCTTCTAACTGGAGGACAAGGGTAACAAGATCATGCGGCAGGGGGATACCTTGTAGTACAGGCATGGTAGTTTACCTCCATAACGAGTTCTTGTACCCGTTTATAATCCTGGGTTTTGGGGAGCATAGTGTTGGCTTTGTCGTATTGCAGGCGCTTTTCATACTGATCAATGAGATCGAAAAACTCCTGGTAGTAAGTGCCGTCCGGCTTTTGGAACTTACCGGCGCGGATCTCCAAGAGGAAATCACGGTCGTTTTCGCGGTAGGTGTTGATCTCGCCTTTTTCAAGAATATCAAAGCACATGAGATAAAGCCGGACCAGGTGCATGGCGTGCTTATTCAGATGCAGATCATCCTTTTTGCTGTTGCGCTTTCCGAGCTTGGCGTACTGGCCGATGACCGTACCGAGATCGGAATTCATTTCCTTAAAGCTGCGGAGTGGATAATGTTTAAGGTCGCAGTCAATGAAGATTTCTGTCTCCATGCCCTCTGTTACGCCTTTGTCAATATATAGGTGAACGGAATCACCAGGGATATCGGCGTGCTGCAAACGGAAGTTTTCAAAAACAGATTTGCAGGTGCCTAGGATATGGCGCTCTTTTTCATCCTGGTGATAGTGGTCATGTGCCAGGGCATTTTGCAGGCGGCGCAGCTGCTGATTGGCATAACCGCCAAAAGCGTGGACGGCTGTTTGAGAGAGAAATAGTTTTCTATTTTCAATAAGCATCTGGCCCGCCGGAGTGATGTAAAAATACTGGTCCGGTTTATTGCCGAGAAGTTCGATTGTGTTGGGATTACAAGAGAGCAGTAGACTGACGAGCTTATTGAAACCGAAGATCGTAGTGTCGGTGACAGTATCAACACGCTGCTCAAAATTAGAGAAACCGAGAATATCCTGCGGGGAGTTCATGGCACAGCCGCGGACATCTACATCCGAACCTTCGACATTGGTGCCATAGGCGTGGCTGCCGCCGAGCGTTAGGAACATAATGTTTTCGCCCAGGTGCGGATCGGTGCGCAAGAAATCATAAGCAGGGGATAGGATAAGGTCATAAAATTCGTCTTGGGTCATAGAACCTCCTTATCAATCGAGTAATGCTTTGTCGATGGTTTGGAAATTGGCGCGGTGGATATAGAGCGCACGGCCGTCGATCATGAGTTTGGTTGTCTTGGGCAGATTTTGACAGACTTCCCAATAGACATTCTCGCCGCTGTAAGCGCAGATGGGATCACCGAGCTGGCTTTGAATAACGACAACAACGGGCTTACCGAAAGCGTTTTTATAAGAATTGACGGTTTTAGCAATAATAGGGTTCTCACCCAGACTGCCATCTGTCGTGCTGTGAATATCCTGAATCTGAAAGTCAACATCAGGCTCCAAGCCTTCCTCGGCAAAAATAACGGTGGAGCCGCAGTTATTGATCTGTTTGCCATCTACCGTAATGGTAACGACGGACGACATCGTTTTTGTAACGCCCCAGCCGCCATCACTGGTGTAGGTGTATTCCTTAACGACGTTGGCGTTCATATCAATTTTTGAGCCGACGACATCCATGAATTCTTCGCCGTCATTGGTATAGAACTGGCAATTATATGTATGGCCTGTGATGCTGCCATTCATATCGTGAACGCCGCTTTCTACGTTGGCGCAGGAAGAGAGGGACGCCGCCAGGACGATGACGAGTGCAAGCGATGTGATACGGTGTAGGATCTTTTTCATTGTGGGCCTCCTTACTGATTGGCGAGAGCGATCAGGGAGTTGCCGCAGGTGATGCGGTCGGCGTCCTCTTCTTTACTGGGAACAAACACGATGACGTCCCAACCGTCTTTGACGAGTGGCTGCTCGAACTTTTCGTAAACATCAAAATCGGTAACGATTTCATAACCTTCGCTGACGGCCTCGACCGTTTCGTGGATGGGGGTGATCTTGACAATACACTTTTCTTTATCGAAGTATTTATTCATCAGATCCACATCGAGATTGTTCTGGGACGTGACGGCGAAGTTAAGGGTGTATTTACGTTTTTTAGGGGCGGGTAATTCTTTGATAATGTTGCTGATCTCCTGCAAAGAAAGAGAATGGCCGCGGAACATTTCATTGCGGGCGGCTTCATCCAATGTATTGATGGAGAACTGCAGGCCGAAGCCATCCTCTCCGCCATAAACAGCGCCGGTGCTGACCCATTGGTGCAGGAACTCTTTAAGGTTTTTATTTGCCTTGGGCATCATGGTAGAAACAACAGGATGATAGGTATCGAATTTGATGTCGGAATTACGGTCTTGCAGCATCCGTGCAATGAGCCTGGCGGACGTGATGACGTTGGGATTGAAAGTCGGTTCACCCATACGGGCGTAGTGAACATTCAATCTGGCGCCGTTATGGATACCTGACAGAGAGATGGCGGACATGATCTCGGACAAAAGCTCGGCCGTGGTGGCATTGCCGTGGAACCCGAGCTTGGGGCAATCGCAGAAATTACAATTCATCGGGCAGCCCTTCTGACTGGAGACTGTAACGACCAGTTTTTCTTTGATATTTACCGGCTTATGCTCGACTTTTTCGATACGTTTGGTGTAGCCGAGAAAATCGGCTTTGATATTGTTTTCTTTGCCATAATCACCGACATAGAGATACTCAAGGCAAAGATCTGTATCGGAAATGATTTTGCCGGTGTGGGTTTGTGTAATCGTTCTCATTTTAAAACCTCCTTATCTACGCCGCCGTTTCATCTCAGCAAGTCTCCCATACTCGCAGGAGTACCGGAAATCCCAGCCGCTGATATGGTTGAGGTATCCCTCCGATACGGGAACACCTTCGTCCTCGTAGACATGCTGCCACCAGATCTTTTTGCGTTGCTCCGGCCACATGCCCTCGGTGCCAAGCTGGTTGTACCACTCGCCGCGCTGGTTGTTGTAAGTGCCAGACCATTTACGGCGCACAGCACGAACCTGAGCAGAAACATCATTATCGGTCTCGCTGGGAATACCGTAGCCTCCGCCGGAGTTGCTGCGATTCTCCGCGCCCATCATGGCGGCAGAGCCAAACAGGCCAGCGACACCTAACAAAAAAGCAGTTGCACCTAACATAAGATCACTCCTATTAAATTTTTTTAGCACGACAGCGCATGATTTGGATGGCTTGTACGCTGCGGTTTAGTTTTGCGGACAGTTCGCGGTCTGGAATGGTATGGGAAAGAACCTGTGTGATTTCATGCGCGGTCCAGCCGCGGGGCTCATACCCTTGGGTTTGCCGGTAATTATTGCGGCGATAGGTATTTTTGGCTTCGTTATCTAATGTATTTCTTATGATTCATCATATCCTTTCAGGCACAGGCTGCATGGTATCGATCAGATCATCCAGATCCATATTGACAATGGCTGCGAACATATTGGCCGCTGCAATGCCGCTGTTGTGTCCCGCATCCATTATGGCTGCATAACCAGCATCGGCCACAGCGCGTCCCAATGTTTCCTCGGCAACAGAATCCTCGTACATGGTGTCGGAAATACGAGAGCCAAGTTCCTCTTGCAGCTTTGGAATACGAGCAATAACGGCCAGCTTTTGCGCGGTGCTCTGATTGGTAAACGGAACAAGTTCATGGTCACAGTCGATACAGTTTGGCCGCTGATAAAGACCGGTGCCAACATAGATCTGCTTACGGCCACAGTCAGGACAGGTAAGCACATACCACGGGGTGTCGTTCATAAGGATCATCCTTTCATTCCTTAATAATAAGAGCGCAGCTGCCGATGCGGTTGATGTAATCCTCGCTATAGATTTTATACAGCTCTTCAAAATCAGGGGTGTAGATAATATCATCGATATCGTGGAAATACTGGGCGAGCAGCTCGGCCATATCAACATCGGTAAGACCGTAAAACTCATTAGTGAGAAACAGCTGGCCCAAAAGATTACCGACCTCTTCAAACGGCGGGCCAAACTTGTCCAGTGAAATGTAATCGATATATTCGCCGTCAGAGTCATAGAATTTTAGAAGGTCAGATTCCTCGGAATTATTGGCGGACAGGAACTGGTTAGAAAATGAAAGAGATACGGACATAGTTATTCCTCCTGTACAGGATGCATGTCGATATGCCAGCCGTCATCCTCTTTGGTGCAGATGACACGGTCGATCAGTTGGCCGCCAACCGTCATAGCGATGGTCTCACACTCGATGGGCAGACCGTTGACGAGTTGTTTGAAATCTTTGAATGTAAAGGGTGTCATTACAATGCCTCCTCTAAGGGTTTGTGGTTGAACAGCTTGCTAAAGACATTGTTGTACTGCTCGTCCTTGAAGTGTTCGCCGTCATCAGTTTCTTGTGGATATTCAAATTCACCCTGAAATTCAGCCTGGTCGCCAATTTCATCGAAAATGGCAATGATGCCCTGCAGCATATTGTCGAGATCGCCGTTATGATATGTATCGAAAAACTTGTCCGTCAGTTCAACCAGAAGCATTTTCTGCTGGTAGAAAGCTACTGGATCAAGGTTCAGATTTACAGTAGTATTCATATGGTTCACCTCTTTTACTCCAGCGTGATCTTGACTTGACATTGGCTGTTATTCTTTGACATGGTGCAGAGCCTCCTTATTTAAGCGTTTCGTTTACGAAAAAGATGTTGTTATGTTCGTAGCATTTATGACATGTCAGGCAGTTGCGGGCACCGCAGTTAATTCCGACATTGTGCTGCTTGCTGTACGCCTTATCGTAGACGGTGAACACCTTATCGATCCAGCTGTAGTTGGAGAAATCCTGCGAGACCTGATTGAGGTGGTCGGAGCTGTATACGCAAATCAGATTGTCCGGCTTGCCAAGCTCCTTAATGGCCTTATCCATGAAAGCTGCGTTCTTCGTCCAGAGAGCGATCGTACACCACGGATTCGCCCTGGCAATGCGGATGTAGTTCTTGGCGTGGGTCACATTGACAAGGTCGCCATGGCTTTCAAACCGGGCAATGCGGCTATTCAGGACGGGCAGCTCGTAAACCTCAAGGTCATGACTGGAAAGGATCTTGGTGTTTCCTGCATAGCGGTTTCGTGCGGCGGGATAGATGGCCAGACCACGCTTGGCATAGCAGTGTGAGCATACGCTGGTTTCATCCTTGGCACGCTGCTCACAAATGGGATTGCAGAGCATACTGGTGGTGATGGTCGGAATGCCATTCATTTTGCCTTGCGGGTGAGAGATAAAAATCTGTTCTATGACACGATCATTTTTCATTTTATGTATCCTTTCTTGGCAGCGCACAAGAGCGGATACAATATTCAATTTTTATATCTTACCCTTGGTGGCTGGTATTACAGCATCAGCGCGGCGAAAAGTGGTTGTTTTGTTTCAATCAGGGCAAGGAGATCCATTATGATTCCTCCTCACTCATCCATCGGGATGGCATCCGTCACCTCATAGTGGCCGTTTCGCATGGAATAGCCAATGTTACTGGCAACATCAGCGCTCATGTTTGCATCACCATTATTCAATGCCTGACTTACCTTTTCGATGGCATCATCAGCGCTCTCAGCATCAATGTAGACAGTCGTGGAAACAGAAATGACAACTTTGTAGGTATTCATAATACACTCTCCTTGAAAAAGCCCCAGTTTGTCATAGTCGATTCGATACGGTCGGAAAGATCGCCATAATCACAGCCGTAGATGTTTGTATCACTGCAGGATGCATCACCGATGGCATCCATGTCGCGGTCGGGATTGTCGATCTTGACACCCTTTTCATCGAGAAAGTCCTCAAAGATGTCAATGATCTGGCCGATAAATTCGAGCTTATCGCTGTTTGTCATATGATATATCACTCCTTTGTGTAACCGGTGGCGGTGATTTCATTTTTAAAGTTGATCATTTTCAGAACCTCTTATCAGTCATTCATATATTGGAAGTCGTGAATAATACCGAGCTTGTTTAGAAGATCGATTAGGCCATCATGGACCCCTTCAATATAACCGGTATCATAACCAGGGTCAGAAATTTCAAGATTGCTGTCATTGTCTTTGATAAGATCGGCAGCAACATTGCGGATTTGTGACGACGTATAGGAATTTTCCATTTGTGAAACCTCCGTTTTATTCAACTTCTACCATTTCGAGCAGATCATATGCACTGGAGCCGTCATCGGTTTCATCGTCAAGGCGCTGAAGCAGCTCTTTCATTGCATCATTTTTATCTTCTGCTGTGACAAGGTAGGTATCGCTAAATTTGCGTTTATTGTTGTAAACACGACAATCATACAGATGTCTCATACTTCGTCATGCTCCTTTGCGACAAGTTTCTGCAGCTTTTCATACAGTTTGCTGCAGGCATTAGCTCGCTGCTTTGCCAACTTGGCCTCTCCGCCTTCAAGTGTGCTTGCATATTCCTCGAAGTTTTCGCGGTTGGCTTCCAAGGCATCAATAATGGTCCAGAGTTGATTATCAGTTAAAGTGATTTTCATGGTTACACCTCCGTCAATGCCAGTCGTGGGAATTAAATTCTTCGATTGCACGGTCAAGCTCGTCACAATCATTTGAAATGCGTTTTCGATCGTCCAACCACTTAGGAGGAACAATCATATCTTTCCTTTCATTTCTTGTGATTTGTTCTTCTGCAAAACACAGTGATTCGTTTGCGCGTTCCCGCTCATCAGAAAGAGCCTTATAAATTCGTTGTAAGGTTTTAAAGGTCATACCGCACCTCTATCGAAGCTTTGTTTTTTATTCGTCCGTTAAAATGATATCTTCGCCAACGAACAGCGAGAGCGGATGAGAATTATAATGATCTGTGATACCCCAGCTGTCGAAGTATTCGTTTTCTTCATCCAAACCAACGCCGGTATTCACATCATCCAAAATGTCCTGTGCGGTTGGGAGTTCGGTTTCGTCGGCAGTATCAATGCCAGCATCCAAAACCTCTTTTCGTTTGGCAGCGCACTCTGCAATAAAGCGTTTGACAGTCCGATAACCATTGACAGTAAAAACGTATCGCATGTTGTACCTCCGTCATTGACAAATTTCCCAGCCTTCATCCCACAGATAACGTTCTCTAAGCTCACACCAAATCTGTCTTGAAATATCCTTGATCTCTTGATGTACACAGATGTGTTTCCAAATTTCTTTGGTTTCCTCGACTGTGCGTGGTTCGTAGATGTTGTTGAGCCACTTTGCAATGGTTTCGTTGGTACCATCTGGAAATATAAAGCGCGGTTTGTTTGTGTCATCGGAAATGTAGGACCCAAACCACCGGTTGAGGGTGCCTTTCGGCGCGGCTTTTTCGCGCTGTTTCAGGTCTTTTGTTTTGACACCACCAAAGACGGCAGCGACTGCGCAGACTTCCTCGTCAAAGCTGTTGGCATCAAACTCAGCCAGGCCGTTTTTATCATACTTGACCTTGGGGTTATCCTTAACGCAGTGGAGAATGGAATCGTTATAGAAATCCTCCAGCACCGTATCAAAGATCTCGCGCCACTGGCTGTTGTCCTCGATGGCGGTCATGGTGCTGAAGTTGCCGCCCATGCGGGGATGCTTGTTCATGTAATCGCGGCGGAGCTGCCATTTGACAAAGCCATACGTCCTGGTCATTTTGTCGTAAATCAGATTGACGACTTCGCGGGAATCATCATATTTGCCGGGCTGATTGGCAAGGATCTTACGGACAGTGTCATATACTTCGCCCTTCCACTCGCTGGTGGTAGCGCGGTGCTTGGTCGGCTTGACATGGGGGATCTTGCACTGGGCGCTCTCCGCCTTTTCGTTGGCAGCAGCGGTGAACTCGGCATCAACAGCGGCGTCATCCGTGGATTGTGACTCGGCGACAGGTTCGTTCTTGGCAGTGAGCATGCGCTGGTTCTGCTCCAGGATATGGTTGGCCAGCAGGGACATGGTGTTCATCATGGCAGCCATGGCGGTGCGGGAATCCTTCTGATCCTCGATAAAAGACTGGACAAGCGTGTTGGTAGTCTCCTGAGACTTGACCAGCGTATCAAACATCAATTTGAAGGTATCATTGCTGACGGCGGTCTGCTGGTCAGGGGCGGCGAGGACGGAGTTGCCGTTGTAGAGGGACTCCATGACATTCCAGACAAAGTCCATGAACTTATCGGCTTTGGGCTGACGGGAAAAACGGCAGATCTCCATGACACCGCGGAGATTGTAGACAAAAGTATCCTGTTCACCACCGGGGGTCTTCATTTTGAGGACCCCTGACATCGGATTGAGTCTGTCCGCATTTCTGGAATGAATCTGTGCAATAGCTTTTGCACCAGCAGGATATTCCAATGCCTGTCCAACCTGTTCACGGGTCATATAGAACTCACCAGAATCGTTCTTGTAGAAATCACAGGTCAGGGTGCCGAAAGGCTTCTGGGTGGCGAGGGTGAGGGAAGTAGTTGCAGTAGACATAATGATTTTTCCTTTCTTTGAAACAGATTTCTTTTAGTATTCGTCCGGGAAGAGGACCGTGGTTACGGAACGGTCCCACTCGGTGATGATCCAGATGCGCCAATCGGGATGATCGGCGGGGTTATAGACGCTGAACAGGCGATCGTTGCCAGAGGTAAGGGCATCATTATTGAGCTGGGCATCCTCGGCACAGCAATCACCCCAGTCAGCGTTTTCGTGGCGGGTGATACACTGATACACATAGGTAAAGAAATTACGATCATCATTCATCTTGGCGGCGATTTCATCCGTGACTACAAGAGAGCCAAGCTTGAATTTACTCATACAGAAGCACTTCCTTTCGGGTTGGCCGCGAAGAACTCATCCTCGGGGCAGAAGGGGCAGTACCAGGAACCGCCGCGGTAGAAAGCGCCGGGTGTGTCCGGCAGACATTCGTAACAGACGGTGCCGTCTACAAAAGCAAGGGTGTAGGTGATGGATTTCATCATTGGATATCATTTCCTTTCTGTGTGGTTTTGTGTGATGTAAGCTGATAAGGTGGCTGCCTGGACGAGGAGGTGGTCCCAACTTGTTATTCAGAAGCTGCTGCTCAATTTTAGAAAGTCCTGGTACGATTTTCTGGGTACGAAGCACTGTTGATTGGACGTGTAAGTGAGCTAATCGCTATGGACTCTGACGCTTTGCCAGTCGTTAGTTGGCAGTAAACTCTGAATCTTCTCTGAAGAATCACTAGGTTCGCGATGGCCATCGGCGACTCGCCGATCGTGGTGGATGGACTGGGTAACAAATTCATACTCTCGGATATGACCTGAGAGTTTTTGCCTTGAACTACAAAGCAAAAGTAAACCTTACATAACACAGTTTATAGAATGTAAAAACATTTCTGCGGCATTACCGAGCGCTCCAGATGGGGGTCTGAAGCGCCGGCAAGAAAGGAAGAAAAAATGAACAAGGGCTGCATGGAATCACCACAAACCATGCGCCCGGTGGCCGGACGAACAACCGAAAGAAAGGAAGAAACGGCTGAAGCGCCCGGTAACACCGCAGAAACGGCGGGGGAAACTGAATCAAGCTGCTTTGGGCTTGAGATCGTTAGAGATACAGGTGAGAAGATCGGCACCATATTTGGCGTTGTACTTTTGGATGACACCGGCAATGGCGGCGGGTTCTACACTAAGGTAGTAGCTGATATTGCCGCGGAACTTTTGGAGATCCTCTTCATCCCATTTTTTGCCGTTGCGGCGGTCTTTGAAATAGGTTTCGATGGTAGCTTTAAGGATTTTGTGGTTTCGATAACCAACGGTAATATCGCCATCCTTATTGAGCATCAGACCAAGCATCCAGTTACGACCGGCGCGGGTGCCAAAGTGGGTCTTTTCGGTATTCAAGGTAAAGGGAGCATCGAGTTCATGAAGCATGGCGATCAGTTCCCGCTCGACCTTGCGGTAGTTGAAGAAGACCCGGCAGGATATATGAATATCATCGGCATAGCGGGTGTAGCAGATGCGGTCTGTGATAGGCGTGCCGTCCGAGTTGCATTTGCCGCTTTGAAATTCATTGAGAAGGCGGGCAAACTTATGATCGAAGGGAATCATCATGACATTGGTGATGAAAGGGGAGAACGGGGTGCCCTGGGGCAGGCCGTTATTGAGAAACGCCAGGCTTAAAGCGCGGCGAAGCTCTCTGCGGCCTATGGGGTCTGCCAGGATCAGGTTGAAGGGATAGATCTCTTCCATCTGCTTGAGGACAAAGCGCAGGGTGGTGGAGGGGAAAAAGCCATGGAAATCAAAATGGCAGAAGTACCAGCTGCGGAACCGCTGATGCTTGACGACGGCATCCTTGGTGGAGCGGCCATTGACATAAGCAAAAGCGCAGGTGTGGTGGTCGGCAAACATCCAGCCGGACATCATATCCTTGAGCTGAGCCAATGCCTTTTTGAGCTCCGGGTGCGGGGCATCGATGGGACGCATCTTGCCGCCGGTCTTTTTCGGGATCTCGAAATGATCGTAGAGTTCCCATTTGTTAGGGTAATCGATCAGATCCTTATAGCAGGTGTTGAACATCTTGAGCTGGCTGATCATGGCGTCCAGGTAAGTGACTTTCATAATGCGCTCAGGAACTTTGTCGCATACAACGGTGCGGGTGGAGCCGTGACCGCCGGAACGTAAGGAATCCAGCGGAATATCGACACCGAGCATAAGTTCCTCGAACGTGATTTGACGAACGGTTTCGGGGGTATTGTAAGTTATGTATACCATAGTGGTGTACCTCGATTGTGTTTGTGATCTTGAGGAATGATGCTGATCTTGGGAAGCTGATTGTAATCCAGGGATGAGTCTAATACTGTGGTGGAATTGGCTTAAAACTCCAATCAGACGACAGACTGATGCCCAATCCGCGGCTGCCCATTCTATTACATGACAATCGACATCAATTGCCCGCTAAGTTAGCTTAAAATGCCCTTGATGTGAGCGGCGGAAATCGGCGATTCTTGTGGCGCCTGCAGATGCCGGGCGTGCCTGCCCGGTCTGGGTAACAAATTCGTACTCTCGGATATGACCTGAGAGTCGTTGCGATTTACGAAATGCAACGGTAAACATCACAAACAAATTTAAATTACAAAGTGTATTATACGGACGATATATTACATGGTGGTATTACATGGCCGTGATAGCTCCTTCCGTGTCGAGATTGAAAGGCGCAACCAGGATCAGATCCTTGATCTTGCCATCCGTGACAAACTTTTGGAAGTTGATAACGGTCATGGTGGCCGCCATGCGAACCGTGGGCGCTACACCCAGGACCTCGCCACAGGCGGAACGGGGCACCTCGGCGGTCGCTTCCTCGTGGGTGAAGTTCATACTGTCGAGCAGTGCCTTCTTGGCCTGCGGGTCGCGCCAGTCGGCTGCATAAAGCTGGGCATCAAACAGTGCCGTGCGGACATCAAACATCGCCTTGATATTGGCGTTGTACTGGTTGCGCTTGACAATGTCGCGCCGGATCGCAATATCATCCACGGCCAGGAACACATAGCCTGCCAGCGGCTCACCATGCCAGCCATCGGGCTTGACCTTGACGGTTTCATTACAGGTCAGATTGATATTACTAAGAATATCTCGCAAGGCATCGACCTTTTTCATGCCGACATGGTCATCGAAGAACATCTGGTTGACGAGGTTTTTCTCCTCGACCTTGTCCATATCCCAAAGGGTGAACTTGGTGAGACCGTAGCGAGCCAGCAGCTCGGCGATGGTAGAACCGACAGAACCGCAGCCAATAATGTGAATGGGGGCGGTGATCTTGGCGGGGTCGAAAACCTCGCGGCTCTTATTTAAATTCATCGGGGACCTCCTGACCGTAGGTGTACCGGTCGTACTGCTTATAGTAGTTGTACTGGTTGAAATAGATGTGCGGCTGAACGACCGGCAGCGATTCGACCTTGACCATGGTTTTGACTTCATCCAGGAAAGACGGGTCAAAAGTATCGTAGGTAAGAAGAACTTCATCCTGTTCACGAATCGTGCCATGATCGTAGATGCGGGCTGTGTAGTAGAGATCCTTGTTCCAGATCATGAAGATATAGAACTGGTCATCCGGGATGTGGCGTTCCTCCTGGCTTTGGATATCCGTGCCGGAGGGGTGCGTGTCCATATAGACGTGGCTGTGACCGTGGTAGTGCAGGTCATCAAAGTGGGGATGCTCAAAGTACCAGCGGCCATATTCCTCCTGATCGACCTCCACCGTAGCAGCGGTGACCGTTTGCGGATAGACCGTGATATCATAGACCTCCCAGCCATCCTGGATGGGGCGGGTAAGACCATGCCAGCCGATCTCGGTGCTATACTCGTTCAGCAGAGCGAGCTGTTTGTTCCAGGCATTGGCCGTGAAGTGGATATGAATGGGTTTCTTTGCGGGTGCCTTGACGGCGGGCGCCTTTTCATTCGGGCTCGTTTTGGACATGGCTTACGCCTCCTTTCCGTTCATTTCATCACAGATGATCTGCATAGCTTCCTTGAATGTGATATCGGTGCCGTCTTGCGTGCGGATGACCTTGCCACTGCCGAGAACCAGCTGCTGCGTAACACGACCCATGGCCCAGGTCTCGGACAAGGACACATTGGATGCGCTTTGCTGCGAAATAGCCAGGGCAGCGATATAATCATGGTTGCGCTCGGCATCCGTAAGATCGCATGCATAGCCGCCCAGGCAGCTGGCAAAAGCGATATGCGGGTTATTGATATAGTCCGCAGCAACAGGCTCCATGGGATCATCGGCTTCCACAGCGTGGACATCGGCATCTCTGTCGATGGTGTAAGTGGCGGCCATCTTGATCGTGAACCGATGATCAACAAAGACAGCGCGGTAGAACGCGGCCATCTGATCGTTATCATACGGGTTATCGATTTCATGGGAGCCGCGGCCGATGCTGGAATAGCCATCGAGAACGTCAGGGTAGTTCAGCACATAAGAATCGACCATATCCTCATCATAACAGGAGAGGGTGGTGAGCACCGTGTACTGGATATAGCCGCTGCCGCGGGTGATATTGTCGATACGGAATCCGCCGCTGCGCAGGTAATCATAGATTTCCTGGCGAAGCTGATTCGTGTCGGTTTTACGAAGGTAGGCAATCTTTGCGTTGTACTCTGCAATGCGGCGAAGCTTATCGGAGATGCGGCGCTGGTAGTCCTTGATTTCTTGTTCGGCTTCCTCGATATTGCGGGAGGCGGAGCGGATCTGATCAGCCTGTGCGTTGACGGTGATCTCCTGAGCGGCAGAACGATACTCGATCATATCGTAAGCATACTTAGCGATAAAGGGCGCCGTGGCGTCCCAGAAATCTTTGCGCGATGCTGCGTTATCTTTTTGACTGATCTTGTAGACCAGCTGAAGCAGCGCGTATTCATCGGGCTGAAGCTTCTGTTCGCCCTCGAACAGCCAGGGCAGGAGCATGGGGATGGCACTGATCACACGAAGCCAGATCGCATGGCGGGGACGAACCGCCTGGTCAACATCCACGATGGCCCTGCGCTTATCGGGCAGGATAAAGACCTTGCTGTGCTCCGGGGCGATATAGTTTTCGAGCCGGGTCACACTGGTAAGGTCACTGGTAACAGGGAACGGAACCGTCGTGAGGTAAAGAAACTCCGCATCCGTATCACCGTTATGGCCGTTTTCAAGATGAAGCGTTTCCGTTCTGGGGGCAACCACGCACATCCAGACGGCCTTGAGGACGAGCAGACCATCATCGCTGACTGCGCGAAACTGGTCACTGGTGAACCGCCCCTGCATGGAGCTTTCAAACGCTTTCGAGAGGATTCTTTCGTTGATTTCCAAAACGGAAACACTCCTTTCTTTAAGCGGCGGACTTAGCCGCGGCAGGCGTTATCCTGCTTGGGGATGTTGAGCATGTAGAAGCTGGTGGCGGTGTTGATCTTCTCGAAATTATCGGCGAACCAGCGGATGGGCTTGTCCAGGTTTTCCTCGCCCAGAGCGATGCCGTTGAAATTCGTCTGGCCGACATGGTAGTCAACGCCGAACTGATCCAGCAGCTGACGGGGCGTGGTGGTGTCCACAGAGATGGGGGCGGACTCGTGACGATCGAAAGAAGTGCCGACTTTAACCTTGATGATGCTTTCCATAAAACTTGTCTCCTTTGAAATATACATTTATTTTGTGATTTTATACATTGCTTGTATGCGTATCCCGGATGTAAAAGAGGGGGATCAGCCCTCTGCGGTGGTGTCCTCGGCGTTAGCTTCACCGGTCAGTTCCCGGATAAAGGCGGCCTTGCGATCCTTTTCGTTCTGGACAGCGGTGGTGGCGGTGGCCTCGATCTCGTCCAGCTTGGTCTTGGCAGCGCCGACCTTATCAAAGATCTCGTTCAGCTGCTCATCGGCGGGCTTATTGGTGTCCAGCGTGTAGGTCAGGACGGCCTTGCCATCGCGGGTCTTGTTGGCGAAAACGATGCCGTACTGGCTGATGCTGCCCATGGTGCCGCCGGTTTTGACAACGAACTGGACGTCGCCGTCCTTATCCTTGATGGCCAGGGCGTCGGGATTCTGCTTCTCCAGCAGCTTGATGTCGTCCAGCGACAGGGTGGAGATGAGGTCGAAAGTGGTTGCGTTCAGGGTGATCTTAGACATAGTAGTTACTCCTTTGAATTTGTTTTGTACGTTAGTACGTTATTGTGTGGATGGCGGATATATCATCAAGACCTTGCGGCCTCGATTTCGTGGTAGGCTTCACGGATGGAATCCGCAGAGCAAAAGAACTGGCGGTCAAGATAGACTTCATAATGACCGCGGCGGTAATGGATGGTGAACATAGGCATCACTCCTTTCTGTTGCATTTATGTACCGTTAAATGTAGGGCGGAAATTTGGACCTGCTGCGCAATGCAGGTGAGAACACCGACTGCGAGCAGGATCAGACTTGGCTATTCATGCGCCGTTAAATCTTGCCTAAAGGATACCACCGCACCATCGTTTTGTCAAGTGGGGTGGCAAAAGATTGCTTCTTGGTGCGCAAAATATGTGCGGTCTTGCGAAACGGCAGGGCTGGACACGAGGCAAAACTGCGAAATCCAAAATCGCCTAAGTAGGGGGTAAAGTTGCAGAAAGTGTTAAAGTATATTAGCAGTAATGACATTCGTAAAGTTACTCCGTAATCCAGTTCTCTCCGAAATCCAGGTCCTCCGAGAACAAGTTCTCTGCGAACCAGTCTTTCTACGAGTCCAGTATTACTACATAACTTTACTCATGTCTTTGCGGCATTGTTCGGGTTTCGTCCTTGTTCGTGCTTGTTCAGGGTTTCGATTTTGTTCTGGTTTCGCAGGTGTCCGGGCTTCTAAGAGGTGTCATCGTACATAGGGTTCGTCCTTTTCTTGTCATGGTTTACAGGGTGTCATGGGCTTGGCAGTGCCCTTGTTTACGGAAATCGGCCTGAGAGGGCTTATGCGTGGCTTGCTGGGTTCAGGAATATAAGTTGTCGTCTTTAATGAAGAACGGCTCACAGGGCTTGCTAGGTGCCTTGTAGCGTGTCCTTGTCAAAATCATGTTCGTGTTACAAGTGATTCCGGGCTTCTCAGATCGTCTGTGGGGCGGCTGTGCGGCCTTGTACAGGGGTCACTAGGCTTGGCAGGGTAACTTACTTATGTAAAGGTACAGGCTCGCAGAGGGGCTTATTGGCGGGCTTACATGGTCGGTGCGGACACGGCATTGGCCGGCATCTTTGCGGCATGGGTGGTCACAGGACAATAGTTAGCGCAGGACGGCATCTGGGGCTGGGTGATTGCCGGTGCCGTTTTGGTTGTGGATTCCGGTGGCAGCGTTGACAGGGTCGGCTGATTTTTGTTGCTGATCACGGTATCAGTCTTGCTAGTGCGGGCTTCGTAGTCCTTGACCAAGGATCTTATCTCGCTCATGCAACCTGCCACAAAGAACGGTTTCAACATGGCATCGTTAAAACATTCGTCCGGCTTGCGTGTGAAGCGCCCACAATGCCGCTGGCCTTGATGGAATCATACCCGCCCTTGTACACGGCCCTGTAGATGGAAACAGACCCGTATCTCCAATTAAGAAGGCGGTTCACGTAGTTGTTGACGTGGCCAATGTAAACGCGGAAATCATCCATCGTGCCGTTCATGATGTCCGTATAAGTCATATTTGTGCAGCGATACATGTCGGCCGAAATGTAGGCAACGGCTTTTTGGCAAAACATGGTCGCGATGGTGTCCAGATTTATACTGGTATTGGCGGGCTGATGGCATAGAACATCAATGATCTTGTGGCTGACGGTGTTCACCACGCGGGTGGCTTCCTCGCGGTTGAGCGGGGCACCTGCGGTCGTGCGGGCTATGTTGCTGGTCATGTGTGTCATAATGATTTCCTTCCTTTATATATTATTGTGGTTTTTGAAGCGGTTTCGTTTTGCATGTATATACACATTTTATGTATATCAGCTGGCGAGGTGGTAGCTGCCGTGCGGGTCGATAAATTTGCTGACATAGAATATCTGCCCGGCATGGAAGAAGAAATCGCCACCGTCCTTAGTGCGGCTCAGGTGATTGATCTTGTGCTCAGTCAGGCGGCCGTTGCGCCAGACGGTCAGCAGGATTCGTTCGTGGTCGCGGCTGTGCTGGATGCGGTAGGTGGTGGAGCCGATTTTAAGCATCTGCGATGGCCTCCTTTCAGGCAAACAGATCATCAATTAGAAATCAATTCAAAGGGCAAATTTTCAGCGGCCTGGACGCCGTAGGTGAAGCGCAGACCGGTGTGCAGGTTCTGGAATACGAAGCGTGGCGGGAAGAGCTCGCCGTGAATGACATTGCTGTTGTCTTGGTAGCCGACGATCTGGTAGCGGGTTCGTTTGCCTTGGATGTGGACGATCATGCCGGGCTCAAGCTTCATCGCTGGTGTCATCTCCTTCATCCTCGTCATCTTCGTCATCCTCGCCGTCATTGTAGCGCTCGAGGGCTTCCCAGCTGTCGAAGCCGAGCAGTTGAGCGATAAAATCTTCCTCAAACCAGAACAGGTCGTTGATTGCGGTGTCGGTCGGATTTTCGCCTAGGACTTCCGGCAGCAGGTAATCCAGCCGGTCAAGCTGCTCGATGGTCAAGTGGTCGGTGCGCTCTTTAGCGCCGGACCAGAATTCAAACTGGGACAGGGGTTTCTCTACGGTATAGGTCATGGTGTTCGTTCTCCCCTCTGTGATGTTTTGTCCAATAGGGAACGGCTTTGGTGGCCGCAGGCATACTCGATCATAACATCGGGGTTACTGCTGTGGCCGTGTGCCCAATCGACCTGGATAAGACCGCGGGTCTCACCGCAAACGGGGCATTTCATATCGGTCAGGTCATTGTAATACGGTTCGATCTGCACCCAGCCATCCGGGTTGCCGAGAATGACCTGCTCGATGAGGAACTTTTCGACCTCGGATTCCAGGTAGGGACGGGTTTGGTTGAACAATTTCAATTCCGGGTCATGGCTGAAGCTGCGATTGACATACCGGAACTCGGTGCCAGCCTTGATGCCGGGTAGGTCTTTGAGCGTGGTAACTTTGTAGATCATCTTCTGGCGGAGCCTCCTTATCTCACGGAGCATTATGTAGCGCAGCCTTATGTGGCGCAGCCTTACAGGTTCACGTTCGTGCAGTAGGTTTCGATTTCGTCCGCGCTCCAGATCTGCAGGGCTTTCTTGCGCTCCTCTTTCATGGCACGGTAAACGCCGATACCTTTAAGGGCGGTTTCGCCGCTGCCGACATAACCGACATAGCCGAACTCCTCAAGAAATTCTTCGAGCGTGTAGTTTTCGGCATCCATGCAGTCGTGCAGGACGCTGTCGACCGTATTGAAAATACACTCAGAGCGGCCGTAATTGAGGGCAGTCCCGGTATGAAATTCAAAATCAAAACCGTTTACAGTTACGGTGTGGTTGCGATGCGGCCATCCATCGGTGGTGATAAGGTCGCCCTTGCTGTAGCCGAGCTTGTTGACCTTGGCATAGATGGCCTTGACGGCGGCAGGGGATTCGATATAGTCTGCGTACTTATTCATGAGCCTGCGGAGATGTCTGGTTTTGAACTCGGATGCGAGGTTGGCGGACTTATTGAAATAGGATTCCTCGAACCATTGCAAAGCGCAGTAGTCCTGGTCGGTCTTGTTCTTTTTGGCCTTGAGTGCTTCATATTCGTAAAGGTTCATGCGGGTGCCGGGCGGCATGAGGTTGATTTGCGTTTTCATATCTGGCGGAGCCTTCTTTCTCTGACGGAGTCTTAGCTGACGTAACCATTATTCATTGGACAAATCGTGCCAGTACATGACGGCAACCGTGACTAGTGCGGCGACGACCAGGGGGAACACGACCCAGCCGGGCAGGGTAGCGGCCAGCCACAGGATCATGATGAACAGGGCAAGGACGGCCATGGTTGCGAGGATGCAGGCCAGGTGGAAGAACGGTTTGGATTTCATTTCGTGTTCACTCCTTGATTGCTATATCATAAATTTATTGATTGTTATGGTAAAAGAAAAGCACCCTTAGTCCAGGATGCTGGCGGTTGCGACACTGGTCAACTCGTAACCCATGAGGGCGGCATTGGCGCGGGCCATGGCAGTGACCTGGTCCAGGATGGTTTTGCCGATCAGATCTTTGCCGGGCTTGCGCAGTTCGGCTTGCAGTGCATTGGCGTAGGTACGAATCATGGTCACGGTGATACAAGCCTCGTCACTTTCAAAATCGTTTTGCATCTGGATGGTGATGCAGACCTTTGCAAATTCGCTCATCTGGTGGAACCTTCCTTTCTCGCGGAGCGTCATTCGCCGATGGTGTACTCGTCGGTCTGACCCCAGGCGGTGAGGTAGACGGTGTCGCGGGCGATTTCGATCTGGATCTGGTTCATTGTGGCACGGTAGGTGAGCCAGGCGGTGGCCAGAACGGTGGCGGTTACGAGCGCGAGGGTGAGGATGATGCGGACGATGGGGTTCATTTTCATGGTGATTTCAGGCTCCTTTCTTGGATGGAAAATGGGCATAAAAAATAGCGCCCGGCTTTTTAGGCAGGACGCTTTTGAGTAGTATTCGGTTTTCATTCTGATTTGGTTACAGGTTAATAAACGACCAATTCACCTTTACAAATCTTTTTGATTAGTTGGGTAACATTGGCGCAATTCGTCTCTTGCAAAATCGTTTCAAGCTGTTCGCCCTCTTGTTTTGTAAGAACGACATTTAGACGCTTTTTTGTGGACTCATGCAGTTTTTCATCCTGCGGCACAAAATCACTCTCCATTTACAGTTGTATGTAAATGTAGTTTATTCTGGTTTAATCACAACCAATTCACCGTTGACAATCTTTTTTACAAATTGCGAAACATTTTTGCAGTCGAAAGCTGGTAGAATTTCAGTT
>OGXI01000673.1_pt1 | contig 30314 bp, 45 predicted proteins | sample 1576221 | NCBI WGS metagenome assembly OGXI01 (sample SAMEA3541523, study PRJEB24748) | human gut metagenome | biome: human gut; feature: human-associated habitat; material: faeces | place: China | collected 2012
CTTGGTGCGCAGACCTGCGATGTGACCGCGCTGCTGCACGAGGCCCCCCCTGTGTGGTGGTGGCGTGCTCCGTCCGTTGTTGGGAATCGTTCTTGTTTTGTTGATGTGTTGACGGCGTTCATGTGTCGACGGCGTTCACGCATCAACGAGGTTCACGCATTGGCTGCGTTCGCGCATTGACTGGGTTCATGCATTAACCGCGTTCATGGGCTGACTGGGTTCATGTGTTAACCGTGTTCATGTGTTAACCGTGTTCATGTGTTAACCGTGTTCGCACGTCAACGGCGTTCGTCTATCGGCCGGGTTCACGCGTTGGCTGGGTTCGCGCTCGCTTCTGTTATTGGGAACCGTTCTCACGACACGCCGACTTGACGCATGGTGTCATGTTGATGTATATTGAATATACCAACCAATCAAGGAGGAACGAAATGCACAAGGCACTGAACGGCAAGGGTTACATCAGGAACGGCGAGGGGGTGTTCGTCACCACGGCCGGAGAGGTCTACGCCTACCACGAAGGCGAGCTCACGCCACTGACCACTACGGGCCATCCGAAGGCGTACGCCGAACTTGAGGGCGTCCGGGCTGCCGCCATCTGAGCACGACACGCCGACTTGACACCTGACGTCAAGTCCGGTATATTATAAGTATCAACCAAAACCACAAGGAGTGATTAAAATGAGTGATTATATTGGAACCTTCGAAATGCAGCCGCTGTACGACAGCCACCAGTCCTTCTACGGCAAGGCGCTCGTGGAACGCTGGGACACCGAACACGGCATGAAGTACGTGCTCAAGTCGTATGGCACCGAAGTAGCCACCGTGACACCGGTCAGCGCGCCGGACGCAGACACCGAAGCCTACGAGGTCGGAATCGGCATGCAGTACCTGAGCGCCACCACGCTGCGGCACGTCAAGGAGTTCTTGGCCCAGACGGACGACGTTTTCAAGGGCATCACGCTGGCGTGGCTACGCAAGGCCGTCAAGGACGGCAACCCGATTGACGGCGCCGGGACGACATGGCGCAAGGTGTACGCCATCAATGAACTGTGAGGCGACACGCCGACATTGACAACAGTCTATCAAGTGATATACTGAAAGCATCAACCAAGGAGGAACGAAATGGACAAGCAGACGTTCACCGACAACATGAAGGCATGCGGATACGAACTGAGGTTCGGACGCAACGGCAACATCACCGCGACCAAGGGCGACAACACCGTCCGCTTGGTTCCGCTCGCCGACTACGGCGTGTACATCAGCACGCCAAGCCTGAAGGCCATAACCAGCAAGGATGCGACGGACACGGAGACGCTGCTGCTAATCAACATCCTGACCGCCTGACCATCCAGCCCTAGCGGCACACATGCGGGTTCGAGTCCCGCAAGGGCACGAGACATGTCAACCATTCCATGAAGGAGGCAGCAATGACAATGACCATCTAAACCGCAATCATGGGCGGCAACGCCCAACGAACCTTCGGGCGTGTCGCACGGCGCGCCCCGATATATAAATAATGAAACCAAAGAAATGAGGCAAAAAATGGAAACTTGGGAATACTTTCGCGATAGAGTAGAAACGTTCCTCACCTACCTGCCCGAACGGACGCTCAACGCCGGAATCGACGCGGTGACAACCATAATCGTATACGCCATGGCGTCACTATACACGGCCAAGGACTACCAGCACGCACTCGCCGCATGGCTGCAAGGACGCCACGACACGTGGCAAGACCGCATCGACGAGTACAAGTCGAACCCGACTGACGAAAACCTCGCCAAGATAGCCAGACACGCAGTCAGCGAACACACGCCCCACACCCAAAGCGACTTCGACGACCTCGTGGAATACTCATACCGGTTCGCCATAAACGAGACGCTAATCGAAAACGAACTCAAAAGAAGGAGCAACGACAATGACGAACGATGAACGCCACGACGTGTTAAGCAGAATCGCGGAAGTGCAACAGTCGGTCGAAGCCGTCAAACGCACGACAGAAGGGTACGGATACAAGTACGCCACACTGGATGACGTATGGCAGCTCGTCAAGAACAGCATGGAAGAACACGGCCTAGGCTGGACAGCGGTATGCGCGAGCGAGATAGTCGGAGCGCAAACGGACATGCCAACCGTATACAACACGCTGACCGTGGCCGTCTACGAGTCCGCGCACGAGTGCGAAAACCTCTTGGACATGGTGAAGCACGGCGAGGCGGTGAGCAGCAGCTACGTATATCCCGCGACCGCAGCCCAACAGGTCGGCAGCTTCGAAACCTACTATCGACGCTATGCCCTAATCCACCTGCTTGGACTCACAACCGTGATGGACGACGACGGCAAAACAGCCGCACCACTCCCACGCCCCTCCCTCACTGAAGAATTCAACTAACCAAAACACCCACGCAAGGGGTCAACGAAAGGAAAAACAATGGCAAACGACATGCTCGAAATCGAAGCGGCAGGCGAAATCCGATTCGTACACCTCAAGGAAAAATACCAGTCCGACTCGGCGAAACAGTTTGGAATCGAACCGAACTACCAACTGCAACTCGCGTTCCCCAAGAACGGCGACGTGCATAAGGAACTCGTGGCGGCCGCGAAACAGCTGGGCGTGCGCGCCAACGGCGACAACCTCCGCTACAAGGACGGTGACTTAATCACCTTAAAGGATGGAACCCAGCCGCAACGCGGCAAATGGCTCGTCAACCTTTCCTCCAAGTGGAAGCCCAGCATCGTCGACCAGAACGCCAACGACGCGGAGCTGGCCGAAGAGCCGGGCGACGGCACGCTCGCCAACGTGGCGTTCAAAATCGGCAGCACGAAGGAAGGCAAGCTCACATACTTCCTGACCGGCGTGCAGCTGCTGCGAGTAGAAAAGAACAACACCCCCTCCCCACACAAGTTCGGCGTATACCAGCAGCTGACCGTTGACGACGAGGGCGTCGAAGAACCGGACCCGGAATTCTAACCAGCCATGAACGCGCCAATCAACTACAGTGACGACGACCTGATTGACGAACTCACAACCTGCCTGAACATCGACCAAGCCGCGCGTGCGCTCAACGTGTCGCGCGGCTGGCTGTTCCCCCGAGCGAAACGGTTGGAACGCGAAGGCAAAATCATACCGAAGTCAATCATGCCCGCATATTTCAAACCGAAGGAAGACAAATGAAGGAATTCCTAGACACCCCCCCCGCCCACAGCCGGGCAGACACCGCATTCAACGTGGAACTTAAACGCAATCTAGGCCGATGGGCCAAATACCGTTCATACGAGAAACGCACCACCGCGAACTCCATCGCCTACCATATCCGCAAGCACATAACCTCATGGACTGAGCCAAACGTCGACTATGCCGCAGTCGCACGCCGAAAACCGGACGGCACATACGCGGTATGGGTCAGCGCGGTAGGAATCAGGGAGAACACCAATGCTGAAACTGAATAGCCACAAGCCGGAACCATTGGAATCCGCCATCCAAAACCATCTCATCAAAGTCTTGGAACAGCAAGGATGGTACGTGCAGAAAACGGAAGGACGCTCACGCAACGGGTTCCCCGACGTGACCGCCGTCGACACTCTCGGCAACGTATGGTTCATCGAACTGAAACGCACGGTCGGCAAGCCAAGCCACGACCAGTGCCGCGAACTCAAAATGCTCGCCGAACATAATGCGAACGTCATGCTCCTATACGGCATGAACGCAGTAGACACCATGCTGTCGCTCAAAAACTGGGCAGGCATGACGAACGTCTACCACGAAATCCTCATCGTCGATTCTGAAGGAAAAATGAAATGGACAAAGAAAATCTGACATACAAGGTCTTCCAAGACCGTGAAACATGGCTCAAAGCCCGCGAGGAAACGATAGGCGCGTCCAGTCTCGCGCATTTCATCGCCACCGGACAGCTGCCATCCCCCCCGCCTGACGTTCCGGCCGTGCAGTCGGCATTACGGTTCGGCAGCATCTGGGAGCCAATGCTCGTCAAACTGTACGCGGAACACCTGCAACTCTCCATCGCCGCCAAGAACACGCCAGTCGAAGAATTGAAGAACGGACAGCTCGCATGGTATGACAACAGCTTCTATACTGACGGGCGACTGCACGTCTCATTGGACGCCGCATACCGAGACCATGGAGGCATGCTGCACACCGTCGAGGTGAAGACCGGAAGCAAGCCATCCTATACGTTCCTCACTGCGGAACAGCACAAGCAGTATTCCGCGCAGGCGCAGATAGAAGCACGCATGGTGGACACTGAGTGTGCGGAAATCATCTACGCGCAACGCCCCCCGTCATGGGAGAGGATGAGCCCAGACCACATCACCAAACAAATCAAGAAGACACTCGACATCGTAATCGTCCCCGACGTGATGGACACGGGCACATTGGAAAAGCATGCGGCGGAATACGAGCGTGCGATGCAACCTACGGACGCGGACACTGTCGGACATCAACTATTGGCCGAACTGTTGGAGGCGAAAGACCAGTACGAGACGCTGAAGGAACAGCTCTCCACATGGCTGGAAGAACACCCCGGCGAACGAGTGGCCTGTTCCGGACACGTCGCAAGACTGGCCGAAACCACGCGCACCACCACCGACTACAAGGCGTATTTCAGCCAGCATCCAACCGACCTGACCCCATTCCAGAAAACATCATCGACAACGCGCCTCAGCGTGGTGAAGGAGAAGAAAAATGCATGAGCTCATGATGAACTGCCTATACATGTTCGCCATCATCCTGTCAGTGCTTGGAATCACAGGAGTCATCCTCATCCTCATCGGCGCCGTAGAAGGCATCATCGACGCCATCAGCCATCACGGAGGAAATCATGAATGACAGCATCTTCGAATGGCTTGACGAAGGCGCCCGGGCCGACATCGAAAAGATGCGACAGCCCAAGCCAATGCCCCCCGCCAAAAAAAAGAAGACCGTCACCCGCTACGCCGACATGACACCTAAGGAAGTGAATCATAAGCGGAAGCTTAAAAAGAAGTGGATGAACGAAAACCACGAGAGAATGCTCGCTTATTGGGTGCTATACCGGCAGCAGCACCGTGAGGAATGCAGGGCCGCATGCCGCAAATGGCAGGCGAAGTTCATGAAAGAGCATGGCGTCAGCTATACGACATGGCGCAGATGGAAGCAAACGCCGGAAGGACGCGAGCGCATAGCCGCATGGGAGGCCGAGCATGGGAAGGAACAGCAGTGAGGGCTTTCATCTTCGACGAGGCCGGAACAGGCAAGACGAAGCGCAGCATGGACCTGCTGGATGATGCGGAACATATACTCGTCATCTGTCCGGCAAGCGTCGTGAAGACCGCTTGGCTGCCGCAAATCAGCCAATGGTCGCACGGCAAGGCGTTGACCATAGAAGACTACCGCAAGCATGGCTGGCCGGAAGACCACCGTTTCCTCGTGGTGTCCTATAACATGGCCTCCAAGCTTGGCGGAGTGCCGGACGGTTTCAGTCTCATCGTGGATGAAAGCCACATGGTGAAGAATCCTAGGAGCGGGCGTTCCAAAGTCGTGAAAGGCATCAGCGACCTCGCGGAGAACGTTTTGATGCTGACGGGCACGCCCGCTCCGAAGGATTTGGAAGACCTGTACGGGCAGACCATGGTCATGTATCCGCACGCCAAGGACAGGATAACCCTATTAGGCGATTCTTGGCGTACTCTAGGGGCTTTCAGGATGCGATACGGTAAACCATACACGATGAGCGTGCAAGGCCGTACAGTGGTCAAATACACGTATTCCAAGCCCATGGTCGAGGAAGCATGCCGACAGCTGCAAAAGCTCGTGTTGGACATCAGACGCGGCGGCAACCCGCTTCCACAAACCGAATGGCTCCCGTCCCCGAAAACCGAACAGGAGGATGCGGCGCTCGAACAGTGGACGAACACCCACCAGCTCGCCGAAGACGTGTACGCGGCAAGCGCGAGCGCCGCCGCCGTCAAACTCGCCCAACTCGACGACGGCTTCGCCTACAAGACCGAAGACCGTGGAGAATCCTACTGGTTTGGCGTGTCCAAGCTGGAAACCGTCTACAGTGAAGCCAAGAGACGCGAAGACCATACACCACTGCTCGTATGGACACGGTTCAAAGCGGTAAGAGACGAAATCTACCGGACTTGGACGCCATGCACGGATGCGAAAACATTCCTCGCCATGACCGACCAAGAACGGGAAGGATACCGGCTCATAGTCGCCAACCCGCAGTCAATGGGCACCGGCGTGGACGGCCTACAGCATCTCATCAAAGACCAGATATGGCTCGACCTTCCATGGACATACGCCGATTGGGAGCAGGCCAACAGAAGACTGGTGCGACGCGGCAGCCCCTATCAGGGGCGGCAGCGCATACTCGTACCGGACACGCCATGGAACCGCAAGGTCATGGACGTGATAGAAGGAAGGAAAACACTCGATGACATCATCAAGGAAAAGCAATTGGGAGAAGACGATGGAAAACGTCAATAACGCTCTACGGAAGAAAGTGGACACAGCGGCCCCCGACATGGGGGCGCCCTCCCAACCGTCCGCGAGAATCTACCAGCGCATCGCCGCCAACCTCGACCGTGTGAAGGACATGCTCGAAGGGGAGAAGGCCGATGAATACGGCAATCCGAGCACCATGTGCCGGAACATTTCACAACGATGGTTCGGCTGCGACGATGCGGGAACCGAAGTGGCCCTCATGATGGCCGAACTGAAAATCGAACGCATCAAATACGACCCCAGCAAGGAGGACTCCTATTTGGACGCCATCGCCTACCTCACCATGGCATTGGCGTTCATGCAGGAAAGGAAGAACAATGATTAGCAGCGACAACCGCAATGTGACGCGGCTAACAGTAGGCCGAGAAGAATGGCGGAAGATAGAATCTGGGGAGACGAGCTTCGTTCTCCGCGAAACCCAATCGCCATACGAGACTGTGGCCTTCGTATTCTCCGACACAACCACCGGAGTTCACCTCGGCAACGCCATCATCATCGAGGAAACCACGTTCGGCGACTATGAGGCCAGCCCTTGGACGTGGAGCATGTTCGCCAAGCTCACCGACATGACCGTGCAGGGACTCAAAGAACGGTTCCCGGCGGAGGCGAGTATGGAAAACCCATTCGTATGCGCAATGTACCTGTATGAAATCAAACCGATAAACGACAAGGAGCTGTTGCAGCGCCTTTGCGACGAGTGAGGAGAAAAAATGCTTAACGACATCACCATCGAACAGTTCGTGGAATATCAAGACCTCATCCTGCCATACACGGAAAAACAGTTGAACCCCAACTCGTATGACGTGACCTTGCAGGACACCATTCTTATCTTCACCATGGATGCGGAAGACGGTTACGCTGACGGCGGAGACCACACTCTGCACGGCGTCCACACCAAGCCCGTCAAAATCGACGGACACTACATGCTTCAGCCCGGACAGTTCGTCCTAGGCGCAACAGTGGAGAAAATCAGCCTCCCCGACAATATGATGGCACGGTTCGACGGGAAAAGCAGCCTTGGCCGCCTCGGACTCTGCACGCATGTGACCGCAGGCTTCATCGACGCCGGGTTCATCGGAACCATCACCGTCGAGTTGAAGAACGAGAACAGTTTCCCAATCATGCTGAAACCGGGCATGAGAATCGGCCAAGTGTCGTTCGAATACCTGAACGCCGCCTCGATGAAGCCTTACGGCATGGTCGGCCACTATCAGCATCAGAACGCCCCTCAACCGGCTGTGGAGGTATGATATGAGTGTCAGACTGCTTCATCAATACCTGAACTGCGGGCGCTATATGACGTTGGAGAAATGGTATCCGGAAATGCCGTGCGAAGCCTGCAAGCAGGAAGTAGACCCGGTGTTGACGGACAAGAACGGACAGGAAAGATTGGAGTATACAGATGAGTGTTATTAGAGCACTAGCCCACCTCGACCCGACGCTATGCAAGCATTGCCTGAAAAAACTCACAACGAAAGAGCTGTGGCTATACAACGGATATTGTACGAAATGTTGGAGGCTGCGCGGTGACGAATGAGAAGGAAAGGCAAGGTGATAAGTTCTGATGGAAACCCTGAAGCTCGTCGTCTGCACCATCATCCTGCTTGGGTTCGTCGCAACCATCATGTGGGCAAGCAACGCATGGAACACGCGCGTTTTCATCGCATACGTGGTTACGGCCATCGTGACGGACATGATATGCGTACTGTTGGATGATTAAAGAGAAAAGCCCCCGCATGAGTCTTGCGGGGGCTTTGTCGAAACCAAAGGAGGATTGCTGGAATAACTTCCAACAGTCTTTATCGTATCAGACTAACGGCACATTGTCAAATACCAGTCGCTGCCGGACTCGGTGCCGATAGCGACATACCTCAGCTGGCCCGAAGAAGCGCCGACATAACGACCCCACAGGAAGCCATCAGCATAAACGCCCCAACCATCCAACACGACCTTACCGCCGCGACCGTAACAGGCCACAACCTGCCCATTCAACGACGGTTCGGTACGCACGTTCAACGCATCGACAACCACCTCATACGTGGTGGGGACCACAGTCGGAGAGGGAGAAACCACCGGGGCCGGAGCCGGGTTCACAGGAGTGTTCGCTCCCACACCGGCATACTTGTCCCAAGTGGCCTTATCGCCAGCGAAATAGTTCAAATCAAGCGAACCAGCATAGCCGCCGATGTGACCGTTGGACGTGTACTGGCGCATCGGATACGCCACATATGACCAAATCGAGTCGGCATCCTGCCAGCCGACCGCATCCATGGAAGCGTAGCACGCCTCCCAAATGCCGCAATCATGCTTAGCGCAGATATCCTTGATGAACGGGATTTCGGAACGCGAAGCATACACGAGCGGCTTCACGCCGGTCAGTCGAATGTACTGGTAGAGGAATTCGTCGAGATAGGCTCGATTGCCCCAAGCGGCGTTATCGTCCGCCTCCCAGTCAACGCACGGCACGAACTTCTTCAGATAGCCTTCGGTGTTCTTGGCGAAGAAATACGCTTCCGCCGAAGCGCCCACGCCACGGATATAATGCATGTATCCGACAGCCATACCACGGGCTGCTGCCGCCTGAATCTTCGCATCCGCGCCAGTCCACACGGAATTCACCAGACCATAGTCGTTCGAACATTCGCCTGCGCCCCAAGTACACTGGACCACCACGCCATCGGCGTCAATCTGGGAAACGTCAACGTAAGCCTTCCAATTGCTGATATCCACAATCCTCATTATTCGGAAACCTCCATTTCATTGCTTGCAATATGCTTGCCGGTCACCTTCGCCCTGTCGGACATTGCGAAGGAAGCCGGACTGATTGAATCGGTCTTGCCGCTCGAAGCCACGCTCGTCAGCACACTTGCGATGGCCGCAACCAGTGCGATGCCGCAGACGTTCAGCCAATCCACTTCGAACAGGCCGACGCCGCCAATCACACCGGCCGACAGTGCGGCCTGACACGCGGTGCGGATTGCACGCTCCAACGTGTCAACCCAAAAATCCTTAGTGAACAATATTCTGCTCCTTACTATCGTTGTTTTCCAACGGTTCTATTGTACTCCTCAGACTGTCCGGCAGGCTGGGCTTCGGATATTGTTTCAAAAACTCGGGGTCGAGGACGTGGCAGAGTTCGCCCAGCCAATGTCCTATCGCCCGAATGTAGGAGGTTTTCAAATCGTCCTGATAGCGGAGCTGGTCGCGTTCCTGAATGAACTCGGCAAGCCTCTCGTCCTGCCGGTCGATTTCCTGTTGCATGTTCAATTGGGCTTCCGAGAGTCGCCGATAGGCTTCGCTCAAATCGCCGCGTCTGTTTTGCGCCCAAGTGACGGCCGCGACCACAATGGCGCATAGTCCAGTCACGAGGGCGACGATGATGTCAGTGCTCATATGGCACTATTCTAGTCGATGGTTGAGATTATGTCAGACGTGAAGATGGCACTTGTGACAAGTCGCTGTCCTTCTGCTATATCACGTTTGGCTACAATTAAAGCGAAGCCCCTCGTTTTGAGGGGCTTTATGTTATGTCAGATTGTCGGCCAAGAGGCTGAAACATTCGCATGTACGCCAGAGCGACATGAGCCGAACATACGCATCTCCCCACTCGGAGTGACAACACATGCGAACGGTGGCAAATCAGTGTGATTCAATCCGTCGATGATTGTTTTATTTTTCGGACGCCAGCCGATAGGAACGGTTTCAGTACCTTTCTTGTCGTACATATTCGACTCGTTCACACTCGCCTTCGGGCCACCGGAACCAGTCGCATATACGACACCGTTCGACATCCTCAAGTTGAGGAAATCTTCACCGAAAAACGGCATAGCAATTGCAATCGTTTGCCCGCTGTAAGGCATCCAAGCGTTGTCACGTCTGACATAATCGCAACCATCGGCCACATTATGCAACAACGTGCTTTCGGGCACGCCGGTCAGAGCGTCACGCTGGGCGGAAGTCTGCACCCGGAGCATGTCACCCTTCATGGCCGCGCCGATATACGTCTGCGTGATGACCACACCAGCGGCAGCCGTATTCGACACGCCAGCCGGAAGCCGTACTTGAGCCAAAGCCAAAGCACCATCCGGAACGGCTGGAGCCACAGGCGTCGCGGCGGCCACGCCTCGCACGACGCCGAACGTCGCAAGGTTCGAACTGTCGGACATTGGCGGGCGCGTCTCATTCTGCTTCATATACACCACGTCTATACGCGAGTTCGCGGACGGCGCGGCAGACAATGCCACGTTCACATTGCCGTCATTCTGTACCAATAACGCGCCGTAACGGTTCAACACCGCGTTGAACGCGTGAACCGTCACACTCATGGAATCGCCACGGCCTGTCACGAGATTGTCCTGCGAACGGTCGAGAATACCCGGAATGGGGTTCATCGTCGTATTGTCGCAGATAAAAAGGCCGCTCATGTCGCGGCGCGCATCAAAAAACGACGCCTTGCCGGACACGGCGAACAGACTATTACTTAACGCCATTATCAATCCTTTCTTCCAACGCTTTCAAACGTTCCTCAAGCCGGTCGATGCGGTCATGGGCGAGATGTGCCTCATGTATGGCCCACACGCCCAGCATCGGATAATTGATGCCGACAGGCTCGTAGTCATCATTATACTCGACGAACTGCCCCAAGCCGTTGTCGTCCAGCTCTTCGGCAATCATGCCGATGTGGATGGCCGCGCTATCGCCGTTCTGGTTCACGTCGTCGATGAAACGGTAGAGCGTCCAATCCACTGAGCGCATCTGCTCCAACGTGATGTCCGGCATCATGAAGTCCTGCTTCACCTTGCGGCTTGACTGCGCCGTACCCATCGTGCCGTCCGACAACGCCCACACCGCACGCCACAATCCCGTGGAAAACACGTTGTTATAGGCGTTTGTCGTATTCGTGCCGCCACGGCCCGGAGGCAATACACCCCAATTCCACGCATTGCATTTCGCGTCGATGGTCGCCCGGTCATACGAGTTCCTGTTGATGGACGCGGCCACCGTCTGGTCGATGTTCGCGCTGATGTCCAACACCTTCTGAATCGCCTGAGTCAACTGCGAGCCGGACGGTTTTTCCAGTTCGCGTAACCGGCGGCCATACTCGTTCAACGTGGACACGAGCTTGTTGGTCGCCTGAGCCGGATTCTTCACATCGAGAACGTCCGCATCATCGGCGGCAAAAGGCGTTCCGTCCGCCGACTCGCCCTGATGCACTACGATTTCCATTATTCCACCGTCACTTTCACACCGTCGAACACGTATCCCAACGTGAACGTAATCCAATTCGAACTTTCATCGGCCTTGATGCCGGTGATGCGCCGCGTATGCGCGCCATCCACATAATACCAGTCGCCCTTCGTCGTGAACCTGATATAATCGCCCACGGTATAGTTGGCGAGCGTCTGATTCACGGAATGCAGGTATCCGCGATGCACTTTCGCTTCAGTGGATGATACGGGCTGCCAGTAGACGGCGGCCGCCTCGTTCGCATACGCCTGCAACGTGTTTCGCAGTTTCACGGTCGAATGGCTGGAATCAACGCTCTCCCATATCGGCGCTCCGGCCTTGTCCAGAATGTCCGTATAGGCGGACGCGACGAGCGTCTTATCGTCCGATTTGCCGGACGTGAACCATTGCAGGGATGCGAGCTTGTCGCCATCATCCGTCGCAGACAATGATGCGATGCCCGGCTGCATGGCGGACGCGCTGAAATAGTGTGTTTCGCCGCCGAGCAGTGGATGTCCGGTCTTCATATGCCACTCGTACCCCAATCCGTCAGCCGTGCGCGTGGGGAAGAATCCGATGTCGCAGCCGTTCTGATAGTTCGTGATGTTCGTCAGCACCTCGCCCACATAGTTGAGGTCAACGGCCTGATAGTTCGCTTCGGACTTGCCTGTCTCCGCCGTCTCCAGCACGACGGGCACATGGCTGTGGGGCCAGCTCATGGCCTGTTCGACGAGATTGCGTGCGACCGTGTTCCATGTGACGTTCTTGTATGACGTGTCGTATTGGGAATCCGGCGAGCCGTCCGGCTTGACGAGGCTTTTGCCCATCGCCTTCGCTGGAAGAATCGTCCTGTGGTCGAAATACGTCCACATGCCTGAAGCGACCAAGGTCAGAACGCCAGAGTCGGCGTCATAGTCGCGGCGCATGAGCACGCCGCCGACCGTCAGACCGTCATCTTCGGCGACCATGACGGTCTTGCCGATGGCGGCGGTGTTCCTCAAGTCCAACAGTCGCGCATCGTTGGCGATATATTGCAGCCTCGTATCATCCGAGCTTGCGTAAATAGGCACCTTCACCGTAAGCGAATCCGTGTCGTTCAGCTTCATCTCCCATTCGGCGGACGTGTGCGGCAATGGGATGATGCGGCGTCCGGTCAGCAGGTCAGCAAGATAGATTCTCACCTCCAAGCCTCCTTCCATTCGACCGTCATCGACGGCGTGCCCGACTGCACGCCCAACGGCGTGAACTGTATCGTCGCATCACCAGAGGGACGGAACCAGTTCTCTTCGGTGAGGAACATGCTCAAATCAGACTGGTTCTGGAACAGGACGCGCTCATTGTCGAAATCGAACACCATCGTCTCGTCCGGGTTGATTTGACGGTGGAATTCGACCGCTTCGCCGGTTTCGATGCAGTGGATGCGCACGCCTTCCGACAGTCCGCCTCTGATTTTCACGACAAGATGCGTCGGAGCGAAACCGCTTCCGGTGATGGCGACACGCCCCGGATTGCCGACCTCACCTTCCGTCAGCGGGTCGAGCAGCGGGTCGGTGATGCCCTTGCCGTCCGTCGGCACGCCGACCGTCTGCGAAAGCAGCGGCCCATACAGGTAGGGGGATGGCGCGAGCAGGCCAATCTGGAACGCGGCCTTGCCGCGATACCGGTATTCGTCCACGGTCATCGACCTGAGTTCCGCATCGCACGACAATGCGACGCCAGCACCCTTCTGCACGGTGACCGGGACCAGACGTCCGGCCATGCCTCGGAGACGGCGCATCATCTCGTCGGTGGCTTCGACCGTGCCGGTCGAATAATAGCCGTTGACGGTGATGGTGCGCCCATCATAGTATGTGGTGCCGGGAACGGCGTTGCCGTCGGCTCTGGCCCAAGAATCCTGTTCGGTCTTGGCTGACGGCAAATCGTCGAAACCGCTCATTGACACCAGCGTGAACTCGTGTCCGGCATCGCCGTAAAGCGTGATGTCACCAACGGTAACGGTTATCGTGCTCAAGGTCTGACACTTCCAATCATCTCATTGTTCAAAGCGTATCCGAATCGGCGGGCCACCAGTTCCACGTCGCTCAACGGGCTTGCCACCACATTGTCGATGTGGACGCCGCCAGCATACCGCTGGTCGCTGGCCGCCACCATTCCAGTATAGTCTTTAAGCTGCGGAGCCGACACCATGCCAAGGTTGGCTGCGTCAATCTGGTCGAAATCCAAGGAGCCGAGCACGCCATCGACCTGACCGCGCACGAACGCGCCTTGGGCGCCGATGGCCTTGCCGAAGTCGCGCATAAGATGCTCGCCGGACACGCTGGTGTATCCTGAGCCGGAGAACGGGCCGACCTTTGCAGGAGAGAACGGGAAGAAGTCTCGAACCTTCTTCAACGCGCCACTGACCGCGCTTTTTACGCCTTTGACCGCGTTAATGATACCCTGCTTGAAACCGTTCATCAACGCCGCGCCGGAATCAATGAGCCATGAGCCAGCATCTGCGAACAGGCCCATGATTTGGCCCGGAATGCCTCCGATAAAGCCGAGGATGCGACCACCCAACCCGGCGAACGGTCTGGCGATGTTCCCGATAATCGCAGGAATCGCGCCTACTACGGCCATGAAAATGCTTGGGAAGTTCGAGGCGATGCTGGTCACCACGCTGACGAAAGCGTTCAACAGCATGGGTAGTCCGTTGATGATGCCGGTCACCAATCCGCCGATGATTGCGGGCAGCTGGTTGATGATGGCGACGGCGATGCCCGGCAACGCGGCAGCCAACGAGGTTATCACGCCGGTGATGGAGGACATCAACGCCGGAATCAATGTCGGCAACGCGGAAGCGATGCTCTGTCCGATGGACGGGAGCGCGGCCACGATGGTGGCGCCCAACGTTTGAATGCCGGAAGCCAAGGATGCGCCGAAGCCGCTGATGAATCCGGCGATTGCCCCGCTGTTGTCTCCGATTGCGGAGAACGCGACCTGAATGCCTGCTATCAGCGCCTGACCTAGCGATGTCATGAGCGACGGAATCAGGCCCGCCAACGTGGCAAACAGCGCGCCGAACGCCTCCAGCATCGGCTGGCCGTAAGTGCTGATGAACGCTGGCAGTTGGGCGAACATGCCTGAGAACGCCTGCGTGATTTGCGGCAGCATCGTCATCAACGCCGGACCAAGCGTCTGTCCGACGCTCACGAGCGCGTTGGCGATGCCCGGCAGTGCGGCCGTGACGCTCGACACCATCTGCGGAAGTGCGGCGGCGAACGCGCTCGCCATGGCAGGCAGTTTCGTCTGGACGCCGATAAGCGCGCTGTCGAGACTCTTCTGCCATTCATCGAACTTGCCTGACATCTGGGACGGGTCAAGCTTGAACAGCGTCTGGAATCCGGCCGTCAGACCGGTGAATATCGCGCCGGTCACACCCAACTTGGATGCGATGCCGCCAATCTTGCCGATTGCCGCACCGACTCCATTCACGGCCGCGCCGAATCCCTTCAACGCGCCGGAAGACACTTTCAACGCGGCGGAGCCGATGGTGGCGAACGCGGCCTTTCCGGCCGACGCCAGCGGGCTGAACCGTCCGACAAGACGCGACACGGCGCCGCCAATCGTAGTGGACAATCCAGCGCCAAGAGTCTTCGCGGCGGAAGTCAGCGGGGCGAACGGATTCTGACCTTTGAAAGAGCCGAAAATCTTCTCAGGAATGCCACGGAACGGAAACGCCAACGTGGACGCCGCTTCAGCGCCGAACGACTTGAGCACGCCCTTGACGGAGGATAGTCCGCCGCTTACCGCCGACCCGAGTTTGGACATGGTGTCGCTGATGCCGGTCGAATCCAGCATCTCGTCGAACACGGTCTTGAATTCAGCCGCCTTGCCCTTCACGTTCTCGACCATGGTGAGCACGCCGGATTCCACGTCTGCACGAAGGACTTCCATCTTCGTCTTGGCGTTCGAGACGATTTCCGCGAGAATGTCCTTGACCGGCGCCCACTGCTGCGCCGTGTTCGCGGCATAGTTGGACAATCCGCTCTTCAGGTTGCCGAACGTCTGCATGATGCTGTCGGACGCGGACACGGCGGAGCCGACCAAGGGGAGGAACATGTCTGGAATCTTGAAGCCGGTAAGCTCCTTGAATTCGCGTCCCACCTGCACGAGCTTGTCACGGTAGATGTCCGCGCTCTGTCCTGCGGTGTCCAACGAACGGTAGATGTCCGAATCCACTTCGATGGTGCCTGCGGCTGCGCGAATGTCGCGGAACGCCTGAACGAGTGAGGGGGCCTTCTTCCGTGCGGCGGCATCCACTTCGGTGTTGAGGGTTTCGAACGCTTTGAGGAACGCTTCGGGAAGCGCTTCAGCGTCGGAACCCATCGCGTTCAGACCGCTTTGCAGCAGCTTCACATTGTCCGCCACGTGTCCGACGCCGTTGCGCAGGTTCGTCGCGGCCTTCTGGACGATATCGAAGCCAGCCGCGCCCTTCTCGCCGAAACTGAACGCGTGCGACTCCAAGTCTTCGAACGCGACGTTGAACTTGCCGAGCGCGTTCTGCGCCCTCGTCGATGCGGACAGCATTTTCGACATCGCGTCGGACATGGACGCGAGCTTGTCGATGACCGCAGCCGATGCTGACACGGCGGTTCCGAACGCGCTTGTGAAGCCGGAACCAAGTTTGATGAGCGTGTTCTTCACTCCCACCAGCGCGGTTCCGATGAACGGGATGCGGGATGCGAACCGGTCGTTCGTGGCGACCATGAGGCTGAAGACGGTGGTGCCGATGACGCCTACGGTGTTCAGCGCGTCGCCCAAGGAGGATAGGAGGTTGGCGTTCTGCGAGTTCAGGCTGATAATGTTCGTCAACGGGGCGAGGAACTGTTCGACCTGCTGCGCGTTGAACGCCTTGTTGACGGCTGGCGCCAGCTGGTTGACGAACGTGGCGGCCAGATTGGAGGCGGCGTCCGACAATGGCACGAATCCCGCGAGCATTTCGCCGAACGTGTCCACCATGCCGGAATCGGAGATGGCGGTCAACGCCTTGCCGACGTTCACGGACAGTGCGGTGGCGGCTTCGGCAGACCTTACGCCGACCGTGTTCTTGATGCTGTTCCACGCGCGGTCTGCCGTGACGGGCATGGCGGCGAACTGCTTCTCGATGGCGTCGGCGTTCTCAAGCACCGTATCATAGAGGGCTTGGCCGCTGATTTTGCCTTCCTTGCCCAACTGTTTCAGCTCGCCTACGGACACATTGAGATGCTTGGCGAGCATTCGTGCGATTTGCGGAGAGTTCTCCATGATGGAATTCAGCTCGTCGCCGTTGACGATGCCCTTGCCCAAAGCTTGGGTAATCTGACGCATGGCGGAAGAGGCTTCCTGAGTGGATGCGCCAGTGCTAATCATGTTCATGTCGAGCAGTTTGGTGAACTTGGCCGCGTCGCCGTAATTGGTCACGACTTCCGGCGCGAGCGTGCGCAGTCGTGCCGCCGACCGGACGAAGTCGTCCGTGGAGACGCCGACCTTGTTCGCGTATTTCAGCGACGTTTCGAGAGAGTCCTTATAGTCTCCGGTGTCGCCCACCGCGTTTTTCAGCATTGCGGTGGTCCGGCCCCACTGGTTGCCCATTTCGACGATGTTGGACGTGACGCCTTTGACGGCATTGCCGACCGATGCGACCGCTACGATGGCGGCGGCGGTGTTCAGGTACTTGCCGAGGTCGAGGCTCGTGAAGCTGTCTCCGAAAGCGTTGGCGGAACGCCGCCCACCAGCGGTGAATGAGGCGAACACGTCATTGAGCGCGCCTTTCACGCCGCCTTGCAGGTTGAGGCTCTTATCGAACGAGCCGGAAAACAGTCTGGACATGCCCAAACCGTGAGAAGAGAAGAGTCGGCCTGTGCCGGACGCCAGTTTTGGCTGGACGGCGGGGGTGAGCACCGCGCCCTTGCTTGCCTTGACAAGTGCGGACTGCAAGCCTTCCAATGATGGGAGTACTTGTATCCATGCGGTCGCGATGCTGCCCTTTGCCATCTGCTATTCCTTTCGGTGAAGACCCAACGCCTTGTTGATGTCTTCGGTGTTCATCGAATCGAGTTCGTAATCCTCCGTTTTGGTGTTCTTCCGGTTTTCCGGCAGCACGCTTTTCGGCTTACTCCCTTTGCCGGAGTAGGGGGCGAGCGTTGACTGTTGGATGATGTCGAGCAGTCGCGCGTTCGCGCCGAACGTGCCTATCAGTTTCGCCCGTTCCAATATGGTGTATTGTCGTGGGCTACCATACTGGCTTGCGAAGTCGGCCAAGATTTGGCTGTCCCACTTGTCGGGGTTTATCGCATAGGTTAGTCTTTCGACTGTGATTCCGTAATTGTCGGCAATTTTCCCGACAAGTATTCCCATGCGTCGATGATGTCGTCGTCAACCGCGTTCATAAGCTGTTCGTACTTGGCTTCGGTCAGTACGGTCTGCATGAGCTTGTCGATGAGCCATACGGTTTCCAAGCTGTCTTCCATGCCGTCGCTGTGGATGGCTTGCTGGAATTTGCGGTTGCGGAGCAGTTTCGCGTAGGCGTCGGCCCAATCGTCGTTGAAGTCTTCGATGGTGATGGTGGGTTTGCGTTTTGCCATTGGGGTTTCCTTTCATGAAACGTCTTTCCATATAAGTATACCCCACGCCGTAGTCGGCATGGGGTAGGTTGGTCACGGACTGACGAGGCTGAGTGAGTCGAACAGTATGGCGGCTGGGGAATCATCGTTCGTCAGTTTGACGCTGCATTCCAACGGCGTTCCGTCTGTTGTAAACGTCTTGCTAAATGAAGCCCAAGCAGGGGTTGGACCCATCACCAACTTGGACTCGAACAGCAATTCCTGTCGTGGCGAAACAACTTGTATCAAGACCGTGCCAGATTTCCCGGCAGAGTAGCCAGCGCAATACCCAGTGAGTCGCAACGTCTGGCTAGGCGGAATGACGAACACGTCGGATACCACTGATTCCGACTGCTGAAGGACTGCAATATTCGGCTGACTAATAGCATTGCCATTGGCTTTAATTGCCGCAGCTGGCGTCTATTTCACCGTTCCTTCGTCGAAGTTGCCGTTGGAAATCAGATTGTCGCTGAACTCTCCGAAATCGTGCGATGCGGGCAGGTTCAGGGTGCTTCTGTACCTGACGGCAGACCAAGTGTTGTCGCCGCCGCTTGTCGTAGTGACCGTTGACTTCAGAATCTTGATGTCGAACTGGGTGCCCTTCGGAAGAGACAGTTCGCCAGTATAGACATCATCATCGCCCTTGACCATCTTCACGCCGGTATCGCGCGACCATGGCGAGGATTGTCCCCAGTCTCCACAAATCCACATCGCGCCGCCGTCAGCCACCGTACCGTCCGATACGGTGACTGTCAGCGTCGGATTCGGAGAGCTTACGCTTTTGGGATGGTGATGTACTGGGTCTGAGCGGGCTGGGTGTCGGTCGGATACGCGTTGATGGTGAACTCGAAGTTCACGAGAGCCGTATGCACGTGGGTGATGTCGCCGGTGATGAGGAACGTCGCGTCAGGCATCACGTTGCGACGCTTGCGGCCACCCTTCAGCATTTCGTCGATGACGATGACATGATGTTCAAGGTCTCCGGCCTGCTCCTTGACGGTGATGACGCCATCCTTGGTATCGGTGGCGTCGGTGACGGTCACGTTGCCGGAGCCGTAGGCGACCTTGAGCAGGTCTTCGTTCAGGGCTTCGATGCACGTGCCCGTCCAAGTCTTGGAGAACGTCGGGTCGGCCTGTGCGACGGTATCGCCGCCAGCAGCCACAATGTCATCGCCCGGTTCGAGCGATGCGGGTTCGGTCAGACCATCTTCGGACAGGTAGCCGAGGCCGACGAACGCCGCATTAAGTCCGATGGTTGCGTCGGTGGGGATGGCGGTACCCAGTGGAGCGACCCAAATATAGCCGGACTTGTTGGCACTGACGCCCGGCTTCGAGAATGTCACGTTTGCGGAAGACTGCTTTGCGCTCATCTTAATTCCTTTCGTTGTTAGCGTTCAATCAGTGGGATGGGCGGCGTCTCCGCCGCCCATGCGTATTGTCACTCGGTGGTGTGAGTGATGGCGTAGAACTTGCTGGTTCCGCCGATGAAGCCCCAGCCGATTGCGACTTCGGTGCGGAGCATCACCTTGTTGACTGCGCCCAAGTCGCCTTCGGCGGAGTTGTCCGGGTTGCCGGAGTCGAACACTTCGATGCCGGACAGCGGGACGGCGCCCCAGACGAAACGGTTGGCGAAGTCGCCGATTACAGCATCGAGCACCTTGTTGGTTAGCTGGCCGGAGCCGGTGGCTGCGGCGGTGTCGGACACGGTGTTGGAGGCTGCGAGGGTGACGCCGCCGAGGTTGACCATGTTGCCGATGAGCGGAACGTCGGCCGCATACTGGGTCGGCGTGCCAATGGTGGTGAGACCGTCGCCGATTTCGGCCAAGTACGCGGAGGTGGTGACGCCCTGCGCGGACGCGTCGCCCTGTGCGGCGACCTGTCGCACGGCCTGTTTGAACGCGGTGGCGGCTTCGGCTCCGGTGCCCGGCGTGTAGCTGATGTCTCCGGCCTTGTCGAGCACGTAGCCGTTGGTGCGTGCGACGGCGGACGCTGCCTTGGTGGCCGGGTTGACGCCGAAGATGGGTGCGAAGTCAAGGGCGCGGCTGATTGCGCGGTTCACATAAGTTCGGTACTGGTCAAGAATTCCGGCCTGATACGGCTGCGCGAGGATGCTCTGAAGCATGGTCTGCGGGGAACCGGCGCGGAAGGTGGCGTCGGTCGGATTGTAGGCGCCATCAACGCCGAACAGCTTGAGGAACTTCTTCGGGAAGCGATAGGAGATGTAGAAGGTGATGGGGTTGATGGTCACGACACCGTTGGTGGCGTCGTTGGAAGACTTCTTCTTTTCGGCTTCGGTTTCGCCGGTGGCGCCTTCGCCGAAGATGCCCATTTCGCCGGAGAAGTCGATGGTCTGCATCTGGGTGCCGATGAGGTCGATTGGGGTGCTGTTGGAAATCTTGGCGATGGCTCCGGCTGCGGGCTGTTCGGAAATCAGCTTGCGGTCAACGAAGCCGGGCTTCAGTTCGATTGTCGCTAGGGACATGGGTTGCCTTTCGTGGTGAATGATGTCGGCATTCTGCATTGCGGCCCCGACTCGACCTCTACCACGATTGTTTCCGGCTGTGTGCGCCTCGACCCCACGGTTGCCCGTGGGTAGTGTCCTGCATTGTTTAACGACTGTGCTGGACGGTTCAAGTCGGTACATTTTGGGGAGTTGGTCGGTGGGCGTGGCGGACGAAGCTCCGATTGTCTGACGACCATCTCCTAGACATAGCATAACACCCCGCTTGACTTTCGTCAAACGGGGTGCTGTGCGAACCAGAATCACAAGAGAGGAGTCACACATTGCTGCGTAACGGTATTTATTCTACCACCTTCTCGTCGCGGTTCGCGTCCGGCGTGTCGCCGGACTTGCTATGTGGTCTGATTTGGCGCGGTTGCACTGCATGTGGGCGGGCACGAGATTATCCATCCTGTCGCTTCCGCCAGCGGCGCGCGGTATCACATGGTCAGCCGTGAAGGATAATGGGTGCGCCGTGTTGCGGCCCCAGTAGAACGGCGCACCGCAATAATAGCATGGCGCCCCAGTGCGTTTGGTGCGCTCGCGGAGGATGGTGCGGTTGCGATGGTAGAGTCCCGTATCCTTGCCCATATCAGGCAATCACCTCCCTGACCTGACGTTCCTTCGGACGGTTGACTCCTCGATACCATGCGGCGATGCTGACGCCCTTCAACCCGGCCGTGGTTTCGGTCTTGCGTATCGGCGCGAACTTCCATTGGTCGTTCGAACCTGATTTGAGCTTCTGCGCGTTCTGCACTTCGGCGGTCAACTGGGGGTTGTTCGTATGCTTGAAGCGGCCCTCGCTCAGCAGGTCAAGGAATCCCTGCTGGGAGGCGAGGAATTCTGTGCCGCTCAATTGGATGACGTTCAATCCGCGTGGCAGCATGTCCCTTATCGGATTGTTCAACCCGCCAGCATCCAAGATGAGCGTGGTCTTGCGGGGTCGTGTCTTCAGCTCGTCCGAAACCCACTGCCATGATTCGGCGGTGGGGCGTTCGTCCACGATTTCACCGATGATATACGCCCACTTGTCGTAATGCTGCGAGCCGACCGTCACCTCTTCGGTGCTGGCTGCGACGGACAAGGCGAGCGTGCTCGTGGCCGGGTCGAAGGTGAGCGCGTAGACGAGCGTGTCACGGTCATGTTGCAGGTCGGAGTAGGCGCTGTCCCACAAGTCCATCGGGATTGCAGGAGGGATGCTGTCCGCCCACCATAGGCCCAAGTCTTGGATACGAAAATCGATGAGTCCGTCCGCGCCACCCTGTTTGGCTATCGCCACGTCGGTGAGGAACGCTTCGCGTGGAATCACGTCCGGGTAGAGCGGGTTGGTGAGCGCCCACAACTGTTCATCCTCGATGTCCGCCGTCTCGTCGTCGATGCCGTAGCGCACCGCGTACGCCATGTCGTCGTCTTCCGCGTTGTCAAGGAACACGTTGAACGTGTCGCCGACGGACGAGGGGAGGAACGGCGTGCCGGTGTAGACTATCATCGCCATGCGGCGCGTCTTCAGCGTCTTGGAAATCATCGCCTCATATTCTGAACGGAGTTCCTGCGCCTCGTCGAAGATGACCAAATCGAACGTGCCGCCCATACCTGCGGAAGCGCTCTTGCGTGAGCGGAACCGGACGAACGCGCCGTTCCTCAACTGTAGGCGCTCGCGTCCCATGGTGGTGCTGAAATGCGTGACTTCGGCTTTCAGTTCGGGGTTGGAATCGATGGCGTCCTTCAGGTCTTCCATGATTTTGTTGGCGGCTATCTGCTCATGCGCGGTGACGAGCACGTTCAGGCCGAGCACGAACAGGTAGTAGAGGATTGGGGCGGTGAGGATTTTGGTTTTGCCGTTCTGTCGCGGCATGTTCAATGCGACGCGCTTGTATTTCCAAGTGCCGTCCTTCTTGCGTTGGAAGGCGTTGTTGAGGAATTCGACCTGAAATGGGAGGATTGTGTTACCACGGCCCCAGTTCACGTATTCAGCGGCCATGATTGCCACATCGGACGTGGGGCGGACGTTCGCCCTCCAATTCGGATTCTTTACCAGCATATCACACCACCTGATACTTCTTGAGGATGTCGGCGTTTGCTCCCTTTCCGTAGGCGTCGCCGATGGATGCGATGTCCTGCGCGGTCTGCGGGAATGTGAGTTCGTAATCCAATGTGATGCCCAATGGTTCGAATACCGCGTTCAAATCCTGTTTGATGACGTAGATGCGGCTTACGAAGCTTTCACGGTTGGACACCAATGATTGGGTTGACGCTCCGAGCGTGTCGAGAATCTGCGCGTCCTGCGGGGGGAGTCCGGTTTCCATTTGGAAGCTCAACGCCGTGTTTTGCAGGAGGGTTTTGAGCTGTCCATTATCCCACTGGCTAAGTCGTTTGACTTCGGGGCGAACGATGGTGTCGTGGTCGTCGTTGGCGTCGAATTTCGTCCAATCGGACGCGCTCTTGCTCGGGTCGGTTTTGATTACCACATCGGGCGACGTGCCGACCACGACCGGTTCGGGCAGCATGAGGTGTTCGAGGTTCTTGGAGATAAGTCCTTCGATGACCATGGCGCGCTGCGCCAACAGTACGGCTTGGTCGGTGACCGGCGCGTGGCTGAGGGTAAGGCATCGGAGGTCTTCGTTGATTTCGTTGGCGTTCTCGTCGTAGCAGCGTCCGTCCAAGCCTACTGCGGCGACCTTTTCCAGTTGCAGGTCTTCGGAGGGGAGGTAGTCGGTGCTGAGTGGGTCTCCGTCCTGCATGAGGAAGTAGGAGTTGGCTCCGCCGACCGCTTTGGAGAGGATGCGGGTGAAGCTGCGTTTGCCGACCGCGCTGAAATTGGTGACCCGCGCGCGCATGGAGTATGCGTTCTTGACGAGTTCAATCCATGGGAATGAGATTGCCTGTTCGTCCACGATGGTGAGTGTCATGAGCGTTTCGCTTCCTTCGCTACGAGTTTCTGAAGAGTGGTTTTCGGTGCTTTGGTGGCGGTGGTCTTGCTTTTGTGTGAATCGACTTTCACCGCTTCGTCGAAGTTTTTGGTCATGGTCATGAGCAGTTGCATGAAGCTGACGTAGTTTCGTTGCGCGTTGGCGGCCATGCTCATGTTGTATTCGCGGTCATCGTCAGACGTTTCGGCCTTTTGGGCGTACTCTTCCATGTCCGAGTAGGCTTTGTCGATAAGTCTGTTGACCTGTTCCATGCGGCTTGAGAGGGCTTCTTCAGTTTTCCCTGCCATGGTTCCTCCTTAAGTGTTCGGCCATTTGGCGGCGTTGTTTCAGATACCATCGTACCATTCCAGCTTTCATCGTGGTACGGCACGTCGGGCTTTCATGGCGGTTGGTGTTGTTGGCGGTGGGGGTCATGCGAGGTTGTTCCTTACGTAGATTTTGCAGTCGCATCCGGCGTGTCTGGCCCAGACGCCGTAATGGTTCGCGTCGTATGGATGCCATATTCCGCACCGTTCGAGGCACCATGGGCACGTCTCGCCCACCGCCTCGCGCACGACTTCGGTCGTCGAGTCGATGGCGAACAGGTTGTTGGTGGCCTCCTGCATGGGTTGGATGGCGAGTTCCCGCTTGTATTTCGCGAGGAAGTCCCTGACTGTTTTTTCGGAATGCTGTTGGCTTGTGAGCCAGCCTATCTTCTTGCCGAAGGCGTCGGAGTCGAGCCGTTCTAGCTCCAATCCTGCGGATTTTTCGGCGACCTGTTTCCAGATGTCTCCCAAGACCCTTCCGGCCAGATGCTTGTCGCCACTGGCTGCGGCCGCTTGGGCTTGCCTGACTTGTTCGTCGGTGATGATGTCTTTGGCTGTCGGTGAAAGTATTTCCATGAGGTCTTCGACCGACTCCTGTGTGCTCTTCAACTCAGATACTCCAGCTGGTAGTCGTAGACGGTGGACGTGCGCCCGTCTTTGGTGGGTTGGATGTCGGTGGTGTTGAGCAGTGGGGCGCCCATGATGTCCCACTGGCTTTGGTTGTACCAGTCGGTCAGGGCGTCGCCGATTTCGGCGCTGAGCGTGTTGTCGGTTTCGCCCGAGAGTTCGCGTGTCACCACGGTTATGGCGATGTCCAAGTGTCGGATGTATGGGGTGATGTCGGACGCGTTCTGTCGTGTGACGATGATGAGCGGATACTGGCCGGTGTTTTTCACTGTCGGATACTTGTCGTATACGCGCATGTTGAGTCGCTGCGCCAGTCCGTCGATGATGTCGTTGACGATTTCGTTGTCTTTGCTCACAGTCCGAGTCCTTTCAGCGTGTCACCGGAATGTGGTGTCTTGTAGTATTTGATTTCCGTTCCTGCTCGACGTGTTCCGTTGAATGTGCTGAGCGTGCGGTATGTGGTCATGGTTGGCGGTTTGCCCCTGTATGAGTCCATTCGCAGCTGCGGCATGATTCGCGATGCGGCGCGGCGGGACTCCTGTTGGAATCCCGCCGACTGCATGACGAGGTTGGTTGCCGCGTTCGGTGCGGCTACCATGATTTTGGCGCCTTTCAGCCTTGCCATCAGTATTGCACCTGCTTCGCATTGAAGCTCCATTTGAACGGGTTGAACATGACCATGTTTTCGTGGTCTATCGGCGGTTTGGTTGAGGTGACGTGGTAGGTGCTCCCATGGTATTCGAGTTCGCCGCCGTCGATTTCCGGTGGCGTGTCTGGCGTGGTGACGTGGATGGTGAGCGAGTCCACTTCGGTCATGTTGTCGAACGTGCTCGTGTCTTCGCTTGTGGTGTTCACGGTCACGATGCCTTTGACGGTGTGTTGTCTGTCGCCGGTGGTGATGGTGATTTCGTGTGTTTTGAGTCCGTAGTGCATCAGAGTTGGAACCTTGCTATGGTGGCGCGTCCGACGCCCAGTTGTTTGAGCTGGTTGCTGGTGAAGAACACGTCGTCCGTGTTGCCTCGCCATTCGCCGGTGAAACTGTAGCCGCCCGCCGTCTGGGTGAACGTTTTGAACGCGCTCAGGTCGGTGTCGCTTTCGGACGTGCTTTCCTTGCGGCTCACGTCCTGTGCGACGCTGACGCCGATGATGTCTGCGACCATTTGGCGGGTGAGCGGGTCTTCCGTGACCTGCTTGTCCAAATCGTCGCCTTGGTTGCGGTACATCATGCGGAGCACGTTGGAAGCGGCTCCGCGTTTGCGTTCCTCGTAGTCCACTAGGTCGATTGGCACTTTGTGACGTAGGTATGCTTCGGTGTCTTCGACGGTGGCGAGCGGCTTCAGTTCTTCGGTCAATTCTTTTCCTTCCAGTCGTGCATCGAGAGTCCCAGCTGTATGATGCGTTCGGCAAAACGTTTTACCAGCTTGTCCTTCGCGTTTTCATCCAATTCCATGGGTGTTGTCACCACTATGTCGTCGTCGATGATTGAGAGGGTCACTGGAACGCTTTCGTCGCGCATCGTCATGCTGAGGATTCTGATGTCACGCATGCGCGGCTCCCATCCAGTCGGGGGTCTTGGCTGTCGGTTCGACGGTCACGGGGGTGACGCGCGTGCGGCTGTTGATGCTTGCCGCGAGCTGCTTTTCGAATTCGTCGAGTCGCGTCTCGTCTTCCGGCAGGAGTTCGGCGCTCAGGCCATACTGTTCGGCGATGGCGTTGCGTTTCGCCTGCAACAGGCCGATGCTGATGCCCTTCTCGCGGGCCTCATTGATGCGCGCCTCGGTTTCATCCGCTAGCTTTCGGGCGTCTTCGGCTGCTTTCTGGGCTGCTTCGAGCTTTTCGCGTTCCTTGGCGAGCTTTCGGTTGATGATGGCGTCGAGCTGGGCTTGGGTGATTGTCGGCTCCTGCTGTGCCGTGGCTTCTGAGCCTCCATTCTGGCCTTCAGAGCCTCCCATTCCGGTACCGGTCGCATTCGGGTCTGTTCCTTCCACTAGTCGGATGTGGTTATATCGTGAACGAAAATTCATATCAGCCTTTCCAGTCTGAGCCTCATCGTGAGTTCCACGATGTCCGTAGCAGCATTATACGCCCTGCGTAGGTCTATTTGTGCTTTCAGTGTTTTCGCGTCGTCGAAGTCTTCGGGCAGTGCGGCGAGGTGCCGTCCGAGTTCTTCTTGGATTGCGCGGGCTTGTTTCTCAATCGTTTGGATTGGTGCAGTCAAGTGCCATGTCCTTCTTGTAGGTTACGACTAGGCAGTCGTGTTCGAAGCCGCCTTTGTCAAAGGTTTGTACCGTCGTGTAATGCACCGGCGTGTTCGCGTATTCGCAATACCATGCGATTGCGAGCATGGCGGTCACTATGATGACGATTGCTCCGTATGCGATTTCGGTGAGCTTGTCGCGCATTCGTGCTCCTTTCCTAGGTTTCGTCCGATGATTGCGCATGCCAGTCTGACATTGCGCGTGGTTATCATTCTAGTCCGCATGTTGAACATGATGCGGTTGTCGTCGGTCACGTGGCATGCGTCTAGTGTTTGCCCGCACTGCGGGCATTCGTAGTCGCATGTCAGTCCGTGGCCGGTGGGGCGGATTGCCACGTCCGCCCCGTGTCGCGCGCCGGTGTCGCACAAGCGGCCGATTGGGTTGGTCACGCGGTTTCCTTCACGCTCTGCCAGATGCGTTCGATTTCGGTGTCTCCAAGGCCGCTAACGTGGCCACGGAGTACGAGTTCGTCGTGGATGTTGGTTTCGTTGTCTTCATGGTTGTGGAGACGTCCCCAAGCCCACCTGTAGAGTGTGTCGTTTCGGCGTCCTTCAGGCACTGGGGTGAGGTCAGGGCGTCCGTTGCGCGGCGTGCCGGGCATGACTTGGGCTGGTTTTGGCATGGGTTCGACGCCGTATCCGTGTTCGATGAGCCAGTTGAGCAGTTCGATTGGTGCTTCCTGCACGTCGGTCTCGTCGCCTACCAGCTGGTAGAAGCCGATGCCGTCGATGTTGGAACCGGCGCCGAGCACGTATCCGCGTCCATCGACTTTCACGTCCACGGGGATGCCGTCGGCGTGGTTGGTGTTCTTGAGTCTGCCTGTCCAGCCTTCGGGGAGGCGGTAGTAGGCGTGGACGCCGCCGTGTGTGGGCGTATGCACCATGAGGGTGGGTTCGAGCATGGGGCGGAGGATGTTGTATCCGTGGCGGCTGTGGTCGTCCTTGGGCGCGTCCATGTCGATGATGATGTGGCCGGGCTGGGGGATGACGGCGTACACGTCTCCTTGGCCGATTTCAACCGTGTCTTCCTGCGTGCCGTTCTTCCAGTTGCGGACGGCTTTCGGATTGTCCGGGTCGGTCGGCTCCTTGTGGAGCTTGAAGCCTTCGGGCGCTTTGATGTTGACGATTTCGCCGTATTCGGTGACACGCCGTTCCATGTCGGTCTGCGCTTCGGGCACGGGCAGGTCTTCGAGCAGTGGGAGGCGGGTTTCGTTCAGCTCCTTCTCGTAGCGTTCTCGGTATGGTGCGAATCGGTCTTCGTCGATGACGATGCGGACGGAGCAGACATGTCCGTCGATGCGCTTGTTGCGTAGGCCGACGCCAAGCATCTTGTACGTGTTGCCGCTCGTGTGGCCGGTGTACGGGCAGGCGCGCGTGTCGGCGAAGCCGTTCTCGCAGATTTCGTTGACAATCCACATGGCGCGTTCGTCCAGCTCCTGTTCGCTGTCGTTGAAGCTGATGTCGCGGTGGATGTCGTCGTCCAACGGTTTGTCGGCCCAGAGCATGGCGCTCGCGAGCATGAACGGGGTCATTCCGTATTCGTCGATGAAGTCGGCCAATGGCTGCATCTGTTGCGGGGTTTTGCGACCGGAGAACATGACGGGCACGAGGCGGCGCATGTTGGCGTCGCCGTTGCTGGTTGCCAACGGATGGTTGCTTGCGATGACGAGCGTGGCCTGCGAGCGCACGTTGACGCTGTTGCGGCCGACGCTGCGGGCGTGGATGGTGTCTCCGGTGGCGACGCGTTTGATGATGCCCATGTCCTTGTCGGTGAGCATGTCGCCTTCCTCGTCGTACACCCAGTAGCGGCCGTCGAGCTTCAACGCCTCGTTGCCGCTTTCGAACACGCTGGGCGAGTTGAGGGCTTTGATGCTGATGCCTCCGGCCTTGTCCGGGTAGGTGTCGCCCAGCCGTCCGAGCAGGAAGCTTTTGCCGTCGCCGCCGTGCCCGTAGAACACGTAGAAGAGATGCTTGTACGGTTCGAGGAAGGGGGTTGCGAACATGCGGAGGAGGTTTTCGCGGCTCGCGTCGTCGGCGGTGAGCTGGGCGATGAACTTGTTGGCTTTTTCGACGATTTTGGCGGTTTTCTTGCTGTCGTACAGCCATGTGCTGTTATCCACGTACAGGTATGCGCTGTCTTCGTCGGCGTTTTCGGTCACGACGCTGTGTTTGCCTTGCGGGTGGAAGGCGGTATGGCCGAACAGCATGCCGCGTGTGAGGCGGGGGAGTTTGAGGGTTTCGGCGCGGAACATGGGTTCGAGGTTGCGGACGGCGTGGCTTCCGGTGGGGAAGCCGAATTCTTCGGACAGGCTGCTGATGGGATGCCACGTGTTGGGAATGTCTCCGCCGAGCCAGTTTGTGTCGCGGGCGTACATGGTGCTGCCGTCTTCGCTGAGGCGCAGGTCGCCGTTTCGGAGCGACCAGAACGCGTCGTAGTACGCGTCGTTCCAGCGTGGCTTGCCTGTGCCGTCCATGACGGGCATGGCGACGGTTTGGAGCCGTGCGTCGGTGAACGTGTGTTCGCTGTTCTGGGCGGCCATGGTAAGGCCGTTGACTTCCCGGGCTAGGCCGTTGGGGATGTTCCGGTATGGCCTGATGTCGAGCGCTGGCGGGTCTTGCGGCTTGCGGAATGTGTGACTCATGGGTCTCTCCTGTGGTATGGTTGTTTTCTGACAGGTTCAACCCTAGCACACCCGCTATGAGTTTTCAACTACGGCGCGTCGGAAATCATTGGTTTCCGCACGGAACGTAGGATGTAGGAAAACGTAGCAGGGTGTTCTAGGGTTTTTTTTATCTTTTTCTTGCGACACGCCCTTGACAACCATGCCCGGGGGGTGTATACGCGCGCGCGCACGTCACGCGCTTATATCTAATAGACTAATAAAAAAAACTATATACCCTATATACCTACACCTACACACTACATCTATTGGGGTTTGAGGGGGTCATTCTCGTGCGCGCGCGTGATACACCATTGGCATGACAAAACCCAGAGGATTGAGGGTGCCGAACTTTGTGTGGTCTTCGCCGAATCTGAAGTTTTGTTCACAATTCCATCACAGAATTTGTTGCCCATTACTTGAGTTATCCACAGGCTCAGAGCTGGAAACAAGCCAAAACCAAGACACCAACACACCATTTGGCCGTTCCTGTCAAGTCAGCCCGCCGCCGACATGGCCGCAGTGGTGGCGCGACACCTCAAAAACGTTGGAATGACGCTGTAGGAACGGCCCTCGCATATGGTCCCGAAGGCAAAAACGAGCCGCCATCCGCACATGGTCGCCATCCACCGGTTCTCGACGCCGAACGGCCTCCGCAGTGTCACGCAAAGACTCTCCACG
>OGXI01000676.1_pt1 | contig 30229 bp, 22 predicted proteins | sample 1576221 | NCBI WGS metagenome assembly OGXI01 (sample SAMEA3541523, study PRJEB24748) | human gut metagenome | biome: human gut; feature: human-associated habitat; material: faeces | place: China | collected 2012
ACTGTCCAACGGTGGCTGTTCCGGCGCGGTCTATATCGCGGGGCCGTCCGGCTATCTGGGAAAACGCCTACTCACCGCGGGGCGTTCGGCTGGCTTCGCAATTCAACCAACGGCGGCTCTCAGAAAGCTCATATACCTCGATCCGATTCCGATGCCCGTGTTCGGAACGTAGCCGGCATACAGATCGAGCGTATAGCCGGAGCTCGCATGGCCCATGAGCACCGATACGGTCTTGATGTTCTCGCCATTAGCGAGGTTCAAAGTGGCGAAAGTGTGCCGAAGCGCGTAAGGTCTTATGCCCTCGAATCCTGCCGAGCTGATGAAATCGCGCCAATCCCTGAGCCAGGATTGATAGGTGCGGGGGACGATGTCAGGCCCGCACACCAACATGGACATCGAGGGCTTGAGCCCCATTTCTTTCATCTGGCACGACTTGAGGTCGATCCACGCTCGAACCTCACCGGCCGTGGAGGCATCGATTGGCACCGATCTTCGTCCAGCATCCGACTTGGGGTAGTTCTTTATCGTCTTGCCGTCACGGTCCAGGGCGCTAACGATATTGATCACGGCTTCGGAGTCGTCGAAAGCTATGTCGCCGACATGTACGGCAAGCATCTCTTCGGGGCGCATCCCCGTATTCAAGAGCAAAAGTAGGCTCACCTTGAAGTAGCTCAGGGGGAGCTTCTCGACTTCACTCAGAAAACGACCGGCATCGTCGGCCATAAGAGGGTCGATCAAGGGCTTGCTCTTCTTGAACACGCGGGTGAGGAACTTCGCCTTCGCTACGTTCTTCAGGATGTCGTCCTTTTCAAGCGCGTAGTTCATTACCTCGCGGAGAAACTTGAGTATCTTCGACTGCATGTCGGGTCCCGCGACCTTGATGGGCTTATATGGCTTCTTCAGGGTGCCGTGCCTCTTCGCCCATCTGGCTGTCTTGCGGTTCTCCTCTTGATGCGCCCTGCGTTCAAGCGCCCACTTTTTAGAAAGCTCGGGAACCTTGAGCAGACATCTTTCGATATCCTCTGCCGTTACCTTGCATATCGGGGTATCGCCGATGGTCTCATCGATGTACTTCAGGAACAGTCGCTCGTGCTTGATGACGGCATCGGTGACCGACCCGTTGCTGCGAATCTCTATGTACCGGTCGATATAGCTTCCCAAAGGCGTCATGCATTCGCCCGGAATGGTCTTTCCGCCGCCACTGCGCGTCCAGCCTCTCAGCTCAAGCGCTCGTTCAAGCTCGGCGTTTTTCGCATTCTCAAATGTTTCGATTTGATCCTTGAGATCTTCCTTCTTGTTGAGTGCGAACACGACCTTAGTGAGCTTCTTCTTTCCTTCGAAATAGGCGCGGTATTCCTCGGGAATGCGAATGGTCAACTCGTAGGCCGTTGTCCGCGAGTCCTTGCGCCTTCGCCGTGGAAGCCCCTTTGTCTTGCGCGCTTCGTCAAGGTCATAGGGTTTGTCGCTTCTGAGCTTTTTCGCTCCCAATTCCAGCTCCTGCCTTTCGCTCCTTGTTGAGGTAGTTGAGAAGCCCAAGTTTTGGAATGCACCATTTGATTCCGATCCTGCATCCTTGGATGTCCCCTCTGTTCAGCAGCTTCCTGATCTCCTGCCCGGTAGAGCCCGTAAAGTCCGCGACCTGGTCAGGGGTCATCATGTATGGATAAGGCTCCAGCATGAAAAGGTAGAGGCCGTCGGGATCGGCATCTCTAAGGCGTTTCTCGTCGTATGGGACTTCTTCTATCTCCTTTTCCATATCAGCCTCCTTTCGCTAAGGTGGCTTCTTGCCACAATCTTTTCTTTTGCTGACGCTTGGGGCAATGATGCGAAAATGTCGCTCGCATCATTGACTTTTGCTTGGTGATACACCGTGCACAAAAGGGTCGATCGCGTATTCAACTGTCAAGGATCACGCGCACAGCACATGTTTCCCAGATTGCGAAAACGAAGCGCTGTATCGCTTCCTGAACACTAGTGAGGAAAGACGCGGAGACTGAAAATATTCTCCATGTCGGTTAAATAAATCACCCTGAGGGGGAAACAATCGAAAGAGCGCCTTTATCGCCTTTAGCCTAATGAATGTAACTATTGGATTAGCGAGAAGGATGCGTTAGGTAGACAAGGATGGAGCTAATCGAGCTAATATCGATAAGGATTGACGAGGTTCGTTCACACCATGGTCAAGACATCACTGAATTGGCAAGACGTGCCGGCATCAAAGACAAAACGCTCTGGAAAACCCTTCATGGGAACAGGGAGATGAAGGCTGATGAGCTCATCGCTCTCTGCTATGTCCTTAAGCTCGATTTCAACCACTTCCTAGACGAGAAGATCAGAGAAGACCTCGATGCAAGGTGCTGGAAAGCGATTCAGGATTTGAGCACGAACCCCCACAGCTTCGAGAACTGACGATCCTATTAACCAGCGATTTGATGAGCAGTTCAATGACTGAAAGAAGCTCCAAGCAAGAAAAGCCTCAAATCTTGCCACAGGATTACTATGACTCAAGTCAGGTCATGCGGCTTTTGCGAATAAGCAAGCAGAAGTACTACGAGCTTATCGAGCGGGAGGACGACCCGTTGCCTATGCGTATGTACGGATGGTCGACAAGAGGAGCGCTTGCGGAACGCGGCGAGCTTGTGGCTTGGTTCAAGCGAAACACGCGCCTGGCGCGCGATAGCAAAAGATCTAGGCATGATTAGCCTCTTATACAAGAATACTAATGTAAATACTCACACGTTATTGCTTCGTGTGAGTATTTACATTAGTATTTTCATCATGGGAAGAACGGTTATGACATACGAGGAAGCTTTGGCCGAAACGGGCTCTCCGTTCCTCTTGAAGAAGAGCCTGGCTACTGAAGAGCTCTACAAGCTTTCGCGCGGCGCATATTCCAGGGTCAAGCACCCAGACCCCTTGGTTCTCGCGCACGTCCTCTATCCGGATGCCGTCGTCACCATGGACAGCGCCCTCTACGCCTACGGGCTCACCGATGTGATTCCCGAGAAAACGCATCTTGCCACAAGCAGGAATGCGACCCGGATTACCAGGCCAGGGTACAGGCAGCATTTCACCGAGGACGCCCTCCTTGACCCGGGAGCCGTCGAAATCGAGCGGGAAGAAGGCCCTGTCCGCATATACGACCGGGAGCGCTTGCTCGTCGAGGTGATGCGTCGCCAGGCCTCGCTTCCCCTCGACTACTACAAAGAGGTCATAGACTCGTACCGAAAGATCGCCGACGAGCTCGACCCCGCGCTCGTCGAAGACTACATGGACCTGTTCAAGAAGAACGACTTCATGTTCGACATCTTCCAAAGAGAGGTGCTGTAGATGAAAAGCCTCGCAGAGATCAGGGACTCCTACATCGATGACGGCATCGGCTACGAGCAGGCGCAGGCAAGAGCCGCGCAGGACGCAATGCTCGATCTCATCTCGAAATCGAGCCTGGCGAGAAACGTGACGATCAAGGGCGGCGTCCTCATGCAGCACATATCAAACGATGCACGTCGCGCCACCACGGACTTCGACCTGGATTTCGTTCGCTATTCCATCTCCGACGATTCGATAAAGCGATTCGTGAGCGCGCTTGACGAGGGAACTTCGGATTTCTCGATAGAAATGACGGGGCAAATTGAGCAGCTGAAGCATCAGGACTACAGCGGCAAGAGAATCCATGTCGTCATAAGGGACGCTCAGGGCGAATCTATCGAGACCAAGGTGGACATAGGTGTGCATAATCTCATCTCCCCAGACCTTGACGAGATCTGCTTCGACCTAGGGAAGCTGGACGACACCATCACGTTCTTAGCGGACAGCAGCGAGCAAGTCGTAGCCGAGAAGCTCCGATCGCTTCTGCGCATAGGTGCCGCATCGACCAGATACAAAGACGTGTTCGACATCTACTACCTTCTCCGCATCAAAGGTGTCCGAGGCAAGGAGCTGGACGACGTGATCCGCGCCCTCATCTTCGATGATCCCAAGATGCGAGAGAACGACTACAGAGACATAGCCAAGCGCCTTTCCCGCGTGTTCGGCGATCGCCGATTCGGCAGAGAACTCGCGCGAGCGAAGAACAACTGGCTTGAGACGTCTCCGAACAAGGTCACATCTGCCATCATCGCCTACTTCTCGTAATGCCTGATCCGGCATTCGTCCAGCACGCAAACCCCTATAGAACTCAATAGAACTTGCCAGCTCTATTCTGGTGAGAAGTCAATTCGCTTTCCCGCTATAAAGCAATAAGGCGGCGGGGAGATGCAGGTCGCCCGAAACACAACTAACTCGGATCCCCTCAGGGCTTGACTCGAAAGACATGCGCCCCGCTGCTCATCATCCGACATGAAAGATGAAAGCAGGGCAAGCATGTTCAATATGACCCCCGTCACAGAAGAGGAAAGGGAAAGCCTCATCGAGAAGTGCCAGGAGAACAGCTGGCTCAAGCGAGGCGGATACGATTGGCAAGATGACCCCTGGCTCGAAGAGTACCCGTATGACTTCTCACGCATCCCCACGATTCAAGACCTTGCCGATTACTTCTCAAGCGGAAATTGGACGATACGCCAGGGCGTGCTGTTCGGCGATCTCGCCTTCATCCAGCAGGTCAACGGGGGCGACGAATGGTGGACGCTGAAGAAGCTCCCCGACGGCTCTTGGCTTAACTTCGAGAGCTACACCATGAGCTTCATCCTGCCCGACATGAGCCGCTTCACGCGAGCGATCGCGAGCATGCAGCTGGCAACGCCGGAGGAGTGCAAGCACCTCGAATACTCGATCCCGGAGACTTCCCTCACATGGGAGGGAGAGGCCTTCCCCGACGAGTCGAGCGGCTACGTCAGAGCCCATAGCGACAGCTTCGAACTCGAAGTCATAGCCAGCAGAATCGGGCGCGGCGTTTCCATGACGGCTCAAGAGGACATGCTCGACGGACTCGATTCCGAGAACTTCGACACCCTCCTTGAGCAGATAAGAGCGGCAGTCGAGAAAGCCGACCGATACGAGAAGGCCGCGATTTCACCGGATGCCCAGGGCTTGTCCGACAAGGCGAGGCATGCCGTCATCGCATCCGAGAATCAATCACGGGCAGAGCCCGCAGAGCAGGCGCGCATCAATGAGAGATAGATCAGGGGGACGAACACCATGGCAAGCGATTTCGGTGATGAAAGCGGAGAGAGGCTCTTCGACTGGATGCTGAGGGTCGGGCAGAATGCAAGCGAGGATGCGATCAAGGACGCCGCAGACCGCCTAAAGAACGCGATCAAGAACCTGCGTGGGCAAATTGACGAACCCGCGCAGACTGAGGGACTCGCACGCGAGTACGCACGACTGAACCTGTCAGAGTTCGAAGAGCTTCCCGACTACGACAGCCTCAAAGAGATCATCGCGAACAGGCTCGATGCCGAGGCGATCGAACACGATGTCGCAGCCATCGACGGGCACGACCACCTCATCTTCAAGGTGGCAGACGCGCCCGCCGTCGATGGGGTATTCAAGGAACTGGAGAGTTCGGTCGATGAGGCAGCGGGAAGGGCTCAAGCGGAGCTCGCCCGCAAGCTCACCCAAGAGCGGGGCGAAGAGCCGCTTGAGCGCAAGGCCGAAGCCGCCCGCGAGGCGAGCAAGGCCCACCAGGCGACGAAGGAGGCCGCAAAGGAGATGGAGCGCGTCGAGGTGAAGAGCCGATGAGGGCGGAGCTCGCCCTCATCGCCATCCTCTCGATAGCGGCATTTCTCTTCGGAAACATCGCGACGACCATGGTCGTCTGCGCCGAAGGGCCAATCGACGATTTCCTCGCGTACTTTCTGCTCCTGGCGTATTCCCGCGCAATCCCTTCCATCGATCCCCTGCCGCTAGCCGTCGGCGGGGCATGCGCCTGCGCCGTATGGCTCGTCTGGGTTCGCTATTGGGAGCGGCGCGGCAAGTACCGCAAGGGCGAGGAGCACGGAAGCGCCCGATGGGCGACCCGCAAGGAGATGGCGGCCTACTCGGACGAGAAGGACGCAGACAACAACATCATCCTCACTGAGACCTCTTCCAAGCGCCTCATCGACAAGGTCCACGACCAGAGGACAGAGACGAACAACAACGTGGCCGTCATAGGGGGACCGGGCACCGGCAAGACCCGCTACTACGTGAAGCCGAACCTGCTTCAGCTCAACGCCAACTACTTCATCACCGACCCCAAGGGCACGCTCATCCACGACATGGGATGGGCCTTCGAGGAGTCCGGCTACGACATAAGGACGTTAGACACCGTCGACTTCTCAAGATCGATGCACTTCAACCCCATCTCCTACATCAGAGGCGAGGCAGGGATCCTCCGCTTCGTGGAGTGCCTGGTCAGAAACACCACGGCAGAGGGCGAGCACTCATCCGACCCGTTCTGGGAATCGGCGGAGAAGCTCCTCTACACCGCGCTCATCGCATATCTCTTGAACCACTGCCCCGAGGAGGACCGGACTATCCCCGGCCTTCTGTCATTGTTGGCACTCGCCGATGCACGCGAGGACGACGAGGACTACATGAGCCCCCTCGACATGCTTTTCCACGAACTGGAGACGGGAGAGAGGCTGGTGCGAGTGTCCGAGCCCCACGGGCGCGACATCCACGACCGCGCCTTCTCCAGCGGCGGGGGCGACTACGCATGGGTGAAGGTGGCATCTCCCATCCGCCCCGAGGACGACTTCGCGCTCGCGAGCTACAAGCAGTTCAAGGTCGCCGCGGGCAAGACGCTGAAGTCCATCATGGTGTCGTGCAACGTGCGCATGAAGCCGTTCGACATAGCAGAAATGCGCGAGTTGCTCTCGTACGACGAGATGCGGCTTGACCACATGGGCGACTCGTCCGCGAAGGTCGCCGTCTTCGCCTCGATGTCCGACATCGACTCGACCTTCGACTTCGTGTTCGCGCTTCTCATGCAGCAGGCGCTCGACTCGCTCTGCGAGTGCGCGCTGTCCAAGTACGGGGGAAGCCTTCCGAGATGCGTCCACTTCGTGTTCGACGAGTTCGCCAACATCGGAACCATTCCCGACTTCGAGCGCATGATAACGGTGACCAGAAGCCGAAACATCGCCATATCCATAATCCTTCAGTCGCTCTCGCAGCTCGACGAGAACTACGGGGAGAACAACGCGCTGACGATACTCAACGCCTGCGACACGCTGATCTACCTCGGCGGCAAGTCATCAGACACCAATCAGAAGATCGCCGAGATGATCGGAAAGCAGACCGTTGCGAGCGTCTCCGTCAACGATTCCAGGGGAAACAACCCTACCTACACGCATAACTATCAAATGCACGAGCGCGACCTCATGCAATCCTCCGAGGTTGCACGCATGCCGAAGGACGAGGCGCTCGTCCTCATCAACGGCTCTCAGGCCTACAAGGACAAGAAGTACCCCCTTGAGGCGCACCCGCGCCATGCGCTGCTGGAGCGCGCGAAGAAGAGGGGCGCATTCGATTTCAAGAGGTACCTCGCACGGAAGGCGGGTGAGGCAATGGGCTTGTGAGACATAAGGCTGCGGCGGGAATAGGGCTCCCCGAAGTGCCCCTTGGTGATTCCACGCACGAAGGGACAGCCGCAGCCGAGACGCAAAGGGATGCAAAGCATCCTTGCACGACAGATTCTACCATCGCCGCGCAAGCACCCATTCCACACTCGGGTGCGCGGCAACACGAGACGCAAAGGACATGAACATGCTTGCAAACATCATCGGCCTGGTATCAGGCTGCGTGACCTTCCTCGGCGGATTCCTCGTCGTCTGGGGCGCTGTGTCGCTCGGACTGGCCATCAGGGAACAGCAGGGAGGCTCGCAAATCGCCTCGGCAATATCGACCATCGCAGGCGGCGCGATCATCATCGCCGCCGCGGTCTACTTCGGGATGCTCGACACGTCCTGGCTCCCCGCCTAGAGAGGCGGTTTGCCATGTCGCTTCAGATCCCAATCCAAAAGGACATCGGGGAATACGAAGAGAAGGTCATAGGCAAGATGAGCTTTCGGACCCTCGTCTGCGTCGCAGGCGGGTTCGGCTCTGCCATCGCCGTCGCCTGCGGATGCTGGTTTCTGCTCGGCGTGGAGCCATCCAACGCGGCGTTTCCCGTGATGTGCGCATCGCTTCCATTCTGGCTCGCCGGCTTCTGGCGGCCGTACGGCATAAAGGCCGAGAAGTTCGCGCCATTGCTCGCAGCTCACCATATCAATGACCAGCACCTTCTCTACATAAGCCCCAAAGACGAATCACTGAGCGCACCGATTCCCGGAAAGCCTTCGCACAAGGCCCGCAGGAGCGCGCGCAAGAAAGGAGCAGAGGCCGATGAGCCAACAAAGCGAACAGAGGACTAGGCGAAAGGACAAGAGAAGAGCCAAGGAGCTTGAGCGGGCGAAAAGAGAGCGCCTAGCCAAGAACAGGGCATCGAACAGGTCGAGCATATTGGGCCTCATCTTCGGGAAGAGCACAAAGACCGACCGCTCCAAGAAGGAGCACGAGGAGAAGGTTGAGCGCCAGAAGAAGCAGCGCGCACAGGCCAAGGACGTCTCCTCCTACATCGGCTACAACGCCATGTACAAAGACGGCATCGCGCAGGTCGAGAAAGGACTCTTCTCGCAGACCATCGAGTTCTCTGACATCAGCTACCAGTCCGCGAGGAAGGAGAGCCAGGAGAACATCTTCTCGGTGCTCTCGTCTCTGTACAACTACTTCGGGGCTGACTCGTCATTCCAGCTCACCATATCGAACGTGCCCATCCCGCAGGAGGAGATCGGCAAGAAGCGATTCTTCGATGTGCGCGACGACTCGACCGAGGGATATGCGAGGGAATACAACAGGATCCTCAACGACAAGATGAGGGAGGGCGTCTCGAACCTGACGCGCCATCGCTACCTGACCTACATGGTAGGCGCAGACGACGTGGACTCGGCGGTGCCGAAGCTCTCGCGCATCAAGGGCGACGTCATCGACACGCTCGCCCGCATCCGCTGCGATACCTGGGCGCTCGACGGCGCATCCAGGCTTGAGGCGATCCAGTCGCAGCTGAACCCGGAGAAGCCCTTCACGTTCTCATGGGACAAGGTGAGCCCGGTCTCGAACACGAGGACCAAGGATCTCATCGCGCCATCGCTCATCGATTTCAAGCCGGATGGCAGATCGGACATCTTCAAGGTGGACGAGATGTACGGGAGCGTGCTCTCGGTCCGGTCGTTCGGCTCCATGCTCGAAGACTACTACATCGCGAACATCATCGACCTTCCCATGCCGCTCTCGGTGAACATCCACGTCCAGCCCATACCTCAGTCGGAGGCGCTGGCGCTCGTGAAGCGGCAGCTCGACTGGATGGACAAGGAGATCATCGACGAGCAGATGAGCGCCATGAAGAAGGGCTACGACTACTCGATACTCCCGCCAGAGCTCCGCTACTCGAAAGAGGAGGCAGAGGAGCTGCTCGACTTCCTGCGAAACAAGAACGAGCGCCTGTTCGTCTACACGGGACTCATCTACACCTATGCGAAGACCGTAGACGAGCTCGAACGGCAAATCGACCAGATCGTCTCGATCGCACAGGGAAACTCCATCGGCGTCGAGCCGCTCTACTACCGGCAGAAGCAGGCGCTCAATTCGGTTCTCCCGCTCGGGGCGAACCATGTGGAAGTGAGCAGGTACCTCACCACAGGGCAGATCGCCATGCAGATGCCTTTCGCATCATTGGAGCTCAACCAGGAGGGCGGCGGCTACTACGGGCAATCCAAGCAGTCGGGCAACCTGGTCATCTGCAACCGCAAGAAGCTCGCAAGCCCCATGGGGTTCGTCTGCGGCAAGCCGGGAAGCGGGAAGTCGTTTTCGGTCAAGCGCGAGATAACCAACACCGTTCTCGCCTATCCGGAAGACGAGATCATCATCTTCGACCCTGCGGGAGAGTACGGCAACCTCATTGACGCCCTCGGCGGCAAGAACGTCCGGCTCGCGCCCGACGCCGACACCTGCCTCAACCCCTTCGACCTCTCTGATGTCGAGTCGAGGGCAGATGCCGCACAGCTTGCGTTCAAGATAGACGCGTTCCTGGCGCTCTCCTCGGCGATGATGGCAGAGAGCTCCGAGGGCCTTCCCGAAGCCGACAAGTCGATCATCACGCGCTGCGTCGAGGCGGCGTACGCGAGAAGCGCTGACGAGGGCCGACCTCCCGTGCTCTCCGACTTCCACGAGCTTCTGCTCGACCAGCCGGAGGCCGAGACGAGGGAGATAGCCCTTCGATACGAGCGATACGTCACAGGAGCGCTGTCGTTCTTCAACAACCAGAGCAACGTCGGCTTCAACAACCGCATCACCAACATAGACCTTCACGACCTCTCGACGAACATGCGCGCGTTCGGCATGCTCACCGCCCTTGAGATGGTCAGGAACCGGATGTACGAGAACTTCGAGCGCGGCGTCACCACCTGGCTCTACATAGACGAAGTCCAATCCCTCTTCGGCCACCCCACCATAATCGATTACTTCGCCAAGTTCTGGGCTGAAGGGCGAAAGTTCAACCTGATCTGCACCGGCATATCGCAGAACACCTCGCACATGCTCTCCAACGGGCGCGCGAGGACGATGGTGCTCAACTCCGACTTCGTGCTCCTGCACAAGCAGGCGAGCCAGGATCTCGCCTCGTGGAGCGAGATGCTGACGCTCTCCGCTGCAGAGCGCGCCTACATAGACGAATCCATCAAGGCAGGCGAAGGGCTCCTCATCGCAGGGGGCGCGCGAGTACCCATCAGGGACGATTTCCCGAAGGGTGCGCTCTACGACCTTTGGAACACCAAGCCGGAGGAGATCGCCCAGATCAAGCGCGCCAAAGCGTTCTCTGCCAACAAGAACAAGAAGGGCTAGAGGATGCCTTCGAGCGGCAAGACAGAAAGCAGCATGGCCCAGCTCGTGTCGGCAGACAAGAAGACCGTCGTCTCTGAGGGCGTGGTCAAGCAGGACGCAGAGCAGAGCATCTCGACGCTCGGCGAAAAGCAGAGCGCCATCAAGAAGGCGACCTCCGTCAAGATCGCATCTGACCAAGGCCGCACAAAAGCCTCCCGCAGAGCCCAGGATTCGCAAGGCGCTGAAAAAGGGCTCGGAACGGACGTGCCTGGCGCGGGGGCAGAGGAGAAGGCACCGCTCAAGGCGAGGCGGATCCTGGCGAGCCAAGCCGCGTACGAACTCGACAAGTCAGACGAGCTTGAGGGCACTGCCGACATCTACGAGATCGCAAATGCGGCCAATCGGGCGATCGAGAGGCATCGTTCTAAGGACAGGGGAGCTGCCAGCAAGGCCAATAAGGGCGGCGCGGCTAGCTCGAAGAAGAAAGCAAGTGCGCAAGGGGCCAATAAGAAAGATGCTTCCCCCGCCAAGGCCGCACAGCCGCAGAAGGCCACAACAGCTGTGGGATCGCAGGGCGCAAAGGCCACAACCGCAGCCGCGACCGAGACCAAGACCGCAATCGGCGCGATCGGAGGTTCGGGAGCGGCTGCTCTCGGCGGCGTCATCTGTGCAGTCGTGGCGTTCATCTTATGCGCGCTCGTCATCGGCCAGATCGTCTCGGCGCTCTTCGGCTTCTGGCAGAACGAGGCCGACAAGACATCGCTAGAGGGCTTACCTCCCTACATCACCTACGAGATGGTCGAGGAGGCGCTGGCTTGCCAGGAAGAGTACGGACATCCCGCAGGATGCACCATCGCGCAGATCATCTGCGAGTCGGGTCAAGGCGAGACCATGAGCCAGCTCGCTACTCGCGACCACAACCTGTTCGGGATGAAATGGGCATCTTCATTCGCCTCAGCCCCAGAGGTCGCCGGGAAGGCAGGTTGGTCGACGCAAGAGGAGTACACGCCGGGGAATATCACGACTATCACGGCCTACTTCACCGTGTTCAAGGGCGACGTCGAGTGCATCAGGTTCCGAAGCCGGGTGTTCCTGCAGGCATCGCACTACCGAAACAACGCGCTCATCAAGGCGGCAATAGCAGAGCACTCCTCCGACAAGATGGCAGAGGGACTGAAGGATGCCGGGTGGGCGACATCGTCCGCCTACGTCGATTCCCTCAAGTCCGCCATGGACACCTATGGGCTTCGCAGGTTCGACTCCATGAGCGTGGAGGACTTCAAGTCGGGCGGGCTCAATGGAGATGCGATCGTCGCTGCCGCGCAAAGCCAGCTCGGAGTTCCCTACGTCTGGGGAGGAACGACCCCCAACGTCGGGCTCGACTGCTCCGGCCTCACCCAGTACTGCTACTCGCGGGTGGGTATTTCCATTCCGAGGAATAGCGAAGACCAGTACCGAGCGGGCACGAAGGTGCCCGTGTCGCAGGCATCCATCGGGGACGTCCTCTACAGACCGGGGCACGTCGCCATCTACATAGGGGAAGACAGATACATCCACGAGCCCCATACGGGGGCGGCCTGCTCGATTGCGAGCGGTGCGTCAGGGTACTTCACCTGCGCGCTCAAGTTTAGGTAAGGAGAGAAGCAAATGTCCAAGAAGAACAGAGTCGCTCTAGCGGCCGCGATAGCTGCAATGGTCATACTCATCGGGTCGGGCGTCGCCAGGTGCGCGATGACGCCCGCGCCCGAACCGCAGGACACCCAGCCCCAGGAGACAGCCGCCCGTATCTCGGGCAGCGAGCAGTCCGATGCGCCCCAGGGGGCCGAGCGCCCTTCCAACGAGACCCAGAGGGGCGATTGCACAATCGAGAGCCTCGTAGGAACCACCTGGACCGCAGAGGACGATCCCGCATCCACACTCGCGCTCATACAGGGAGCGCTCGTCGAGGGAACGGGGGCCGATACGAAGGTGACTTACTACACCGTCGATGACGAGCAGGCGCAGGATAGCTCGCTAATCTGCATGCTCTCAGCGTCGACGAGCCCGACGGAGGCGGCGAGGCAATCCATCATCAAGTTCACCTACGAAGACGGTTTGCCCGTGAAGGTCGAGTCTGACCTCCTCTCCCATGCCTACGTAATCGCGAAGGGCGATGTCGGGGACATCTCGTTCGCGAACGTCACCAGCCAACTGGAGGAGTCCATGGGGGCCAATGCTGCCGCCATCGAGGCGAGCGTTGCATCGCGCGCCAAGGCGATATCCCCAACGGCCAAGACCGCATCCTGGGACAAAGAGGTGTGGGTCGACTTCGCTGCCAACACGGCGACCACCACCTTCACCCTCGATGACGGCGCGCCCACGATCATCTCCGTCACCCGCACCGCCGATGGTGCCGTAGAGGCGCTCTGATGTCGATGACGAGAGCCTTCCCATTCATATCAGACCATCGCTTCGCATGCGCGTTCCTCGCGACCTTCATCGCGCTTTGCGCGTTCTTCATCCCTGCAGACGTGGCTTGGGCCTCCATCGCCGACGACATCAACGCATGGCTCTGCGGGGTGCTGCGCGACTGGTGCAATTGGATATTCGCCGCACAGACGAACGTCCTCAAATCGATCGGGGTCGGAGGGGTGCTGTCGGCCCCGTTCGATTCGATGCTCACGAGCGCGGGGGACGTGTCGATGTACGACATAGCGCACGGGGTCTGGCAGGTCGCCGTCCTTCCTATAGGTTGCGGCGTGCTGGGGCTCGTCTTCACCCTCAAGCTCATCGAGATATCGCAGCGAGTGGACGGAAACCAATCCTTCCCCGCCCTCAAGGAGGTCGTCTTCCTGCTCGTGTTCTTCGCGGTGTTCCTGTTCCTGATCCAGAACTCGTTCGACCTCATGGGGGCAATCTACGAGGTGGTCGGGCTGGCCATCGACCGAGTCGAGGCGCTCTTCGGCACAGGAGGCGCGCTCGACATAGCCAACGTCTCGATCGTCACGGGCGATGACGACCTCTCTGCGCTGCTGGCATTGCTGCTCGTCGCGGTGATCAGCTGGCTCGTTGTGCTCATCGCATACATCGTGGCGCTCGTCGTCTGCTGGGCACGCGCGATCCAGCTCTACATCATGGCCGCCCTCTCGCCGATCCCGCTCGCGTTCCTCGGGTTCGAGACAACTCGACAGATCGGGCTCGGCTACCTCAAGAGCTTCGGGGCGGTGTGCATCGCAGGGCTCATCATCCTCGTGCTGCTCATCAGCTTCCCCATCGTGCTCGGCGGCATCGTCGCCGTGAACCCCGGGACGGGAACACCGGTCGATGCGGTCGCAAACGGCCTCACCTACGCGCTCCAATACCTGGCCATGTGCATCCTGCTCGTGCTCTCACTCGTGAAGAGCGGCGCATGGGCGCGCGACATCGTGAGCGGGTTCTAGCCGCGTGTTGCAGAGAGGAGGTGATGCCTATGCGCCCATAGCGAATACGTGATAGCCGTGCGGAATTCCACACAACCATCCGCACTGAATCGAGACGCAAAGGAGCAAAGGAAATGACGGAAAAGAAGAACGTCTACATCACCATGCACAAGTCCTTCGTGAGAGAAGGCATCGAATACCAGGACAGGGAGACCGGAGAGGTAAGGACATTCAACTCCGTGACCCTGCCGAAGGGAACGATGGTGGACGGGCAGGACATGGGCCGATGCCAGTTCAGCCCGCTCTACGTGAACCCCTCGAAGTTCAGGGGCGAGAACTACCGCGACATCCCGCTGCTAGCAGATCGCGAGGTCTGGCTCAGCCGCACCGTCCTCGACGGCGAGGGAAACCCGCAGGTAGGCGATGATGGCAAGCAGGTTCGAGAGACCTTCAAGGTCATGCCGCAGGCGATCAAGCAGGGGCTGGACGAGGGGCGCAAGCAATACCTCGAATCGCTCGACGACAAGGCAAAGGGTGCCAAGGAAGCGGCAAAGAACCAAGAGCACGAGGCCCGCGAGGCCGAGTGCGCCGTTCGATAGGGAGCAGTCGTGAACGATACGCTCAAATCCCCCATATCATCCAAGATCATGAGGTGCATACTCGCCGTTCTCATCGCGGCATCGTCGGCCCTTGCGTGCCTAGGCACGCAAGGGACCGCCGAGGCGGCCGAGACGGCGAACCTCTCCGTCGGGGGCAAGATCAGCTACGGCGGATACAACACCACATGGATGCAGGCCAACGGCGAGATGGCCTATTGCGCAAACCCCAGTGCCTCCACCCCAGGTGAGGGCACTTACACGAAACACGTGCTATCCGCGCCCTCCGGCCGCACCGCCGAATGCATCGCGGATCTGTGGTTCTCCTACGGAAGCCCTGGCTTCGACCGCAGCCTCTGGCCGAGCACGTGGTACGACGGAAGCGCCATGACGGATGCCCGCTATGCGGCGCTCGCGCACATCCTGCTCTCTGACACCTACACGTCGGACGGCAGCTACGCGCTTTACGGCTGCAACGAAGCGTTCAAGAGCTGGGCGCGCGAGCAGGTCATTGGCTTCGGGGCTAATGGCCAGCTCGTGAACGACAACGCGACCGGACGCCAGATCCTGGGCCGTACGGGCGAGGTTCCGAGCAACTTCCAGGCGTTCCAGCTCTACACGGGCGAGGCAACGCAGCTCATACTCTCGTTCAAGTACATTCCCTACGGCAAGATCGACCTCGTGAAGGTCACCGCCAACAAGGAGATGTGCGAGGGCAACCCGCTTTACTCGGTTGAGGGCGCAGTGTACACGGTGTACGCCAACGAGGGCCTCACCAACGTCAAGGGATCCATCACCACCGACAAGGACGGCTGGGGCATCCAAGAGGACCTTGAGCCGGGCAAGTACTGGGTCAAGGAGACCAAGCAGGCCCCTGGCCACGCGCTCGATCCAACCGTATATCCGGTAGAGGTAAGGTCGGATGAGACCACGCGCGTTAACGTCAACACGGTATCAGACATCCCGCAGTCCGACCCCGTGGGCATGCTCGTAGGCAAGGTCGACGCCGACACGGGCGAGAGCGAGCCGCAAGGCGACGCCACGCTCGAAGGCGCTCTCTTCACAGTGCGCTACTACGCGGGCGACTACAGGGATGCGGCATCGGCGGAGGTATCCGGTGCGCCTGCGCGCACCTGGGTGTTCGAGACGAACGCCGACGGCTTCGCCTACCTCTCAGACGAGTACAAGCGCTCGGGCGACCCTCTCTACTACCAGACCAACGGCGACGCGTCCATTCCGCTCGGAACGGTGCTGATCCAGGAGACCCGCGCGCCGCAGGGCTACAACCTCGACGACGGACACGGCGGGGACCCGAAGGTGTTCTGCGTTCGCATCACGCCCGACGGGGCAGTCGGCGAGTCTGTCTACACCTACAACTCGCCCCAGGTGCCCGACACCGTCAAGCGCGGCGACTTCCGCCTCGTGAAGGAAGTGCCCGTGGAGATCTACGACTCTCCCAACGGCGACATGCCCCAGGAGGTCGTGCGCGTGCTCGTTCCCGGCGTGAAGTTCGAGCTCTACAACGACTCGGAGAGCGCCGTGCTCTCGCCTGAGACGGGCAAGCTGGTGGAGCCCGGCAACCGCGTGTGCGCCATCACGGTGGATACGAACGGACTTGCGACCACCAAGGACGACAACGCCAGCGTCAACGGCTGGAGCAAGCCCGCGAACTGGACGGGCGCGCTCGCTTACGGCACCTACCGGGTCCACGAGGTTATCCCGCAGGACGTGGCAGATGCCTTCAAGGCGAAGTGGGGAAAGACGCTCCTTCCCGTGGAGGACTGGAAGACGACCATCCGCGAGGAGGGGCAGTACGACCCTCCGCAACTCGTGAACGACCGCATCCCCCAGACCCCTCTCAAGGTGGTCAAGGTGGACGCCGAGACCGGCAAGCAGGTCCCGCTTCCCGTGAGCTTTAAGCTTGAGGACGCGAGCGGTAACCTCGTCACCTACACATCACACTACCCCGTGACCGAGACGATCGACACCTGGACCGCCAACGAGCGCGGCGAGCTCACGCTCCCGATGCTCTTGGAGGAGGGCGACTACACGCTCGTGGAGGTGGAGGCACCCTACGGGTACGTCAAGGAGCTCGAAGGCAAGGCGTTCCACGTGGATGCCGACTACAACGGCTGGGACAATCCTCTCGTGATCGAGTTCGCGAACAGGCCTCAGAAGGCGACCATCACCGTCGCGAAGACCGATTCCCAAACCGGGGATGCGGTCGATGAGTCCGTCTACATCGTGAAGGCTGCGGAGACCATCCAGACGCCCGACGGTACGATCCGCGCCCACGAGGGCGAGATCGTGGCGACGCTCACCACTGGCGAGGACGGCAAGGCGACCACCCCCGAGCTCTACCTTGGTACCTACACGGTTTACGAGGCCAAAGCCAAGGACGGCTTCGCACTGGATGTCGTCGAGAAGACGGTCTCCCTCGAATACACTGGCCAGGATATCGCGGTATACGACCACGAGGAGGCTGTGACAGACGAGCCCACGACGCCCTCGATCAAGAAGGTGGACGCGCTCGACCCCGAGACTCCGGTCACCGGGGCCAAGTTCCACGTATGGAACGATGAGGGCACCTTCGACGAGGAGATGGCGACCGACGATGCCGGCATCATCTCGCTAGCCTATGCGAAGCACGGGACCTACCACATCCAAGAGGTGGAGGCACCGGAAGGATATGTCATCGCAGACCTCGACGAGGAGGGCAACCCCACAGTGACCGACTTCAAGGTCAACGACCAGGGCATGATCGAGTGGGACGAGACTGGCGCTATGGCCGCCCAGCACGAGTTCGCGCTTGAGAACATGCCTAAGACCATGAAGACCACGGCGATCGACGCCGAAAGCGGGACGCACGAGGGCCAGGCGCGCGACGACCTCGCCATCGTTGACGCCATCGAATACACGGGCCTCGTCCCGGGCAACGAGTACACGGCGACCGGCAAGCTGATGGACAAGGCCACCGACGAGCCAGCGCTCGATGACGACAGCAGCGAGATCACGGCCTCGACGACCTTCACCGCAGAGGAATCCTGCGGCACGGTGGACGTGGTGTTCACCTTCGCGGGTGTGTCCCTAGCGGGCAAGCAGCTCGTGGCCTTCGAGACCATGGAGTTCGAGGGCGCGGAGTACATGGTCCATGCCGACATCGATGATGTGGACCAGACCGTTGACGTGGTGGACATCGCGACCCAGGCACGCGACGGCGAGACCGGCACGAGCGAGGGCACCGTCGGCGAGAAGGTGAAGCTCATCGACACCGTCGCCTACACCGGGCTCACTCCTGGCAACACCTACAAGCTTTTCACCATGCTCATGGACAAGGAGACGGGAAGCCCGCTTGTTGGCGAGGATGGCTTGCCTCTTGTAGGAACCACCGAGTTCACGCCTGAGACTTCTGATGGCACGATCGATGTCGAGATGGAAGTCGATACGAGCGAGCTCGCGGGGCACGACATCGTGTTCTTCGAGAAGCTGGCCGATGTAGACGAGAACATCATCGCGACTCACGAGGACATCGACGACGAGGGGCAGACCGTGAGCTTTCCTGAACCCGCTCCTGAGCCAGAGAACCCCGGCAAGGGATATCCCAAGACCGGGGCATTCGCCGAGATCGAGCCTGTGACAGCGAGCGTGATTGTTGTGCTGCTCTGCGGCATCGCGGGCGCGACCTACGCTTTCATCAGCCGCGCTCGCAAGCAGACCGACGCCATCGATGAGATGGAAAAGGAAGTGCTCGAAGCTGCTGACGAGGAATAGCCAAAAGGCAGAACGCTCCTGCTGTGTGTGGGCAAAAAATTAGCTTACAGCTAAGAATCGGACAGGGTGGGACGCTCATGAGGCGTCCCACCCTTTTTTGAATCTAAGGAGAAAGATGAAGGGGATCAGAAAGATCGCCAGGATCGCAGGCGTTGCCATCGTGGCAATAATAACGGCGCTCGTCATCACGATTCTTTGTTCACCTGAGGAAGACCGAATAGAGATAGCCGAGCTAGTCGAGGATTTGAATGGGCAAGAAGACTTGGAGAGGCAAATCGATTGGGATAGCCTTCCAGATGAGGTTATAGCTTGGGTCGAGGTTCCAGGTACGAACATCGATGAGCCAATCGTCCAAGCAACGCCTGATGCACCCAACACTTATCTATATCGAGACGCACTTGGTCAGGGTGCATATGGAACTCCTTACATTGACTGTGAGTGCTCGATAGATTCCCGTTTTGTCATGGTCTATGGCCACCATATGTCAGACGGTTCCGTGTTCGCAGATTTCGCAAGCTTTATCGACGAGGATTTTGCCCGCGAACACAACAGAATCATCGTCTACGAGCGGAGCGGTGAGACGCTAGAACTCGAAGCCTGTGCAGCAGATATCGTGGATGCAAGCCAGGAAAGCCTAGTGATAAATCAGGATGTCAACTTCGAAAGTCTATTTGAATCCGCAAATCTTGGATTATCTCATCCTAGTGAATCAAATCGGCTCTTTGCTTTTGTGACCTGCTCTTATCAAACACAGAACAGTCGCACTGTCGTTTATGCTACTGAGTAGACTCTTCACTGAGTCATCATTCCTCTTGCGCAGCTCCAACTTTCTCCAGAACAATTCGCTGAATGTATTCCAGAATGTCTTGGTTTGCAATTTCTGCAACCGCAGAAGGATTGAGCGCATTGGCAAACGAGAGTAGCCATTTGTGAACACTGCCTTCTTTGTCTGAAAATAGCATCGCATCCATTTTTTGAGACAAAACTGCCCTGTGTACTTCATGAACCTCTTCATTGCTGCATTCGACTAGCTTCTCTGCAACGAGTGTTGGGTCCAAAGAGGTCAGCACGTAAGAGCTCCTAGACAACCCATGCTCTTCATCAATGATTCTTATGAGTTTGCCGATAGGACGGTTATTCTCCATGCTTAACAATTCTCTTGCTGTATTCACGCTTGAAGAAATCGATTTTTGGCAAATGTACTCTCTTAGCTCATCGATTGCTTCGATCCTATTCATGCTGTCTGGGAATCCCGCAGTTTGCCAACAGATAGATCCGTTCTTGACGGAGTTTAGTGCTTTTTCCGGTTCTGTATCTATCGCCTGTTTCATCTTCGAGACGACATCTTGTATGTCGATGCTGATGTCGGGCATGCGCTCCTGAAGCCCTTCGAGCGTTTCGAGGGCATCACGATATCGATCGAAGCTCAATCCGCCTTCAATCGGGGGAATAATCGAATTGTATATACTTGCTACAATTGCGGGGGCTTCGGAATTCCGAAACATACGGTGCTGCCACCTTGAGATTGAGTCGTTCGCTCTTTGCGCTGCTTCCCCTTCAGGATGGTATGCACGTTGATATTCCGTGAGCTGCGCCTTGATCGTCTCTTTGTCGGTGTCGCATCCGCGCAATAGAGCGTCTTTGATAAACGGCAATGCATCTAGCTTTCTCTGGATGGAAGCCTCCATGAAGTGTTCCAAATAGGATTTATCGGCAGCATCGTTTGTCGTTGCCTTGCTTTCTTCGCACAGAATATCGTCATGGACAACCTTGCATGCCAGTTCAAGAACATCCCGTAAGGTTTCCAATCGGCGATAGTCATTGCAAGAGCCCTTGAAATACTGGACGCTCTCCAAAGTGCTGCATATCGATATGGTTCTCTTGAGTATGCGTATGTTGCTTTCGCCAGGCTTTAAGAACGAATCAAGACACCTGCTAATCGCTTCATCATTATCTCCTTGCTCGCAGCCTAGCAGGCTCTCTAAGGGGTTTTGGAATAGCTTGCGCGACAGTACGTGCATGTCAGGCTCGAATGGATATACGTGCCATACTAGCTTTTCTTTGGCGGTTTGATATTGTCTACGCTTGTTCTGGCTTTCGTTACCTGAAATGACTCTCTTTTGGAGCTCCTCTTCATTCGCGAGGAGAATGACTTTTCGATGCTGGGATTCGATTATGGAGTCCATCAACCCGAGTAGCTGAGTTTCGTCCAAAAGGCATCTTTCCAAATCGTCGAGAACCAAGACCGCTGTTTTGTCGAGGAAGAGCTCCACAATGCTTTTCGAAGCTACGTTCAATTGGATATTGAGCTTCTTGAGGAGTGCTTGCGCGGCTGAGAAACCGACGTCTTTTGCTACGCCACTAGTGCGTTTTCCTGCACTTTTAATGGCTTCGACAGCTTTGCCGGAGGGGTGCGTTGATTCTTCCCCTGCCTTATTGGAAGTATTCTCATGGTCTTGAGTGCCAAAGATAGACGAGAGCAGCCTGTCGTAGAATTCGTCTGGAGAGGCCACTCCAAACATGGAGACACGCACAATCTTCTGGTTGCGCTTCTCGAGTACGTCCTTCAGTGCATGCTCTGCATAGTATGTTTTACCGCACCCCCAAGGCCCTGTGATCATGATGGCGTAATCGTCGAATTTGTCATCTAGATACCGTTCGACTGCTAAAGAAAGCTCGGCTTCTTTCAATTAATTCTCCCTACTAACCAAGAAGGCTCAAATAATTACTGTCTAACGCAATGATAGAGGATGCCTCTCTTCGTGCTTCGTTAGCGCTGATGGCGCAGTTGTAAGACGCATGTTTTGTATCTCTAATTCTCTTTTGGGAAGTCAATTTGATCACTTTCGCAAAAGTAGTGGATTCCACTTTCGTCAATCAAGAGTGCGTCTGCGCGGTTGTAGATGAAGTCGAGATCATCGAGATTCGCAAGGCGTGTGTTTGCGGCATCCTCGATTGAGCTGCTGCGTTTGACATAAGATTTGTAGTTGAGTCGTTTCTCTTCCTTTTGACGCTTTGCTTCTTCCCTCATGTTCGGCACAAAAAACCTGGGAATGTTATTGCTTATCGCATTTCCAATCCTCTGCACGGGACCCTCCGCGGCTTCTTGCGTATCCCCGGCAGACGGGATGGCAAGCAGCTTTCCCGGCATCTTCTCTATCTTGTTGATTAGCTGAGCCTGAATCCCGTCCCGTAATTCCATATAGCTGATTAGTCGATCAGATACAGACCTTCTCTCCTTCGCGATTTGGGCTTCGGTATATCCTTGGCTGTATTGCATCTTTACTTGCTCTGCAGCCATGAGAAAGATGAATGAATCGTGTGCCGCCCTGTCGCGCTGGCTGAATTCAAGTATCTTCGCCTTCAGGTTCTCATCCTTCAGCTTTCCTGACTTCTGCAGCGATTTGCGTATTGCCTGGAGTTGCTTCATTTGAAATAGCCAAGCTTCTTTTGCTTCTTTTCGTATTGCCTCTATCTGATTTCTGACTGCCTGATGTTCCGTAGGATCGTCAGCTATGGTCATATAGTCTTCTGAGTACTCTTTGAGCAACTCCATACAGGCTTCGATGTTGGATTCGCGTTCAAGCCGCATCTCCTCTTGTATGGACGCGATGCCGATGGTGACCTCTTCGAGCTGCTTGTTGATTTCGACCATATACATCTGTCCAACCACCATAGCTGCACCTTGGAGCGCAAGGTTGCCCAAAGCGGCAGGCTGCACTTTAGCTTGCTTTATGGCTGCCTGAGGTTGGAACTTCCCATCCTTCAAGATTCCGAGCTGCTTGAATCCTTCCCAGCCGGGAGTCTTCCTGTTTATTAGGTCAGCCCATGTAGCCCCCTCGGGAAAGCGAACGACCGCGTGATTGTATTGAGCAGCCGCATCGGCCACTGCGCCGGCTGCAGGAATCATTGCATCCAGAAAAGCGGTATCGCCAACAGTGCAATCGTTAAAGCTCTTGTGAGCAAACAGATCTAAATCGAGCTCCTCGTTACTGATGACGGGCGCTAACTCATTTTCGACAGCTCCTGAGTGCTCGTTCCTAATATTGGAAATATCTGACACATCAGAGTCTTTTCCAAAGGGCCAAAACCTCACGTCAGCCTCCCGTCACTCCTTTAGTTTTTGATTATGCAAGCCTGAATCAAAGTACCAGTCAATTATAATCATTTGTATTGCAAAACGAATCGTTTGGGAGGGTCTATGAAGTTCACTGAGCTGGTGGATTCAGGGGCGAGCAAAACCAAGCAGCACGAGTATTTAGTGGATGGTGAACAAACTGCTATCACTATTCGAATACCGAGCAATCTCAAGGAAGCTGCAGCCGAAGCGGCGACACTCAAGGGTCTGAGCTTCTCGGCTTTCGCTCGCATGTGCATGATCGACGAACTCGTGAAGGACTAAGCAAAGCGATTTTCTAATAATAAAGCGCAGCCTGCTGCGCCTGCATATTGAAAGAATAAGGGAGAAAGCCATATGCCTTCAGTTACTCAGATAGTTGGAGCAGCGCATCAACCGAGAAAAGGTTACCTACCCCTCTCGAAGTTCGATGAGGCCGAATACATAGACGGGCGTTCCGTCGTTGGAAACTATAATATCCATCCTTCGCTGGTTGGCCTTGCCGTAGATTACGGAACGCGTCTTATGCTAGGGACGAAGCCGGAAGAGGTTTTCTCGGTAGCTTTAGCCGGGGCTTCGCTCGTTGGCTCTCGAAAGGAAGCAGATGACATACTGAACAATATTAAGGCGCGCTTCGATAGAGCGAACGGGCTAGAAGGTCAGTCCATTGTTGACATTTGCAAGCTTTCCGGATTCGACTCCGCATTCCGGGCTGGAGCGAAAGCGTTCAGGCCGGTTTCCGAAATCAATCCTGATGAGCAAACCTTATCAGATATCGCTGTGTTGATAGAACGTACAATAGAGTTCTTCGACAAGGTTGGACCCGTCCTTGACAGCGGGTTCACCTTCGAAGGAGCATACAGCGACAAGGTTGAGTCTGGCGATGCTGACTACCTCACCGGCGACACCATTTGGGATTTGAAGGTCAGAAAGGCTGTTCCCAACAAAAACTCTACACTTCAAGTGCTCCTCTACTACCTACTCTCCCTCCGTTCCGGCAAGGAGGATCTCAAAGACATCAAAAAGGTTGGTATTTATAACCCATACCTTCAGCGCGCATGGGTAGTAAATGTGCTTGATCTGGATGAGTCTATGTTAAAAGCAGTCATGGACGATGTGCTCGGATACAAAGCGCGCCACGAAAACGAATCCGCAATCAGTATTCCCGATGCAGGATCGAAAACCATCTATCACGTAATAGAGTGGATTCGAGAAACGTCTGAGACCGAGCGTGAGAAAGGAGACAAGTTCGAGCGCGCGACCCGCTTCTTCTTGAAGAATGACCCCATCTACAGTCAGAGATTCAACAATGTGTGGATGTGGAAGGATGCTCCGACGAATGACGGCTCCGACCTTGGAATCGATCTCGTCGCCCTCGATGCGGAGGACGGCACATATTGGGCCATCCAATGCAAGTGCTACCAGAAACCGAGCCTGGATTACAAGGACGTCGCCACCTTTTATGGAAAGACCGGAAACCAGGACACATACGGCCACAACATGATCGTGACAACCTGCGCTGACTTCGGTCCCAATCTGGACAAGATAGCCACGCAATGGGACACTGTTCGCCTCTTTGCCGATGGCATGGCGCAGTCGGAGATCGACTGGGATGCCTTCATGGAAGGTCGCGGCACTTCAGAGAGAAAATTCAAAGAGCCCCTGCCTCATCAACGGGAGGCCATCGACGCCTGTATCGAGGGATTCAGCAAGACGGATCGCGGACAGCTCATTATGGCATGCGGGACGGGCAAGACAGTCACTTCCCTTAGGTTAACGGAAGAGTTGCTGCCAGAAGGCTCGCTGGTGCTCTTTTTAGCACCTTCTATCGCTCTTGTCGCCCAGACGATGCGCGAATGGGCCAATCAATCGAAGCGGCCTCTTCGATGTGCTGTTGTCTGCTCGGATGCCACAGCGTCGAGCACTGAAGGCGACACGTGGGAGACCTCGCTTTCCGACATCCCCTATCCGGCCACGACAGATCCTGAAGCGCTCTACGAGCAGGTCGAGAAGTTCGACAGAAGTACGGGTCTGAACGTTGTGTTCTCAACATATCAGTCAATTCAGGTCGTTTCCGACGCCCAGCACAAGGGGCTTGATCCCTTTGACCTCATCGTGTGCGACGAAGCGCACAGAACCACAGGCGCTTCGGCCATAAGCGGCGACCTGAAGAACCAAAGCGAGTTCACTAAGGTCCACAACAACCGCCTTGTTTCAGCGAAGAAGCGCGTCTATATGACCGCTACCCCAAAGCTCTACGGCGATAAGGCGCGCCAGCAAGCGAAGACTGAGAGCTATGAGATTTCATCGATGGATGACGTCGAGAAGTTCGGTCCCGTCTTCTACAGGCTTACTTTCGGACGCGCCGTGGATGAAGGTCTGCTCACTGACTACCGCGTTATTGCGTTGACAGTATCAGAGGACGTCGTAAGCGACGTTTATCAGATGGCGATGGCGATGGAGGACGAATTCGAGATAACCGACGCCGCAAAGGTCATCGGATGCTGGAAGGGCCTAGCTGATCAAGGTAAGGGCACGAAGGGAGTGGCCCTCAAGAACGCCGTTGCCTTCTGTTCCACCATTCCTGAGTCAAGACGCATGGCGGAGTACTTCCAGCAGACAGTAAACGCTTACCTCGAGTACGAAAACGAGCAGGGCAATGAAGTGCCCATGCTCGAATGTCGGGTCGACCACATCGACGGCACCATGGACATGGCATCGAGAAAGAGCAAACTGCGCTGGCTTGCCGATGTGGAAGACCCCGACGAGGATGGCGGAGAATGCCACGTGCTCTCGAACGTTCGGTGCCTATCGGAAGGCGTGGATGTTCCCAATCTTGATGCAATCATGTTCCTCCAACCGAAGAAATCCCGTGTCGAAGTCGTTCAGGCCGTCGGGCGCGTAATGCGCAAGTTCGAGGGAAAAGAATACGGCTACATCATCCTGCCTGTCGTCATTCCTGCGGGCATGACGCCAGAAGAAGCGCTTGACAATACAGATGCGTTCAAGGTCGTCTGGGAAATAGTCCAAGCACTCCGAAGCCACGACGAAAGGCTCGACGGGGCGATCAACGGATTGGAATACGACCCTGCCACCACTGCCGTCATCGACATAATCAACGTCACACCTAAAGACGCTCCGCCACCCAAGCAGGAAAAAGGCGAGGCGGAAGGCCAGAACGTTCCGGTAATGGACGGCAAAACGGGGCAGATGAAATTTGACTTCTCCGACAAGGCGCTCCAGGAGGCCGTGAATGCCGTACTCGTCAAGAAGTGCGGCACGAAAGTCTATTGGGAGGACTGGGCTAAAGACATCGGAGAAATCGCCAAAAGGCACATCGATCGCGTGGGCGAGCTCGTGCTCGATGGGGGCCCAGCTTCTTCGGAGTTCGCCGGCTTTCTAAGGGGTCTGCGAGATTCGCTCAACGAGGGAATCACGGAAGATGAAGCAGTGGAGATGCTGGCACAGCATATGATCACACTGCCGGTATTCGAGGCTCTGTTCGCAGGAGCCGAGTTCGCATCCTCCAACCCCGTTTCGATTGCCATGGAACGCATGGTGGAGACCTTGCGAGAATACGGCATAGAGACCGATGCCGAGAGACATGAGCTTGCAAATCTCTATTCGAGCGTCCGATTGCGAGCGGAAGGCGTGAAGACCGACGGGGGTCGCCAGAAGATTATCAAGGAACTTTATGAGAAGTTCTTCAGCCAGGCATTTAAGGCTACTTCGGAGAAGATGGGAATCGTATACACCCCCAACGAGGTAGTTGACTACATCCTCCATGCCACCAACAAGCTTCTTCAGGAAGAGTTCGGCCAGAGTCTTTCGGATGAGGGCGTCAACATTCTCGATCCTTTCACGGGCACCGGCACATTCGTCGTGAACCTGTTGCAGGATGAGGAGTTGATGCCACCGAACCAACTTCCACGGAAGTACCGCAGCGAAATATGGTGCAACGAGATTCTTTTGCTTGCTTACTATATCGCCACCATCAACATAGAGCATGCTTACCACTCGCGTGTCCCTGGCGAGTACGTACCTTTCGAGGGTGCCGTGCTCACCGACACTTTTCAAATGTACGAGGATGGCGATCCTATCGACTTAGAAACATTTGTTGATAACACAGAGCGAATTTTCCGTGAGATGGAGGCTCCTATCACCGTGATAGTTGGTAATCCTCCCTATTCAATCGGCCAAAAGAATGCCAATGACAACAACCAAAATATGAAATATGCCTCTTTAGATGCGAAGATTTCATCAACGTATTCAGAAAGATCCAAGGCAGGTCTCGTGAAAAGCCTCTATGACCCATACATCAGAGCCTTTAGATGGGCTACTGAGCGTATAGACAAGGAAGGGAAGAGAGGGGTTATTTGCTATGTGACCAATTCGGGATGGCTCGATGCAGGAAGCATGGATGGATTTCGAGAGAGCATATATCGAGAGTTTAGCGATATCTATATATTTGATCTTCGCGGCAACCAGAAGAGCGTCAATTGGCGTGCCGAGGGTGGAAAGATATTCGATAGTGGGTCCCAAGCAGGAATCGCAATAACCCTCCTTGTGAAGAATCCCGACAAGGATGGTAATGCGACGATTAAATATCATGCTGTAGAAGACGGACTGACTGCAGCAGAAAAACTTGCAGCCCTAAGAAGCCATCCGTTCGATCCGAACGACGGCTCATGGGAGACTATCGTCCCCAATAAACATAACGACTGGATTAATCAGCGCGATGAGGCGTATGAGGACTTCATACCGATGTACTCCGATGACGGTCATGGAGTATTTTCCAGAATAACCAATGGAGTCGTTACAAATCGCGATGCATGGGCATTTAATTATTCCGAACAACAGGTTGCAGATAATATGTCATCACTTGTTGACATATACATGCGTGAGCAACAAAGATATAACGCATCAGACAAAACCATGCCTATTCGTAACTTCGTCGACTCTGACCCAAGCCACATCAAATGGACGGCTGACTTGTTGAGGAAGGCTAGCAATGGAGAAGTTATCCGGTTTGAGCGAGACGCAATTAGACCAGCCGCGTATCGCCCGTTTTCCAAACGATATCTATATTATTCAAAGGTTCTGAATGAACGTGCCGGTCTTCAAGGGTCCTATTATCCTCGGAGGAATACTCGCAACATTTCAATTGGCTTCAATTCGCCTGGTTCAACCGAAAGTTTTGTTTTTGCCGTAAAGGATGTTGCAAATTCCTCATTCGGTGGCAGCGAAGGCAGCCAATGGGTGGCCAAACGCTGGTTTGATAAGAAGAAACCATTAGGAGGGCTGTTTGCAGAATCGCAATCTATTCAAAGCCCTGTTGAGCAAGACGGCATAACGGACTTCGCCTTGAAGCTATTCCGTGAAGTTTATGCGGATGAGGATATCACCAAGGACGATATCTTTGATTACGTGTACGGGGTTCTGCATTCTCCTGAGTACAAAGATCGCTTTGCATCGGATCTAAAGAAGCAAATACCTCGTATTCCTCTATCCAGAAATTTCGAGGCATTTGCCAAGGCAGGGAAAAGGCTCTTAGAGCTTCACTGCAATTATGAGAACGTTGATCCTTACCCACTTGAAGAGATATGGACAGGTGAAAACCATAGTTATTTAGTAAAGAAGATGAAACACCCGAAACATGGAAAGGAAACCAATCTTAACAAGATCGTCTACAACGATTGTCTGACTCTTTCAGGCATTCCTTCTAGAGCGTATATGTATACCATCAAAGGTCGGTCAGCGATTGAGTGGATAATCAAGGAATATGCAGTTCAAGAAGACACAAAGGGCAAATCTGGAATCATCAATGACCCCAATCATTATTCGGATGACCCTGCCTATATCGTTACGCTCCTAAAACGTGTTGTACGCATCTCGTTAGACACGATGGATATCATTGACTGCCTACCTCCGTTGAAAGAAATTGCCCTACCGGCAGGCTGGCAATATGCTTAAAACAAGTAATTCACTACTAGTACCAGAGAAGGTTGGCAACATGACTGATTGCTTCAATCCAGATTCCTTTAGAGAGTGGCTGGACAGGTACAAGGAAGCTTTCGCTAATCCGCATTGGGCGGAAGAGCGCTACAAATGGATCGCAGTTAAGCACTTCCAGGATTCGTGGAACCTCGACGCTCTGGATCTCGCCAGCATGCTGGATAACGCGCTAGCGAGGACTGAGAACTTGCTGACATCCGCTAATTCGTTCCCGAAAGGCATGATCGTAAACTTCGCAAAAGTCGCGTCAGATGAGGTTCGCACGATGTTCCGCAGTCTTTTCGACGAAACGCAGGATGTGATTGAGCGCATCGAACGATTCAAAACCGAATCCGAGAGACTGCGCGTTAACTTCATGCCAGGCGCGAAGAACCATTACCAAGACGAAAACACCATCACAACCTACTTATGGCTTCGATATCCAGACAAGTATTACATCTACAAGTTCGGCGAGGCAAAAGCATTCAGCAAGGCGATAGGGAGCGACTTACAATTCAAAAAGGGCAGATACGTCCAAAATCTCAAGAATTTCTTCCTTCTCTACAACGCAGTACATGACGCCCTTGTTGAGAACGAATCGCTTATGAGCACCTTCACTTCCTGCTTAGACGAAGAGTGCTATCCGGATTCCAAAGCGAGAACTCTCACCTTCGACTTTGGGTTCTATGTGAGCAGAACAGCCCAGGTACCCGTTACGTCAAAAGGCGTCATCGTCGACCCGGGAGCAGATTACGACCCAGGGCTTTCGGTGAGCGAATGGCAAGAGCTTCTCAACAACGCTGAAGTTTTCGATGACGGCGCTCTGAGGGTAATGAAGCGAATGAGGGATATCGGCGGCACCGCTACTTGTTCTCAGCTTGCTAAACAATACGGTGGTCACTGGAACTACTACAACGGTAAGTCGCAGGCAGTCGCAGAGCGCGTAATCAAGAAAAAGGGGTTGCCAGAGCTGAGGCGCTCGGATGGATCGAGGATCTTCTGGCCAATTCTATACACCGGGGAAAATACACAGGGGGATGTTGAGGGGGTTTTCTCGTGGACACTCCATCCGGCATTAAGCGAGGCGCTTGAAGGCGTAGATTTAAGCTCGGTTCCACTTTATGAGGATGACTTCGCCGACAGTAGGAGGATTTGGTGGCTCAACGCGAACCCGCGAATATGGAGCTTCGCCGAAACGCCTGTTGGCGAGGTGCAGACATATACGCTTTACAACGAGAACGGCAATAAGCGCAGGGTCTTTCAAAACTTTCTGGATGCCAAGCCCGGCGATGTTGTGATTGGGTACGAGGCCAATCCTGTCAAGCAAATCGTCGCGCTTGGCGAGATCGTTTCAGGCAGCGACGGAAAAGAGATCGCGTTCAGGAAGACCGAGTCTCTGTCGAATCCTATCGACTACCAAGACCTAAAGGAATTGTCGGAACTGCAGGACATGGAGTTCTTCGTTAACCCGAACGGCAGCCTCTTCAAGGTCACGTCCAGCGAATATACCGCCA
>OGXI01000679.1_pt1 | contig 30190 bp, 22 predicted proteins | sample 1576221 | NCBI WGS metagenome assembly OGXI01 (sample SAMEA3541523, study PRJEB24748) | human gut metagenome | biome: human gut; feature: human-associated habitat; material: faeces | place: China | collected 2012
GCGTCTTATCGGGGGTTACCGTCCACCGCTCCCGTTTTCCGGTTCTTTTCAGGAACACGAGCCTTTCGCTGCGCGGCCGTCCCGTACTGTCCACCAGCAGCAGGTGCAGTATCCCCTCCGGCAGCGAATCGGTCAGGATCGTTCCTGAGGGCCGCTGCGGATATACCGGAGCGATGCAGCGACAGTTGCCCCGGATATGACCTACCAGCATACTGCCCGCAGGCAGTGTTCCGTCTACCCGGTAGCGGATGCGTCCCGGCGACTGAACCACCGTCAACGCACAGGCGTCCTCTCTGACTGCGGGCAGCGTCGCATGGATTTCCTGTCCGTTCGACCGGCACAGGGCCCGGTAAGTCTCCCCCGCCTGCGGGCAAAGCAAAAAGGTTCCCATGCCGTCGTGCTCGGAAACGAAGGATGCGACCGTATCGCCCGTCCGGTTCAGTACGGCCCCCTGCACATCGGCCGGATATCCGTCGGAACGTTCCCCTTTGAACGCTACCGGGCGGGGAACGCCCGGGATCAGATCCCCGCCCTCGGGGAAGAACTGAACGGCGAAAGCCTGCGCGGCCGGTTCGAGGAATACGGTGCGCCGGTAACGCGTGCCGGCCGCGTCGAGCCGCGTCTGCACATAACCTCCGTCGCGAACCGAATCGTGGGGCAGATCCACGAACAGCGCTCCGGTCGAGGTAGTCTGCTGGCGACCCCCTGCGAGCTGTTTGCCGCTGCGGTCGAACAGTTCGTAGGAGGCCTCCGCATCGCGGATCGGTTGTCCGTCGGCATCGGTAAAACGCACGATCGCCTGGGTGGAGGCGTAAGTCACCGCCGAACGCACTTGGTCGGGACGGATGCTTCCGACCGTAAGGTTGCGGTGGTAGAAGAACGCCGGGTCGAAGTTCAGCATCCATCCGGTATACGCCCGGAGGGTGTACTCTCCGGCGGGCAGCGTATCGGGCAGGGGAAGTCCGTTTGCGAACCCCGTTGAGTCCCGCTTGATCTTTCCGGAGAGGACGAACTTCCCTCGCCTGTCGGCCAGATCGACGTATATGAAGTTCGAGAGCGTATCCGGCCGGTGGCTTACCGCATCCGTCAGATACGCCTTGAACCAGATCGTATCGCCAGCCCCGTAGTAGGGCTGGTTCAGGTGAAGGTAGAGCTTCTCGGGATGACGGGACTGCATCTTTGTGAAAAAATCGTAAACCGAGTCGTTCCGGTCGGTAAAGGCGGACGAATCCGGTTCCGGGATCGGGAAAACGATATTTCCGGAAATCGGAGAAACGAAAGCAAAGGCCATCGTCACAAAAATCGCTAACAACGGGTACATCCTTTTCATAGCCTCTTTCCATTTAAAATCCAAATAAAATTGGATAATTGTTTTCAGTTAATTTTCTTTTTATCTTTAATGTCAGGATGTTAAGAGGAAACAGGCTCTGCTGAGGAGCAACCTGCCAGCAATAAACATCCTGACGGTACGCAGTAATGCTACTTCGGGAGGCGGATATTCCGCCTCTCTTTTTGTATTACTGATACTGTCTGTATGGCTAAGAAAACCTAATCCTAAATCCTACGGTAAACAGCCTTTCCATAGCAGACTACTCCACAGGATAGCTGCAAGTCCCTATATCAGTTTACATAGGCGAGAGTCACATACTAATTTAAGCAGACTTCAAAGCTGCAAGGCTATGGTAGTGGTATCTCTCGTGAAAAGCTGCTTACACTATAGGATCGTATGTTATTGAACCACTCCGGGAACATATTCCTGTCGGCGTTTAAGTACGAAAAATATTCGGTTCACTAATTTACGGGCGATCTTGACGATTGCCTTATTGCCATTCATTCTCTTGCGGTATTCCTCATAGGCTATTGTCATAGCCGGATCTTTCCTTATGGATAACCAGGCGGCTTCGACAAGGTAACACCGCAACATGGCGTGCTTGCGTATGGTAATATCGCCGATACCTTCCTTTTCTCCGTTCGAATGGCACATCGGGATCAGTCCGATATAGGCCGCCAACTGGTCGGCATTCTTGAATCGAGCAATATCATTTATCTCCATTAACAGCGTTAGGCCGGTCGTGATCCCGATTCCGGGAACTGTCATCAGTAACCGCAGAGGTTCTGCAAACGGTTCGCTACGCGATATCTCCCGGATAGCCCTTGTCTCCTGCAACAGCATCGCCCGAAGGCGAACGAACCGCTCAATATGCAAGTCCAAAGTTTTTCGTCCGTATTCGGTAGACATCTCTACTTCGCCCAGCCACTGTAAGAATCGCTTTGACCAGTTGCCGATAGAGTGGCGGGTAAACTGTTCGGGTATCTCGATACCATGAAAACGCAGCAATGACTTTATCCGGTTCTTTTCCCGTGTGGTGTCTTTTACAATCGAGTTTCTTAACCTTATCAAAGAACGTATCTCCAGTATCTCTGCCCGGGGAACGTAAATACCCTGAAATCCCCGGCACGCAGTCCTCTGGCCAACTTGCCGCAATCGACCGCATCGGTCTTTCGCAGCTTCTCTTTCAGCATCGTCGGCACGTCGCCCGGATTAACCACAATGTTGTTAATCCCTAATTCTGTGAGTCTGTTGTGCGTCCAGAATCCACTAAATCCGGCCTCGTAAACGGAGTGATAACTCGCTCCCGGATAATTTGCAACCAGAAACTTATGCAATGCTTCCGGCTGTGGATCTTGCCTGAACTTCTTCAGAACCGAACTCTCGGACAGTACCGTGACCGACCAACTCTTCAGGTGGACATCTATTCCTACATAGATATTTTGTCCTCTGAAATCTAATTCCTTACTTTGTCTCATAAGCTATATTGTTTAGGTTAACTTGGTTAAAGGCGTTTATCCAAAATTAACCAAAAACGTATAGCTTATTTTTTACCTAACTCATTTTCAGATTTTAAACATAGGAACTATTTTTATTCAATTCAGTTTTTAAAACAACCTGACTACAATAAATCTTTCTTCACAAATCCAACCGGATTGTAGTCAGGTTGCTGAAACTACCATACGTTATTAATACACGTATAGTTCGAAACTTCAGAAAATGAGGTAGTATACCTAATAGTCATTATACTGAAATAAAACATATTTTAAGCGCAATATAATGGTGGGATATCTTCTTCATTTTCATAAGAGTCTAATCCCAGTAATTAATAATTGCAGACCCAAATTAATATTGTCCGCCGCATGTTCTAATGGAGCATAAAAAAGCACATGATTCTTGTCCACATGTTTGTGCTCCATTACATGTATTATGTGCCGGGCAGGTAGCATCATCTTTACATGTACCTTCGCAGGTTTCCTTATACTTTGTTACGAGATCTGTTGGACATATAGGATAAGAAGGTCCCAATCCTCCACCTCTCAGTTGGTTCATTGATTCGTTGCCGATTCTTGTAACAATGTCTTTTTTTAAACTAATTTTTTCATAATTTATTAGATTAGAATTTATTCCTACTCTGTTTTACGGATTTTCGGATCCCTCCGCTCGAGTCTGCATATTATTGTATTTTTTGTTGATGCCGGCATATTGACCCGTTGGGTGTCACACCCTCTATCGTGATTTCGTATTGTGAATTATCGCTGTCGCCGGAATAAAACTCGATTTTCGATTTCCCGTCCGGCCCGATACGTAAGTAAGGATTCCAGTAAAGCGTGGTACGGAGATCCGGCGTTTTGTCGTTGACTTTTTCCGGGGTATCGTATACCGGATGGTAAAACTCAGCGTTCTCAGCGTAACCGATTGCTTTGTAGACAGTAAAATCACGCTCTATACCAGCGCTTTCCTTCAATATAATTTCTACACGATAAGGATAATCGGGTTTTAAGACATCCGATTCTTCTTCGGATTTATTCAATCTTAAATCCCACATTCTTACAACATGAATATATTCGACATCATCAACGGTATACCGATGCAAATAATCAATATTATTTATGATCATATTGTTAATCTTTAGTTGTGCAGGAATATATTTTGGTGCAGCAGTTTTTTTTACCGTAAGTATCCTACTTCTTTCGTAATTTACATTTGGGATTCTACGTATATATTCATATAGTGATAATTGTTTAAAATCAGCAAATGCAGTAGTATCATATACTTCTCCGTAAACGGAAGCAGGTGGCCGTTTGGGACTTTTGGCCGTTACAGTAACCCCTTCGATCTCGTATTCCCGAATCCCGTCATCGGTAGTTTTCGGGAACGATATCAGATAACGCTGCAAATCATCACAGCGAAGCTGGCGCTGTTCTTCGGAAAGAAACGGATACAACGGTTTAAACGCCGGTCTTGGATAGAGCGTATCTACACTCACATTGTAAGGCACCCGTCCCCGTTTGTTCTTGGACGAGACCAGAAAATAGGTCGTATCCTGAAAGTCCAGTCCTTCCATCGTAAAATACCCTGTACTAGCCGTCACAGCGTTCCCGATCAGGTTCTTCCGGTTCATAGCCATTGCAGTAACGTCGGCAAGTTTCGCATCTTTGTTTCCGAGGGTGGCAACGTGTCCCGAAATATATTGTCCGTGTTCTACATAGTGTATCGGCGTGAACGGTTCCGGATGAAACAGGTTTTTCGTATTGAATCTTCTCCATCCGTGGGTCAGCATGACCAGATCGAGATAATACCGACGGGCTGGAGAATCGTCCAAAAAATAGTATCCCGGATTATGGATATATCCTTTCAGGTCAGAAGTAAGTAAGAGATAAGAACGGATGTTTTCCGCCAGTGAATCCGTTTTAACCGTATTGGCATCCGTCACGCTCACTGAAAAATCTCCGGCGAGAGGTTTTCCTTCCTGCTCCAAAGCGAGATTTACGGTTACTTTCTCCCGTTTCCCGTAAGACGGTTTGTCCGAGGTTAACCGCCATTGTTTTTTGGGGCGGTAGAGATAGACCAGCCGTTCTGTGCGGGGTTGTCCAGACGAGTCGGCCAACAGCAGGTGAAGAATCCCTTCCGGCAGTGAGTCGGTTTTAATCAGTCCTTCGGGATTGTCCGGTGTTACCGGGTGGACGAAATGATACTGTCCGCGGGTGTGTGCGACGAGCATACTGCCCGTGGGAACGATTCCCAGAATGCGGTAACGCAGGTTGTTCCCGTTTTGGGTAACAGTCAAAGCACAGGCATCGTTCTGCACGGCAGGTAGTACGGTCGTGACGAAAGAATCGCCGTATTGGGTGACTGCCCGGTAAGTTTCTCCTCGTTGGGGTATCAATGGGAAAGAACCCATGCCCTCGTGTTCGCTTTTGAACCGAACTATGGTATCTCCTGCATGATTCAGTATGGCTCCTGTGACTTCAGCCGGATACCCGTCTGACTGCACAGCTTTGAAGGCAATCGTTTGCAAAGAGCCGGGAACCATGCAGCCGCCTTCGGGTAGGAACCGGATATCAACAGAAAGATTCCGGGGATCGGGAAAGAACGTGCGTTTGTATATTGTCCCGTTTCCTAAATTCAACCGGGTTTCGGCGTAAGCGCCGTTCAGGATGGAATCCTCCGGTAAAGCAATGAACAGGGCTCCGGTGGAGGATGTCAGTTGTTTGCCCGAAGAAAGTCGTTTGCCGTTTCTATCATAAAACTCGAATGACACTTCGCAGCCGGAGAGAGGAGTCCCGGATTTGTCAGAAAAACGGACGATCATCTCTTTGTCCGTATATGTGATATCGGTACGGATGTCGGAACCAGTTCTGCCGATCAGGATATTCTTTTGAAAGAAAACGTCCGGACTGAAATTAAGCATCCAGCCGGTATAGGCTTGCAGTGTGTATTCTCCGGCGGAGAGAGTGTCTGAGATGTAAAGATTGTTGGCAAAGCCGATGGAATCGCGTTTGATTTTCTTGGCCGAGATCAGTTTGTTTTTTCGGTCGAACAAATCGACGTAGATATAGTTCGATAACGTGTCGGAGCAAAGTGTCGCCGCATCGGTCAGATAAGCCCGGAACCAAATCGTGTCTCCCGCCCCGTAATACGGTTTATCCAGATGAAGCCATAGCTTCTCCTCATGATATGACTCGATGGTAGAAAAGAAAGAGAGAATATAGTTTTGCTGTCCATTCTGCAGAGTGGAAATATTTTCACCTTTCAGAAGTGATAGACTTCCAAACACCGACAAAATGTATATCGCAATTTTAATCATATAGTTAATAACAATTTCTTTTAGTTTTTTTGTAAATACAGCCTGACTCATAAATGTTACCTATCATGATTTAACATAGATAGTCAGGCTGTAAGAAAATTAAGATTAATAACCACAACCTAAATTAGTTTGGCAATAAACATCGCAGGAAGCTACACAACTGTATTGTCCAGCACACGTATAATAACAAGTTGGTCTGCATGAATTGTCCTGGCATGTTTGATAATCAGGACAAGTCTGTTCCTTATTACAGGTGTTCTGGCATGTCGGATCTTGAGGCCCTGTTTTCGGCTTTTCACATCCATTTGCACATGTATCTTCCCATGTTCCCGCACCACCTTTTAATTGGTTCATTTCTCCGCTGTTAATCCTTGCAACAACATCTTTCTTCAATACTAACTTTTTCATAATTTGTTAGATTAGTAATTATCCCTACTCTTTATTTACGGATTTTCGGGTTCGTCCGCTTGAGAGCTCAATATATTATTGCATTTTTTGATGTTGACATATTGAACCGTTGGGAGCCACACCCTCTATTGTGATTTCGTATTGTGAATTATCGCTGTCTGCGGAATAAAACTCGAACGCGGCTTTTCCGTCCGGCCCGGTTTGCAGATAAGGATTCCAGTAAAGCGTGGTACGGAGATCCGGCGTTTTGCCGTTGATCTTTTCCGGGGTATCGTAGATTGGATGGTAGAACTCCGCATTTTCGGAATAACCGATTGTTTTGTAAACCGTAAAATCACGTTCTATACCGGCACCTTCTTTTAATATAATTTCTATCCGGTAAGGATAATCAGAAAATGAAAAAGAAGATAGGTAAGGAATTCCGGGAATAACGACACTGATATATTCGACATCGTCTATGGTAAACCGATGCAGAAACTCAATATTGTCAATAATCATATTGTTGACTTGTAATTGAGCTTCGGTAAGCTCTGATATAGGAGGTTTTACATAAAGTTTTCTGTTTTCATACCTTACTCTGGGTAGAAAATTCATATATTGTAGTAAGGGCATATTAAATTTAGGAAGATTCGTTGTGTCATAAACGGCTCCGTTAATTGTAGCGGGCGGAAGTTTAAGATTCCTTGCCGTTACGGTAACCTCTTCTATTTCGTATATCCGAACTCCGTCGGTGTTTGTTTTCGGGAACGATGCCAGATAACGCTGCAGGTCATCGTTGCGAAGTTGACGTTGTTTTTCACTTAGGAATGGAAAGATCGGTTTGAACGCCGGTCTGGGATAAGGAGTCTCGACATTGACATTATAAGGAATCTTACCCCGCTTATTTCTTGAAAACAATACAAATACGGTTGTATCCTGAAAATCGAGTCCGTCGATCACGAACCGCCCGGCACTATCCGTTACGGCATTCCCGATGACATTACGCTGGTTGATCGCAAGGGCATCCACCTGTGCCAGTTTCGCAATTTTGTTTCCCAGCGTTTTGACGTGGCCTGATATATACTGCCCATGTTCGATATAGTGTTTGGGCGTGAACGGTTCCGGATTGAACAGGTCGTCCGTTTTGAACCTCCGCCAACCGTGAGTCATCATTACCAAGTCGAGATAATGCCTCCGGGCGGGAGAGCCGTCCAGAAAATAATAGCCCGGATTATGGATATATCCTTTCAGGTCGGAAGTCAGCAGCAAATTAGTGCGAATGTTTTCCGCTAGGGAATCCGTTTTGACGGTATTGGCATCGGTTACGCTGACCGAAAAAGTTCCTTCGAGGGGCTGTCCGTCTTTTTCCACGGTAATGTCAATGCCGACTTTCTCCCGTTTCCCGTAAGACGGTTTGTCCAGCGTTACCTGCCACTGTTCTTGGGGACGGGAGAGATAAACCAATCGCTCCGAGCGAGGAATACCATTTGAATCTGCCAACAGCAAATGCAGAATCCCTTCGGGTAGCGAATCGGTTTTAATCATTCCTTGGGGACTGTCCGGAGTTACCGGGTGGACGAAATGACAAGATCCGCGTGTATGTGCTACAAGCATACAGCCTTCGGGAACCGTTCCCAGAATCCGGTAACGCAAATTATTCCCGCTTTGGGTAACGGTCAGTGCGCAGGCAGCGTCCTGCACGGTGGGTAACGTAGTAGATATGGAGATTGTATCACAAAGAGTTACGGCCCGGTAAGTTTCTGAGGACTGCGGGGTTAACAGGAATGTCCCCATACCGTCGTGCTCACTGCGGAAACGGGCTATGGTATCTCCGGCGTGGTTCAGGACAGTTCCGCTGACATCGGCGGGATACCCATCCGATTGCACGGCTTTAAAGGCAATGATCTGCGGTGTTCCGGGTACAAGGTTTCCGCCTTCGGGCAGAAACTGGATATCGAATGATGCTGTCTGGGGTTCTGGAAAGAATGTGTGTTTGTATAGGGTGCCGTTTCCCAGTTTCAGGCGGGTTTCGGCATAAGCGCCGTTCAGGGCGGAGTCGGTCGGAAGAGCGATAAACAGGGCTCCGGTAGAAGAAGTAGGTTGTTTGCCCGAAGAGAGTTGTTTGCCGTTCCGGTCGAAGAGTTCATAGGAAGCCTCGCTGCCGGAAAGGGGAGAGCCGGATTTATCGTAAAACCGGACGATCATATCTTTATCCGTGTATGTGATATCGGTACGGATGTCGGATGCCGTTCTGCCGATCAGGATGTTTTTCTGGAAAAAACAGGTTGGATCGAAATTAAGCATCCAGCCGGTGTATGCTTGCAGGGTGTATTTTCCGGCCGACAGCGTGTCGGATATATACAGATTGTTGGCGAAACCGATGGAATCGCGTTTGATTTTTTTGGATGAAATCAGTTTGTTTCTGCGGTCGAACAAATCGACATAGATAAAGTTTGATAACGTGTCGGAGCGAAGCGTTGCGGCATCGGTCAGGTAGGCCCGGAACCAGATCGTATCTCCGGCTGCGTAATACGGTTTATCCAGATGGAGCCAGAGTTTCTCTTCCCGTTTCGATAACTGACCATCGAAAAAGGAGAGGATCAGGCTATCCGGGGACATCGGAATAAGAGCTTCGACCGCAGCCGAAACCGGACGGATAAATGAAAACCCCGTCAAACAAACAAATATGAATAATGCAATCTTTCTCATAAGGCTTGAAAGATTCGTTGATTCACTTTGCCGGTATGTTTGGCATATTGTCCGAAGAACGCCACGCCGCCCATTTTCCCGTTGAGCAATCCCGCATTGGGGGCGAAATGGTAGCTGAGAATCAAATGACGGGTCAGTCTGTCGAGTAACATAGGCATTTGTTTTATAAGTTTTTTATAAAACTACAATGTGATTAGAACTCCTTCTCTCTCAGATCTTATGATCCAAGCTATCAAAATGCTCTTCACAATCGCACGGATATTTATATTCCCCTTAAAAGTCCCGTGCTGTTTTATGCCCCCTCTGTTATTGAATAACTTTACATAAGCTGTATTTACCCTCTCTTTCTACTAATCGATGATATGTTTAGGTTGTAAGTATCCCCCCCCCGACCGAATAAAATAAATTATCCGGCCGATAATAATTAGTATTGCTTTAAATGTAAAAAAGGAAATCTCAGTGAAGTATCATTAACCGACCTTTCCCCTGAAATGTTAAGAATCCAAAGCGGATTAGCATACCCTTGAAGCGAAATGCGATCGGAAATCAGAGATATAGAGTATGCCCTATCCATTGATATATAATTAATTTTATAAAAATGCCATTATAAAACGCAATTCTAAATATTCTTTTATGAAGTTCTGACAAATTAGATAATAATTACACAAAAAACAATGTTTTTACCTTTTTGGATTACGATAAAGTCTAAAGATGCTATAGCGCTGAGTTGGTAAAAGGGGAACACAAATTCCTTTTAGTCTTTTGCTATTTGGTAAAATTCATGGCCGACTGACGGAACTAAACTAACCTAATGAATGAAAACGGCAACAGCCCAAGCCGGACAAAGCGATCCGACCGGCTTTTTTATTTGCCGCTGCACGAATCCTGCGGCTGATCGGGTTCCTGTGAACAAAAAATCAAAAAATAATCACAAAAAAATCAGACATCACAGAAAATGCGGACAAATTGCGGACGCAAAAGAGGAAATAAAAACGCTAAAGAATTAAAAATAAATTCTTTAGCGTTTTAAAAAAGTACCCCCGACGGGAATCGAACCCATATCACCAGAACCGGAATCTGCCATTCTATCCATTGAACTACAGGGGCGGTCTTCGAATTGCAGCACAAAGATGCAACATTTTCGGATTTAATACAAATCTTGACGCCGATTAAGTGTTAAAAATTGCAGAATCTCGTTCCGGAGATGTCGTCGCGGGGATAATTCTTCGGAGAAGGTGGGGCGGCGAATTGCATATTTTTGTACCTTTGTCACTCTGTCGAAATTATTAAAAACAATATAGATGGCTTTACAATGCGGAATCGTGGGGCTGCCGAACGTCGGCAAATCGACCCTGTTCAACTGCCTGTCGAATGCGAAAGCGCAATCGGCGAATTTTCCTTTTTGCACGATCGAGCCTAACGTGGGCGTGATTACGGTGCCCGACGAGCGGATCGTGAACCTGGTAAAGATCGACAATCCGAAAAAGACGATCCCTACGACCATCGAGATCGTCGATATCGCGGGGCTGGTCAAAGGGGCTTCGCGGGGCGAGGGTCTCGGCAATAAGTTTCTGGCCAATATCCGCGAGACGGACGCTATCATTCATGTGCTGCGCTGTTTCGACGATGACAACATCACGCACGTAGACGGCAGCGTCGATCCCGTCCGCGACAAGGAGATCATCGACGCCGAGCTGCAACTGAAAGACCTCGAAACGGTCGAGAGCCGCATTGCCAAAGTGCAGAAGCAGGCTGCGACCGGGGATAAGAGCGCCAAACGGCTGTTCGACATCCTGTCGCGTTACAAGTCGGCGCTGGAGCAGGGCAAAAGCGCCCGCACCGTCGAACTGGACAAGGAAGACCGCAAGCTGGTCTACGATTTGCATCTGCTGACCGATAAGCCGGTGCTCTATGTCTGCAACGTGGACGAAAAAAGCGCGGTGGGCGGGAATGCTCATGTAGAGGCGGTACGCGGCGCGATCCGCGAAGAGAATGCCGAACTGCTGATCGTAGCGGCCGCTACCGAGGCCGATATCGCCGAATTGGATACTTACGAGGAGCGACAGATGTTTCTCGAGGAGGTCGGACTGAAAGAATCGGGCGTCAACCGGTTGATCCGGGCGGCGTACAGTCTGTTGAATCTCGAAACCTATTTTACGACCGGCCCGGACGAAACCCGCGCCTGGACGTATGCGAAAGGAACGAAGGCGCCGCAGGCCGCCGGGATCATTCACACCGATTTCGAACGTGGCTTTATCCGCGCCGAGGTGATCAAATACGACGATTACGTGCGTCTCGGTTCTGAAAAAGCGTGCCGCGAGGCGGGTAAGATCGCCATCGAAGGCAAGGAGTACGTCGTACAGGACGGCGATATCATGCATTTCCTGTTCAACGTGTAGGCGGACGGCGTTGTTGCGGAACGAATTTATAAACAGACTGTTATGGAGCCGGTTGTAGACGAATGGATGTACGGGGTGCTGCGGGAACTGGGTTTTTCCGTGGAGACGGCCGATGTATGGGACCGCTGGGTGGTGCTGGGTTTTATCGTGGCGATCGCTTTCGTGTCGGACTTCGTTTGCAGGCAGTTGTTGCTGCGGGTGGTCAAGCGGATCGTCGCGCGCACCAAGGCGACCTGGGACGATATCCTGTTCGAAGACCGGGTGCTGCGACGGCTGTGTCACATCGTGCCGCCGGTGTTGATCTATTTCCTGTTGCCGCTGGCCTTTCCGCTGGAATCCGGCATGGTGGCGTTCGTGCTGAAACTGCTGCTGATCTACGTGATCGCCGTGGTGTTGCGGTTTGTCAACGCTTTTCTCAAAGCGCTGCACGATGTGGCCGACCAGAAGGAGGAATTGCAGGGGAAACCGCTGAAAGGACTGATGCAGACCGGACAGGTGATCGCCTTTTTCGTTTGCATCATACTCATTATATCGATCCTGATCGACAAGTCGCCGGCGCGGCTGCTGGCCGGGCTGGGCGCTTCGGCAGCGATCCTGATGTTGGTCTTCAAGGACAGCATCATGGGACTCGTGTCCGGTATCCAGTTGACCGCAAACGATATGCTGCATGTGGGCGACTGGATCTCGATGTCGAAATACGGCGTCAATGGCCGGGTGACCGAAGTGACGCTGAATACGGTGAAAGTGCGTAACTGGGACAATACGATCGTCACCGTGCCTCCGTACCTGCTGATCAGCGACTCGTTCCAGAACTGGCGCCCGATGCAGGATTCGGGCGGACGGCGCGTGATGCGGTCGGTCAATATCGACATGAACAGCGTCCGTTTCTGTACGCCGGAGATGCTCGACCGCTTTCGGAAAATCCGGTTGTTGAAGGATTACATCGACGAAACGGAACGCCTGATCGCCGAGAGCAACGAGCAAGCCGGGGTGGAGAACGATCCGGAACCGGTCAACGGCCTGCACCAGACGAATCTGGGCGTGTTCCGCGCTTATCTGGAACGCTACCTGCGCAGCCTTGCCGGAATCAACCAGGAGATGATGCTGATGGTGCGCCAGTTGCAGCCGACCGAGAAGGGGTTGCCCGTCGAACTCTATTTCTTTTCGAAAGTGACCGAGTGGACGGTTTACGAAAAAGTACAGGCCGATGTGTTCGACCATGTGCTGGCGGTTATCCCGGAATTCGGCTTGCGGGTATTTCAGAACCCCGCAGGCAGCGATGTGCGGGATCTGAAAGGAGAAATTTAGCGGCGGGGTTGCCGGGGCGTATTTCCGGGAAAGTGCAGCCGCTTGCCGCGTCGGGCGAAACGCCCGGAGGCAGATCGAACAAAAAGGCCGGATGCGACATTGCATCCGGCCTTTTCGGCGAATGTCCCGCACGGGGCGGATTTATTTTTCGTATCGTTTTTCGACGGTGTTCCAGTCGACCAGTTCCCAGAAATTTTTCAGATAATCGGGCCGCACGTTGCGGTAATCGATGTAGTAGGCGTGTTCCCACACGTCGACGGTCAGCAGCGGATGCAGCCCCTTGCGCAGCGGATTGCCTGCGTTCGATTCCGACACGATCGACAGTTTGCCGTTGTCGTCGGCAGCCAACCACGTCCATCCCGAGCCGAACAGCCCGGCCGCCGCTTTCGTAAATTGCTCTTTAAAAGCATCAAAAGAACCGAAATCACGATCGATTGCTTCGGCCAGTTTGCCGCTTGGCATCGATTTTGGAGTAGGTGAGAGTGTGAAGAAGAAGAACGTATGGTTCCACACCTGTGCAGCGTTGTTGTAGATCGGGCCGCTTTCGGCTTTGACGATGATCTCCTCGAGCGGCATGTTCTCGTACGGAGTGCCCGGGATCAGGTTGTTCAGGTTGTTGACATAAGCCTGATGATGTTTCCCGTAATGATATTCGAGGGTTTCTTTGCTCATCTTCGGAGCAAGCGCATCCGCCGCGTAGGGGAGCTGGGGCAGTACATGTACCATAAGTAATAAAGTATTGATGATTGACATTGTGATTGTATAAATTGATTGTGCCAAAGATAATAACAAATTTAATACCATATAGCAAACACCCGTTTAATAATTATTAATTGACCGAATTATGGAAAAAAGAGATTTGATCGGCAGTCTGACCGAACAGAACCTGCTGAAGGCGTTCGCCGGGGAGTCGCAGGCCGCCAACCGTTACCGCATGTATGCGAAACAGGCCCGCAAGGACGGTTATGAAAAAATCGCCGACTTTTTCGAAGAGACCGTACACAACGAATTGAGGCATTCCAAGATTTATTTCGAGTTCCTGAAAGGAGGCATGGTCGAGATCACGGCATCGTATCCGGCCGGGATCATCGGCACGACGCTGCAAAACCTCGAAGAGGCGCGCCAGGGCGAATACGACGAGTGGATGGATCTGTATCCCGGTTTCGGCAAGGTGGCCGAGGCCGAAGGATTTCGTGAGATCGCGATGCGCTTCTACCAGATCGCCGAGATCGAGAAAACCCACGAAGAACGTTTCCGCGGCTTGTACGAAACCCTCGAGGCCGACCGGATTTTCCATAAGGAGGAGGAGATCGTATGGCGCTGTCTGGAGTGCGGCCATATCCATGTCGGCAAGGAGGCTCCGAAAAAGTGTCCCGTCTGCCTGCATCCGCAGGCGTTTTTCGAAATTCGCTGCGACAAATATTAACGGTTTCGGCAATAGGCGAACCGGGAGCCTCCGAAGTGGCTCCCGGTTTCGTTTGCGGCGACGATTATTTCTGTTCGGGACTTTTGAGCGTAACGAGCATCAGCACGGGATTGCTGTCTTCGGAGTAGCCTTCCATCATTTTCTCCGGGATTATGTTCCGGTTGACCGGAGTGTCGCCGTAATAGAACAGGTGCGATTGAATGTCGACGATCACCCGGTCGTCCCAGGTCGATCCCGGCCGCTGCACCGCCATAATTAATTGAAAGGCAAACGGATTTTTGCTTTTGAGCAGGTCGATCGGGTAGGATTCTTGTCGCTCTTTGTCGTACAGCAGCGTGATCGACGGTTCGTTTTCTTTGTTGGAGATATGGAACAGCGCATGGGTTTTCGTGTCCAGGAACGATCCGTTGAACGTTGCCCGGCTCTTGTTCAGCCGTTCGAACGATTCGTTGGTAATGTCTTCGGAAGGATTGGCCCAGCCGTCCACGCCGCTCAGATCGAGGCGGTAGAGGGCTTCGACGCCCGCCTCGGAAATACGGTAGACCGTATCGCCGTAAGTCGGGGTGAAGTGGATGCCGGTTTTGTTTTTTTGCAGGTTGAAGATGTTGCCCCAGTTGAATCTGCCCGTGTTGTACAGTGCCGGAAACATTCCTTTTTCGATCCGGAACGACGTGTCGGTCACGAGTACCGTTGAGCGCGGGTCTCGATCCGTTCCGATTGTGTCCGCCGGATTTCGTTCGCCGGACGGATATACGGTGAGCACGATGCGGTCGCTGCCGTCGAATTCCATTTCGCGGATACTGATATCGGGAAGCGGTTTGCTGTACAGGAAGCGGCCGGCCCGGTCGAAGTAGAGCGCCTTTTTGCTCCAGCAATCCGTAATTACGATTCGCTGTCCATCCGGAGTCAGGCTAACGGCCGATATGCCGGTGTACTCCTGCGGTCCGCGTCCGGTTCGTTTGATACTGCCCAGCGCTTTGCCCCGCCGGTCGAAAACGAAAACGGTCTGGTTTTGTTTGTCGGTTACGACGATGCAGTCGTCGGTCGTCCGGATCTGCGAAATGTAACCGATCAGGTTGTCGTCGGTGGTTTCGAGGCGGACATATTCCGTACTGTCGATTATTTCGTCGATCGGATAGGGCGTGTTTCCGGTGCGGACGACGATCGTCTGCATGTTGTCGCAGGATATTCCGGCGTTTGCGGTCTTGTCCACCCGCCCGGCGCATGCCGCCGCCGCGCTTAGGCCGATTAGCAGGCCCATGCGTTTCAGGAAATTTTTTTTAGCTGATTTGCGGCTCATATCGTTTTACCGTTGGTTTATAACAAATATAGGAAAAAAAATAGCGGAAGCAGATATCTGTTTCCGCTATTTTTCAATTGTTTGGTTCGATCCGAGAGAACGGCTTGTCGCTGTTTGCATGGGAACATTTCCCGATCCATTGTTTCCATCGACCCAATCGGTGATGGAGTGGCTAAAAGAGATATCCTGATCTTTGATCTTCAGTGTAATGGTAGAGGTTTTCCCTGCTTCGAGCGTTACTGCGGGCGAAATTGAAACGGCCGTTGCTGAGACTTGGTCGCCGATCTTTATGTTGACCGTTGAAATGTTCTGTGCCGGGAGAATAAGCGGATTTCCGACCGCAGTGGTAGTAGCCGTGTTTATGGTCAGCGGCGAAGTCACGAAATCTTTTTCGGCGGCCGAACCGTCCGGCTGTACTTCCCCGCCGAGCGAAAGCGTGCCTTCGGTCTGTACCGAAACCGTGACGGAATTGATTTTCAGTTCGGGATTCGGAACACGTTCCGTTTCGATGTGGATAACGAGCTGGGCCATTTTGTGCACGAACGGAAGTTCAACCGCGTTTTGGCTTTTGGTTGACGCTGCGGAAGCGACCAGCAGGTCCGTTCCCGCCGGAACGGTGACGACAGGGGCTTTGCCTGCTTCTGCCGGGGCGATCGTAAGCGTCGAGGGATGGATCGCGTAGAACTGGTACTGCGCATCGGCCGCATTCGAATAGTATTTCATTTCCGAAGCGGTTTTGTACGTTATGGCTCCGCTTCCGTCGGCGCTCAGCGTGATCCCGTCCATGAAGTTAGCGGCCTTCCAGGTAAGCGTTCCGGTGTGTTCTACGGCATACGCTATAAAATCTTCGTTGTTGAACTTGTTGTCGACAACTGCTTTGCTGTCCGCTTCGGGAGTTTGGTTGACGACCGCCTCGATACTTTGGCTGAATCGGACCGGAATCGGATCGTCGGAAAGATTTCCTTTTCCGTTATCGGAATCGTCGGATGATTTCGAGCAGCTCAGCAAAGCCGTTGCAGCCAGTGCCGAAATGAATAACATTTTTTTCATAATATTTTTTTAAGTCGATTAATGAGTGTTGGTTTGCCAGTGTGTTCGAATTGCGCAACAAATGTATGCAATGTTTCGCAATAAAACAGTGTAATAGCGGTAATTTTTTAATAAAATATTGTATTTTTATTTCCGGTATCCGGGATGGATTTTATTTATTATTGTATTTTTGACAATAGTATATTATATAAATGAAGCGTAATCCTCCTATCGGGGATCGCGACCGGTTCCCGGGTAGGTGGGGTTCATGGTATTCGGGGAAATTTTAAAAAATAATTTAGCGGCATTTTTCATACTTATCTGATCTTTTTTTAATACTTTTGCAAATTGTATTTGTATAATCAACGCGGCGGAAGATCCGTCGTTTTCTGGCGTTTAAATTTTTTTGCTGGTAGAAATGACAATTGATGATTTTAATGTGTTGGTAGCCACTGAGGAACACACTCAGTTTGCACAGACTATCTGTGACGAGATGGCCGAGTCCGCCAAAGCCCGCGGAACGGGTATCGCCAAACGTACGGCCGAATACGTTTCGAACAAAATGCGTCAGGGGAAAGCGGTGATCGCATTCCATAAAGACGGGACATGGGCCGGTTTCAGCTACATCGAATCGTGGGGACACGGCGACTATGTGGCCAATTCGGGATTGATTATCAATCCGAAGTTCCGAAAGCTGGGGTTGGCCAAGGCGATCAAGACCAAGACGTTTTTCCTCTCGCTGAAGATGTTTCCGGGAGCGAAGCTTTTCGGGTTGACCACCGGCATGGCCGTGATGAAGATCAATTCCGAGTTGGGTTACCGCCCTGTCATTTATTCCGAGCTGACCGACGACGACCAGTTCTGGAAAGGATGCGAGAGTTGCGTGAACTATTCGATCCTGCAGAGCAAGGGACGTAAGAACTGCCTGTGCACGGCGATGCTGTTCGATCCGAAGCACGATACGGTGAAGATTCCGATCGACCAGGAACTGCTCGAACATAAGGACGAAGAAAAAAAATAGCGAAAGCGGGGCCTCCGGCCCCGGGGTATACGAATTTATTGAAATAAAGCGATAAGACAGCGATGAAAAAAGTAGTATTGGCTTTCAGCGGAGGATTGGATACCTCGTACTGTGCGATTTACCTTTCGAAAGAGATGGGATTGGAAGTGCACGCCGCCTTGGCGAACACCGGCGGATTTTCGGCCGAGGAACTTGCCTCGATTGAAAAGCGAGCTTACGATCTCGGCGTAAAGAGCTACGTGGCGCTCGACGTGACGCAGGATTATTACCAGCATGCGATCAAGTACATGATCTTCGGAAATGTGCTGAAAAACGGAACTTATCCGATTTCGGTCAGCTCCGAGCGGATCTCGCAGGCGACGGCCATTGCCAAATACGCCCGCGAAATCGGCGCCGACTACCTTTGCCACGGCAGCACCGGGGCCGGTAACGACCAGGTGCGCTTCGACATGGTGTTCAACATCATCGCTCCGGAGATCGAGGTGATCGCGCTGATCCGCGAGAAGCGTCTGAGCCGCGAGGAGGAGATCGCCTACCTGCGCGGACACGGGGTTAACTTCGATTTCAAGAAGGCCGAATATTCGATCAACCAGGGTATCTGGGGAACGTCGGTCGGCGGCAAGGAGACCCTTACGTCGAGCGAAACGCTGCCCGAAGAGGCTTACCCGTCGCAGTTGAAAGAAACGCAGCCGCGCCGCGTGACGCTGACGTTCGAAAAGGGCGAGTTTGTAGCTCTCGACGGCAAGCGTTTCGACGACCGCATCGCCGCGATCCAGGCGTTGCAGGCGATCGCTTCGCGGTATGCGATCGGCCGCGACATGCACATCGGCGATACGATCATCGGGATCAAAGGCCGCGTCGGTTTCGAAGCCGCCGCCCCGATGGTGATTATCAAGGCGCACCACATGCTCGAAAAGCATACGCTGACCAAATGGCAGTTGTACTGGAAAGACCAGATCTCGGCCTTTTACGGCAACTACCTGCACGAGGGACAGTATTACGATCCGGTGATGCGCGATTTCGAAGCGTTTCTCGAAAGCACGCAGCGCACGGTCAGCGGCGACGTTTACGTCGAACTGCACCCGTACCGTTTCGTATTGGTCGGCATCAAGAGCGATCACGACCTGATGAGCAACAAGTTCGGCGCTTACGGCGAGACGATGAACGATTGGACGAGCGAAGATGTCAAGGGCTTCGGTAAAATCTTCGGCAACCAGAATAAAATTTATTATAAGGTAAACGAAAAACTGAAATAGCGATGAAGTGGGTCTACCTGTTGCTGGCGATCGTTTCGGAGGTCGTTGCGACGAGCGCGCTGAAATCTTCGGAGTCGTTCAGCAGGTTGTGGCCGTCGGTGCTTACGGTAGTGGGGTATGGCGTAGCGTTCTACCTGTTGAGCCTCACGTTGCGGGAGCTGCCCGTAGGGATCGCCTATGCGATATGGAGCGGCGTGGGGATCGTGCTGGTCTCGCTGGCGGCCGTCGTACTGTTCGGCCAGAAGCTCGATCTGCCGGCCCTGATCGGGATGGGACTCATCGTTGCGGGGGTAATCGTAATCAACGTTTGCTCGAAAAGTGTAGTACATTAACGTGTAATTTCTGAACCGGATTCTTATGGTAAGAGTAGGTATTATAGGAGGTGCAGGATATACGGGTGGCGAGGCTATCCGTATTCTTTTAAATCACCCGGATGTCGAGCTGGCGTTCGTACACAGCAACAGCAACGGCGGCAACCGTCTGAGCGACGTGCATATCGACCTGTTGGGCGAAACCGATATGCGTTTTACGGACCAGTTGCGTACCGACGTCGATGCGCTGATGCTGTGCGTCGGCCACGGCGACGCCCGCAAATTTTTGGAAGCCACGCCGATTCCCGATTCGGTGCGGATCATCGACCTGAGCCAGGATTTTCGGCTGCAGGCGACTGCTTCGATCGGGAGCAGGCAGTTCGTGTACGGCCTGCCGGAACTGAACCGCGAAAAGATCCGCGCGGCGCGCAACATCGCCAATCCGGGGTGTTTTGCGACCTGCCTGCAACTGGGCATACTGCCGTTGGCTGCGGCCGGGCTGCTGACGGGCGACGTGCAGGTAACGGCTGTCACCGGTTCGACCGGCGCCGGGCAGAAACTGGCCCCGACTTCGCATTTCAGCCAGCGGGTCAACAACCTGTCGGTCTATAAGGCGTTTGAACACCAGCACCTGAACGAAATCGGCGAGAGCGTCCGTGCGCTGATGCCGTCGTTCTCTCATGCGATCAATTTCATTCCGTATCGGGGCGATTTCGCGCGCGGGATCATCGCGTCGATTTATGTAGACTGTCCGCTGTCGCTCGAAGAGGTGCAGAAGGTCTACGGCGATTTCTATGCGGGTGCCGCGCTGACGTTCGTAAGCGACCGGAACATCTATCTCAAGCAAGTGGTCAATACGGCCAAGTGTGTGTTGTCGCTCGAAAAACACGGCGACAAGTTGTTGGTTATGAGTGCGATAGATAATCTATTGAAAGGAGCCTCCGGCCAGGCCGTGCAGAACCTGAACCTGATGTTCGGTCTGGACGAGCGTGCGGGATTGCGCTTGAAACCGGTCGCGTTTTAACGAAATTTTACGGACGGTGCAGAGGTTACGGACTCGCCGGGGCGTTTCGGAAAAATTGTTTTACTCAAAAAATCGGAAAATATGGATTTGTTCAAAGTGTACTCCCTGTGGGATATCGATATCGTACGCGCCGAGGGCTCGTACGTTTGGGACGACAAAGGAACCCGTTACCTGGATATGTACGGCGGACATGCCGTAATTTCGATCGGGCACACGCATCCGCACTATGTGGATACGGTCGTAAACCAGTTGAAGCATATCGGATTCTATTCGAATTCGGTAATTATCGACCAGCAGCGCGAGTTGGCCGATAAGTTGGGCGAACTCTCCGGCAAGCGGGATTACCAGCTTTTCCTGTGCAATTCGGGAGCCGAGGCGAACGAAAACGCCTTGAAACTGGCGTCGTTCCATAACGGGAAAAGCAAGGTGATCGCGATGAAAGGCGCCTTTCACGGCCGTACGTCGCTTGCGGTGGCTGCTACTGACAATCCGAATATCGTCGCTCCGGTCAACCGTACCGACAACGTGATCTTCGTTTCGTTGAACGACGAGGCCGCTCTGGAGGAAGCGTTTAAAAATAACGAAATATCGTCCGTGATCGTCGAGGCGATTCAGGGCGTTGGCGGCATCCGTATCGCGAGCCGCGAGTTCCTGCGCAAAATCCGTTCGTTGTGCGACCGCTACAATGCGGTTTACATTGCCGACGAGGTGCAGTGCGGCTGCGGACGTACCGGGCAGTACTATGCATCGGATTGGGCAGACGTCCATGCCGATATTTATACGATGGCCAAGGGGCTCGGCAACGGGTTTCCGATCGGGGCCATTGCGATTGCGCCGCACATTGCGCCGAAGTTGGGTATGCTCGGTACGACATTCGGCGGCAACCACCTGGGATGCGCCGCTGCGATTGCCGTCGCCGACGTAATGGCCGGGGATCGGCTGATCGACAACGCCTGCGAAATTGGCGAATACCTGACGGCCGAGCTGAAAAAGCTGCCCGGCGTGAAAGAGGTTCGCGGGCGAGGCCTGATGATCGGAATCGAACTGTTCGAAGATTCCGCCCCGTTGCGTAAAAAGCTGTTGTTCGACGAGAAGATTTTCGTCGGTTCGTCCGGAAACAAGAACGTATTCCGCCTGCTGCCGGCGCTGAATGTCAAAAAAGAGCATGTCGATGCATTGCTCGCCGCACTGCGCAAGTTATTAACAGTCTAATGTGCAAAAGATGTTAAAAGTTGTCAAAATAGGCGGAAACGTTGTCGATAACTCCGAGAAGTTGGATCGTTTTTTGCAGGATTTCGCGTCGCTCGAAGGGCCGAAAGTGCTGGTGCACGGCGGTGGCAAGATCGCTACGACGATCGGCAAGGCGCTCGGGATCGAGACGCAGATGATCGGCGGTCGCCGGGTGACGGATGCCGAGACGCTGAAAGTGGTGACGATGGTTTACGCCGGACTTATCAACAAAACGATTGTAGCTAAGTTACGAACAGCCGGTTGCAATGCGGTCGGTTTGTGCGGCGCCGACGGCGGGTTGATCGTATCCCGGCGGCGCAATCCGAAGCCGGTCGATTACGGTTTCGTCGGCGATCCGGAGTTGGAGCGTTTCGGGACGGCGACTGCGAAAACGCTGATCGACGCCGGTTATACGTTGGTCGTCGCGCCGATTACGGTGGACGGCGCCGACGGCAGTCTGCTCAATACGAACGCCGATACGGTGGCCCGTACGATGGCCGTCGGGCTGTCCGGGACGTTCGAGACCGAATTGGTCTATTGTTTCGAGAAACGGGGCGTGCTGATGGATGTCGACGACGACCGCAGCGTGATCCCGGAGATTACGCCGGCGCGGTTTGCGCAGCTTCGTGCGGACGGGATCGTGGCGGACGGTATGCTGCCGAAACTCGAGAATGCGTTCGACGCGATTGAACACGGGGTGCGGAGCGTGGCGATTTGCAGCGCCGACGCTGTCGCCGAAAAAGGATACGGCGGTACGACGTTGAAAGCGGATTGATTCGGCGGAAATGCCGGTAGGCGGATGTCGTCCGATGCACCGTGCAGGGAATACCTGAAACCGCGCGTGCCGGTGACACGGCATAAACAGAAAATATCGCAAGGATGAAAAAAAGTATTTTATTCGGAATCTGGTTATTCGTGTCGTGCCTTACGGCCTGTACGGACAAGACGGAAAGCGGTGGGTCGGGAGGTTCATCGGGAGGCTCTTCGGGGTACGAAGGACGGCCGCTGCCGGTCGTGTTCCATGTGTTGTACGAGGATGCGACCGACGCGCAGCAGAATCCGGCGCAGTCGGTTTTCGTGCGGCATATCAACCGGTTGAATGCGTTTTATGCGGCTACGCTTTTCGGCGGAGGCGCGAGCGTCGCCGTCAACGTGTCGTTCAAGCTTGCCGCGGCCGATCCGCAGGGGAACAAAATGGCGGAGCCGGGGATACACCGGGTATCGTACGCCGGCGCCGGGTCGATGGATCCGGTGGCTTTTATGGATTCGAAACATCCGGAGGGATCGGCCAACGCCGGAATATTCTGGGATCCGAACCAATACGTCAATATATGGGTGTTCGGCTTTAAATCTTCGCAGGAAGAAGCCGATGCGGGCGCTACGGTGACCGGAATCACGCATTTGCCGTTCGCCGCTTCCCGTTATCCGCTGGACGGGTTGGTGCTTGATGAAAAGGATGTTTATCAGGACTATCTGCCTACTTACATGCATGGTATGACGCTGAATAATAGCTTCTTCAGTGAGGAAGAGGGCGCTTTCACGCTGTGGCATGAGATGGGGCATTATCTCGGTCTTTTCCATGCTTTTGCCGACGGACAGGGTGACCTGTGCGCGGACGTGGACGATTACGGAGACGACTATTGCAGCGATACGCCGAAGTACAGCCGTCCCGAGTATATGGTGCTGTTTAACGAATTGAATAAGCCCGAAACGACCGAAGAGGAGTGGAAACAGATGGAATACCGGACTTCCTGCAGCGGCGTCCGTTTCCGTTCGACCAATGTGATGGACTATTATCTGGGCGACCGGACATCCGTGACGGCCGATCAGCGCGACCGGATCGACTTCGTGTTGAATCACAGTCCGCTGATTCCGCGGGCTTCGACCAAATCGGTTGCCGACCGGCCGCTCGCCGATCCGGCTCTGGAACCGAAACCGATTCTGATGGAGTAGAAGTTATGAAAACGTTTGCTGGATTCATCGTCGGGATTATGTTGGCCGGGAGCGTCTGCGGCCTGGGGAGGCGGCAGACGCTCCCGGCCCTGCCGGGCGGATTTCCGGCGAAAGGGACTTTCGTGCTGACGGATGCCGACGGACGCGTCCGTTTCGATCTGGAGTTCGGGAAGGACAGTCTGCGCATGTTCCGGTACCGGATCTCCGATGCGGCCGATAGTCTGCGGTATGTCTCTGCCGAGCAGTCGTCCCGTGGCCGGAAAACGGTTCGGATCGAAGAGGCCGCCGGGCGTCCGTTTCGTCCGGGCGACCGGGTGACGGTCGTGCTGAAGGACGGCCGCCGGAAAACGTGGCGCTATACGCCTTATTTGCCGTAGGGGGGCGGGAAAGTCCGGAGTCGGCGGAACGGTGCGCGAAATGAATGGATTACTGATTTGTAAATTGAATAAATGATGGAATTGAAAATTGCTCTTTTGCCCGGGGACGGCATCGGCCCGGAAATCGTGGGCGAAGCGGTAAAGGTTTTGAACAGCGTTGCCGCAAAGTACAAACACACGTTCAACTACCAGAAGGCGCTCGTAGGCGCTTGCGCGATCGACGCGACCGGCGATCCGTATCCGGCCGAAACGCACGCCGTTTGCCAGGGAGCCGATGTGGTGCTGTTCGGGGCGATCGGCGATCCGAAGTACGATAACAATCCGTCGGCCAAGGTGCGTCCGGAACAGGGGCTGCTCCGGATGCGCAAGTCGCTCGGCTTGTATGCCAACCTGCGTCCGTTGGCCGTGTTCGATTCGCTGGCCGATCGTTCCCCGCTGAAAACCGAGATCGTCAAAGGCGCCGATTTTCTGTGCGTGCGCGAACTGACCGGCGGTATGTATTTCGGTCGTCCGCAGGGCCGTAGCGAGGATGGCAATACGGCCTACGATACCTGCGTTTATACCCGCGAAGAGGTGGAACGCATCCTGCACCTGGCGTTCGGCCTGGCCCGCAAGCGCCGCAAGCAACTGACCGTCGTGGACAAAGCCAACGTGATCGCCACGTCGCGCCTGTGGCGTCAGATTGCCAAAGAGATGGCTCCGCAGTATCCGGACGTTACCGTCGAATTCATGTTCGTCGACAACGCCGCGATGCAGATCATTCAGCGCCCGACGCACTTCGACGTGATCGTGACCGAGAACCTGTTCGGCGATATCCTGACCGACGAGTCGAGCGTAATCAGCGGTTCGCTCGGTATGCTTCCGTCCGCTTCGGTCGGAGCGAAAGTAGCCCTGTTCGAACCGATTCACGGCAGCTACCCGCAGGCGGCCGGTAAAAACATTGCCAACCCGATGGCGACGATCCTGTCCGCAGCGATGATGCTGGAACACGTGGGACTCGAAAAAGAAGGCAAAGCGATCCGCGACGCCGTCAACAAGGCGATCGAGGCGGGCGTCGTCACAGAAGACCTCGTCAGCGCCGGAGGCAAGGCCGCTTCGACGACCGAGGTGGGCGATTTCATCGCCGCCGCCGTTTGATAGGTAAGTTTAAGACAGTATAGACGGTATTCGGTTATTCCGAATACCGTCTCCTGTTATTGCATCTGATTGTTTTAAGAAGCGAGATAATGTCGTTCGGGGTTTAGACGATTTTACCTGCCGTCGAAGTATTTTTTTGACAATGTCCGGATGTATCGTTTTGTTACTTTAGGAAACGATTTGTCGGGAATGAAAAACTCGCTTATACGAAGGTCCGGATGGAGTATGAAACAATAAGGAGTCTGTAATTCGTCAGCCGGCAATACATTTTGGATATTGTACGACGGGATTCCCTGAGGATGCATTTCGCGTGTGTTTCGTTTGAAAGGATAGGGTTCCGCATAATTGGCAAAAATGACCGGTCGTTGGGAAACGGAGTCGGTCAGTCTTTTCAATTGCATGAGTCCGAACACGATGCAATCGGGGCAATTGCGTTCAGCATAGCGGAAAACGAACACCGGTCCGTTACGAACGATCTGTTGTATGGGAATCGTTCGTAGCAACGTATCGGTTAAATCGGTATCTATTACGCTCATCCTATCGAACGTATAGGCATAGGACAGACAACTTTCGATATATCCCGATTTAAGGGTCGATGTTTCTATCGAACGTATAACGGAATCTTTGATCTGTATTTCTTTGCGGCAATTGATTGTCCGGTTTACCAGGATGATATCCGTCGCGAATAAAACGATTATAAGAAGAAGGAGTATCCTTTTTTGCTTCAAAACTGAAATCGGATTAACTGATTTATATATCGCATAGTCAAGGTTCCCTGAGCGTATAAAATACGAGTATAGGATTGCTGTCCTCTGTCAGGCCGTCCATTATTTCGGGATGTTTCTTTTGCCACTGCGGAGAGGTTCCCTGAAGAATCCGGTAAGACGGGATCGCGGCGATAAACTGATTGTCGTAACAGGTACAAGAGCCGTTCAGGTAAATTTTTGAATAAAAATCATCGTCGTCCCGTGCCGGCAGCGTTAAACGGTATGTTTTTCCGCTGGCTTTCGAGTACAGATAGGGAGCTATGATGTTTTGGGGTGGAGTGGAAATATTGAATATTGCGAAATCTTTTCCGTTGGCGTAACTCCCGTAAAACATACAGTTCGTTTCGGATAATTTTTTCAGTTTTTCATTGGTTATGTCTGCCGGCAGGTTGGAAATTCCGCCGATGGCGCTCATATCGAGGTGGTATTTGGCGGTTAGCTGCCCGCCGGAAGAAACTCGATAAATGGTGTCGCAGTAAGAAGTATTGATTTCAACGTCAGTTCCGAATTTTTTGAGGCTTGGCGATGATTCGAGAAAATCGGCATTGTAACGATTGGGGAAAGCGGCACTTTTGATATTAAAGTCGTTGTCTGTAAAGAGAATCTGATTTTGCGATAGTTCCGATTTCATGATATTTCTCTCTTCGGGCTTGCGTCCGATGGTTGTACATACGACTTCATCGGGAGTTATATATTCCATATCCAAGCATACAGAAGGAATCTTTTTTCTTTCCAGAAAATTTCCTGCCAGATCGAAAAACAGCACTTTCGAACTTTTGCTATCAATAATAGCGATCGTTTGCTGATCAGGAGTAAGCGCCACATGGGAAATCGAAAGGTATTCGTGCGGCCCTCTGCCGAGGCGATGGATAACGGCTTCGCTTTTTCCGGTCTTGTCGAAAATGAAAACCGAACTGGAGTTTAATTTGTCTACGATAATTAGATTTTGATCCGTTACGATAGTTTGCCAGATTTCTCCGATTAGATTCTTCGTACTGTCTAATTTTATAAATTTACAATCGGCAATAACGCTGTCGACACTGATTTTGTTACTTGCATCGAAGATGACTTCTTTAATTACAGATGTGTCTATAAAAGTCTGTCGGGTGCTGTTTTTTGATGAACAGCAGTAAAAAAGCACTCCGACTAAAAAATACCAGGCGATTTTCATGACAAGCATTCGTTTTTATTTTTCGGGCCTACAAAATAAGTAGGCCCGAAAAATTTAAATTAGATTTTAATACATGCATTTTTAGGAGTGCACGTCCCCGAGGTTCCCTCGCAGGTATTACCATGCCCTTTGGTATAAACTCCTGTGGCAGAGAAATAGATTTCCCCTTTTTCATTGTATTTAATTTCATAAACGGGACAATCGGCGTCGTAGCCTTTGGCTTTTCCTGTTTCTGATTCTCCCGATTCATATATCGAAAGCGCTTCGACATTATCTAAGGCCAATGCGCTGATAACTTTATTGTTCTGGGTAATGTAGAGACAAGCCTGCACTCTCTACCATTGAAAAACAAAGACTTTTGGCTAAATTATTTTTACAAAAGTATAATTTATATGTATTAGTTAGTCTTTTAATTAATGCTTTTTTTATTTCTAATTAACATAAAGATTATCTAATATCGGTTGATCGTCAAATACTGTTCTAATATTCCGACAGGTTTATTTTATTCCTAAAAATGTTTTATTTTTGTGCAAACGGTTGCATTTGATCCGGCGGATTTCCGGCGATGTACGATCAGGGGATTTTTCGCATGGATTTTAGCGATTGCTCCGTTGCATAAAATGATTAATCAGTGTACGGCTTATGAAAAAAATAACGTTGCTTTTTGCTTTATCGATAGGTGTTGCCAATGTGCATGCGCACGGCGGTTCATCCGACTATTGGAACCGACAGTTGCAGATCGGTTCTTTCCGACTGCCCCCTCCTCCGACGGGTTTTGTGCCGGAGTACCTCGATCTGAACGGGGACGGGAAGCCGGATGCGATCCGCAGCGTCACGCGGGACGATATTCCCGTGCTGTGGCTCGACGACGACGGTGACATGCGGGAAGGCGACCTCGAAGGCGATCTCGACAACGACTGCTTGCTGATCGACCGCGACAAGGACGGTGTTTACGACTTGGTCGTCAAGTATGCCGACCTGGACGGCGACGGCCGGGCCGACTTGCAGTTGATCGCCGAGTATCCGAAAGAGGGCGTCGCGCGGGGATGGCCGAACGGGCACTACATGATCGTGCTGGATACCGACCGCGACGGGGTGTTCAACTACATCAACTGGAACACGATGTTGCTCGAATGCTGGGAGAAGTACGGCATCTCGGATTTTTATACCGATTACAGCGGGCAGTCGGCCTTTATCAAGATACATACGTCGACCGATCAGATGAAAGACCTGCGGCTGAACTGGGAGAATCCGTTCCTGTTCTACGATCCCGACCGCGACGGACTGTCGGAGATGGCGATCCGGATTGTCGATACGCCGCAGCCCGATCCGGCGGCTCAGGCCGACGGATTCGAGAAGCAGCAGGTTGCCGGCCGGGCCGATTGGGTATCGATCGCCGTCGATCTGGACAACGACAATGCGCCGGGCAACGATTTCGATTTCGACTGTACGCTCGGCTTTATGGGCGGCGGGTTCGATTATACGGATCAGGTGCACGCGTTGCGGAACATGCGCGGGTTGCCCGAGGCCGACCGCTTTTTCATCGACCCGCGTTTCCGCGAGCTGACCGAACTGATTTATGCCGACCATAAGAACGCCTGGAATCTGATCTATCGCCGGGGAGAGTGGAAGCAGGCCTACCTGGTGTTCGACGAGGACGACGATTGCGCCCGTTGGGAACGGGTCGAGTTCTATTATCCGATGGATCCGTTCAAAATGGGTTCGGGTAAAGGCGGCGTGGACAATCATCCCCAATCCGATTGGGCCGGCGACCGCGGGGAGTGGGATCTGGACAATTCCGGCGGAGGACGGTTGTATGTCGGCCGTTTCGACGGGCGTATCCACCTGTACGGCGCGGAGTGGGGGTGCTGGCGCATCGACCAAACGGCCCGTTATTTCCAGGGATACGACCGGTCGTGGCAGAACAAGGCTCCTAAAAGTTTCGCAACGGTCAAATATACCGATACCGACGATAACGGCTTTCTCGACTGCATCGAATACGATCTGGACGGAGATCGGGTTTTGGAGACGAAGATCGAACTGAAAACCCTGGGCGTGGACGACAGGTGCGAACTGATCGACGTTTCGGATTTCAAATACGGCGATTTCACCCGTCTATATAAAAAGGTGTCCGGCAAGATGTGGGCGAATGCGGTCGCTGCCCGAAAGGCGGCCGAACGTTTCGGATTGAATACCCTTTGGTATGCCAAACTGCAGCAGCCTTCCTCGCTGCGCGAGCAATACCGCGACGGTTACTGGCTGCAATTCTATATTTATAAGGATCTCGAAAATTTATTTATGCGGAAAAACGATTCGGCGATGCTCGAAAAACTCCAGGCGGCCTATTTTTCGTCCGATTGGGCCCGGCTTTCCCGGTAGCGGATCGGAAATCCGCCGCCGGATTTCCGAATAATGCGGTCGTACCGACGGCCGGCGCTGGATTTTTTACCGTCCGGAACGACGGTTTTCGGACGCTTTCGGTCGACAGATACCGAAAAACGGATGTTTTTTCGGGAAATTTCCGGACGTTTTTTCGACGCGACCGGCAGAACCGGACGGTGTAAGTGGCGAAATCCTACGGTTCGCGTGGTACGGATTTGCGGTAGCGATTCGAATTCCCGGAAAAAACGGCAGCCGATTCCTGCGGCCGTTTCCGACGAAATGTCGTATTCGGCGGGTTGCGTGCGACGGATTCTCGTATAAAAGCGAACTTTCGTGGTGTAGTTAATGCGTTTGTATATAACGGTTTGTACGTTTGGTCGGAAAAATAGTGAAAAAATGTTTCCGAAATATTTGGAAAGAAACTTTAAAAGTCTCTATATTTGCACCCGCTAAACGAGAGACAAGTCTGGCAAAGCGTTCTGAAAAGGTTTGAAAATTTTCAAAAAAAGATTTGGTAGTTTCGAAACGAACACATATCTTTGCGCCCCGTTAGACGATTGAAACGGAAGTTTAACAACAAGGTTCTTTAAAAATATTTCGAAAGTTTTTCAGCGAAAGTTTGGAGATTTGAAAAATACTCTTTACCTTTGTGGCCCCGAAAGTTCGATAAGAATTTTTCAGGGCGTTGAAACGACGAAATTTTGTAAGAAAAGAATAAGTTCTTTGAAGTATTTAAGCAGCTAAAGTTTATTCTTACCAGTCTGATAAAGACGGTAATAATTTTCAACATACCTTTGAGTAGAGCTAAGATTTAAATTTTTTACAATGGAGAGTTTGATCCTGGCTCAGGATAAACGCTAGCG
>OGXI01000680.1_pt1 | contig 30185 bp, 27 predicted proteins | sample 1576221 | NCBI WGS metagenome assembly OGXI01 (sample SAMEA3541523, study PRJEB24748) | human gut metagenome | biome: human gut; feature: human-associated habitat; material: faeces | place: China | collected 2012
TTTTCAGATATAATGAGCAGCATTTCCAACTCGGGCTTTGTACAATACTTTTCAACCAGCGTTATTTTATCTTTGTATGCAGATGGTATCTCCAGTTTCTCATTTTGGCCATCGCCAATACGCAGTACATGTACCTCATCTGGATACAAGTTCAATGCCGCCTTAACTGCTGCAGAGGACTTTATTTGACGCGCATGATACGGGACCAATCCCAGCAAATCATCTGATGAAAATTTCAGCTTTTGATTTTCCAGTAGGATGTTGATGATTTTGAGCTCGTTAGGTCCCTCGCACATGATCAACAGCTTCATTTCATCAACTTCCTTTTCAGATTCATGAGTTCATCATAGTTTACCGCCGTTTGGAAAGCGTTATTATAAAAGCGCTTGCTCTTAAGCAAACCAGATCTCACCTCAAAAGACTCGTACATGTTCTTAATGGCAATCTTGTTGCTTGACTGGCACACCCAGATATTATCCTGTCGGTTGAACAAATCCAAAACTTCACAATAATGTGTCGAAAACAGCAGTGTTGCCCCGTGCCTGTTCACTTTTTTATCCATATACAGACTCAACATATTTTCGACAAGTGTCTTATGAAAATGCGCCTCTGCCTCATCGATAAGCAAGTCGAAACCCTGTTGGAGAGAAGCTACAACCAATGTGTAAAGGATAATGCCTTTTGTCGTTCCGCTGGACAACATATATAAAAGTTCTTTGTCCGATAGAAAGTTTACCTGATTGCAGATAGTGACACGATAGTTATGCTCGTCAAGCATCTGAATACTTTGAATATTACTATCGAAAATACGGATAATCGCAGAAAGCATTTCATCTGGTATATGATACGTTTTGAGCAATCGAAATGCCATCTGGTATGTGTCCGCTCCCATACCATCGCTACCGAAGAAAATCGCTGATACCTGTTTTTTCTTTAAGACAAAAAAAGTGCTTGCCGTATCTTCCGGTAACTCACCCAGATCTTTTTGCTCAACAAAATCCTCTGTATACAATGAACTCAGTTTAGTTTTATAATACTTTTTCTTATAAATATGCTGATCAAAAAATGTTGCCCGATTTGCTAAGGTCGGATCTGCTTTCAATTCTGTCGTATATTTGTAAATATATCCCTCATGAAAAAAGATGATTTCCAGCTTGATACCCTCATAGGAATAGTGCTTATTCTCTAAGCTAAACTTGCCAAGAATATCATAGCAACAGTCCAGCAGTTCCAGAGCAGTTGTTTTACCGGAAGCATTTTTTCCGACAAACGCTCCAATGCTATACACATACAAGCCTTCAGTAATTTCCTGAAGCTCATACTCCTTGTCTTCAGTCGTCTTCTTCGACTTAGCGACCAAATCAATAACCGTATCATCCTGGCAATTCTTAAAGTGACTCGCCTTGACACGCAGTAGCTTCATCTGAAACACCTCCAAGCTTAGTATACCTCATCGTTCAATTTTAATCAAGATTTTTGTTTAAGCTTTAGTATCTTCTTGCTTTACGGCGATATTGTTATGTTTTCTTCGAATACTTTCTTTTTCTCTAAGTTTTCTACTTCTGCCAGCTACGGGCCGAAATACTCAGCAATATTTCATCTTTTTCTCAATACCTTTGTTCCCTTTGATGACTTATCTAAGTTAGCTACTGTAATTCGTTCACTCATAGCCTTCCGCCTTTAATAATAAAAACTACATAGATTTAGAATATCCCGCAACAGATCATACTCCAGCTTCGCCTTATCATTCATCTGATAATCTATTCTTCGATTTCTGTCGGACGATCCCTTACTAGCAGAATACTCCGAAAAACAGTATTTACATCTTTCCCATACGCTGACTCAATCTGCGTGGCACTGCCTTCATGCTTTAGTAAGATCAAATTAGCTTCTTTGTACGATGTGATGACTTCAGGAGAGTACGTTGATACAATAAATTGAATATTCGGGAAAACTGACGTCAAATCCTTCAAAATTCGCTTTCGCCACCCTGGATGCAAGTGCAATTCCACTTCATCGATTATTATAACACCCGGCGTTTCAAGGATTGCATCTCCAAGTTGCGGATTTAAAACCGCCATTCTGTGCGCAATATCTGCCACCATGCTTAGAACTGAGCGATAGCCATCACTCATCTCGTACATGGGATGAAATTCGTGTTCACCAGAACGACTCGTGTATTCGACAACAATCGTCCTATAGCGCTGGCGATATTCAACCTTTACCCTCTGTGTTTCATCATGATCAATCAAATCCGCAAAGCACCGTTCCAATGCTTGCTGAACCGCAGTCATCTGCGGGATAGGCCCTTCTTGGCCAACGAGAAGTGTGGTCTCACTGAACCATTCCAGAAGCTGTTTGTCTGTTGCCTGCTCAGCAATGCAATCTCGATAGCCTTCAAAACGAGACCTCAGCTTTTGTTTACCCTTTTTCTTTGCTTGCTTTTTTGCCCATAATCGACCAGTACCATAATAAGCAATAAGCGGAAGTACATCTTCCGAATATTCATTTGATGCGCTTTTTTGCAGGGAAGATGCAATATTTCGCAAATTGGATGCTCCACCATAAGTCGTATTAGACTTAGGACCACTCAAAGAGCGCGACCACTTGCAGGTAACCTCATTAACGACGCCCTCACAGGAAACTTCGACCGGATAGACTGCCACCTGTTGATATACTTTTTTAACTTCATGTGCTACATGCCGAACATCATCCGTTTTGATGCTACGTGGAGAAGCGTAGTCAATTCCAAGAAAGAAGGCGCTAGCAGCAGTTAATGCACCCATGAGCAGAGAACTTTTGCCGCTTCCGTTATTGCCAATCACAATATTCATTTTAGAATTCAGCGGAATATCTACACTCTCAAAGTTCCGGAAGTTTTTCAAGGTCAACTGGTCAATATGCATAAGCCATTTCCTTCCCAGCGATAACATAAATGCAAGTTTTTGAATATTATTTTAGTGTAGCATATATCCCCCTACGTTTCAATCGTAACAAGAAATGATTTGTCAAAAAGCACATCATAGCACATTTCTGATATCCGTGATATCGCAGCTTCTGCAATGTAGTACAGATTCACATCTTCATCATTGATTGCAATTCTGCCCCACACTGAAAACTTATTTCACCTTCACTTAGCGAAGCAAATCAACCGCATATTTCATTCAAAACAAAATCATCCAATCCGTTCAATAATAAACATTCCCTAGAACCACTGTTCTCTTTGCTCACTACAAAATTTTTTTATTCTCCCCTTCCCATTCCCACTCTCCGACGCTATCCATTGTAATTGAGAGGAGATACACTTCCTCTCGCGACAACTGAATAGCGTCTTCTGCCGTACCGCTTTTGGGGAAGCAGCGCCAGGATCTGGATTCGTCCGGGGAGCGTGCCAAGAAGGCGTGACAACATGCTGCAAGGCCGGCCCAAAGGCTACCTTGCAGGGCACAGCGCCGGGAAGGGTTGCCTGTCTGGAATTTGCAGGGGGAGAAAAACGCAAAACCAATATAGCAGCAGATTATGCCGTGAAGGCGCTCGCTTTCACGGCATTGCTGTGCCGCCATATTGGTTCCATTCGTACATTTTTGAAATCGTAACGATTGTAGTATACTGGTTTTGCGGACGAGGAAAACGCCCCGTCCCGACAGTCGAATCTTGGAGGTGCAGTCTTATGCCACAATGCTTTGGGAGGCCCTTCTCATGACCGCCAGCTTGCGCGTAAAAAACGACAAATATTACGTTGTGCTCACGCATACGACAGATGGCAAAAAAAATCAGACCTGGGTCTCCACAGGTCTGTCAGTAACAGGAAACGAGGACAAAGCCAGGCAGCTCATGCTTGATATGCTCGGCGAAAAGCCTGAGCAGGCTGCCCCTCCTGATATGCTTTTCAGTGACGCTGTGCGTCGCTGGCTGGAGGACGTCCGACATCGCGTGGACGAGGTCACATACCAAGGATACGAGGTACAGGCCCGGGCGCACATTCTCCCCTACTTCGATGACCTGCAAATCCGGCTGTGTGATGTTGACGGCGAGACGCTGCAGACGTACATCAACGTAAAGGCCAAATTCGGGCGTTCTGACGGCCACGGCGGCCTTTCGGCGGTTAGCTTGCGTCAGCACAAGAACGTGCTCAATCAGACGCTCAAATTGGCGCAGAGGGACGGTCTGATCCAGACAAACCCTGCCGATCTGGTCGTCATGCCCCACGCAGCACAGTTTACCGGTACGTTCTACACGGAAGCACAGATGCGCGATCTGTTGACCGCCGTCAAAAACGAGCGCCTCTACCCTATCATCTATGTCACCGCGCTGTACGGCCTGCGCCGCAGCGAGGTACTGGGCCTGAAATGGGACAGCATCAACTTTGCAATGTAAACGCTGACCATACGGCACACCGTGGCCCGGGTCACGAAGGTCGTGGAGAAGAACAAGACGAAGAACGCATCCAGCTTCCGCAGCTTTCCCCTGACAGACGATGCGGTAAGGCTGTTCAAAATTCTGTTACAGCAGGAGCAATACTACCGCAATCATTATGGCAAGGACTACATAGACAACGACTACGTATTCACATGGGAGGACGGGCACCCCTACTCCCCCGATTATGTGAGCCACACCTTCCACAAGTTGCTGAAGAGGTACGACCTGCCCCATAGTCGGTTTCACGACCTGCGCCACACCTGCGCCAGCATGCTGCTGTCGGAGGGCTACGGCCTGAAGGACGTGCAGGAGTGGCTGGGACACTCAGACATCAAGATGACCGCGAACATCTACGGCCATCTGGACATACGCCGCAAGCGTTCCATTGCCAACGGCTTAGAGCAGGCGCTGCCGCGTTTGAAGCCGTAAAAACAAAAAAGCGCCAAATTCTTTCAGATTTGACGCTCCTGCTGACCTTGACAGCCATCTTTGGTCCGAGTGGCGAGAGTCGAACTCACGGCCTCTTGAACCCCATTCAAGCGCGCTACCAAACTGCGCTACACCCGGTCAACCGGGCTGTCTCGAATCAGCTTTATTATTATAGCGGATATGAAGGAGAATGTCAACAGGGTTTTGCAAAAAATATAATTTTTGCATTTTTCCGCGCAAAGTGCTGCATAAATCCGACGGCGGATGCTTGACTTTCCCGCGCAGGTGCGCTATACTTAATGTCCTACCACAAAAGCAAAGGAGGTGTGCCCCATGGCAGAGGACAAGTGTGGGAAAAAAATGATTGCCGTCAACCGTGAGGTGCGCCACGAATACTTTGTCATCGAGGCACTGGAAACAGGCATCGAGCTGGTAGGCACCGAGGTCAAGAGCCTGCGCGCCGGAGGGGTCAACCTGAAGGATTCCTGGGCAGACATCGATGACGGCGAGCTGATTGCCAAGGGCATCCACATCAGCCCCTATGAGCAGGGCAACATCTTCAACAAGGACCCGCGCCGTCCGCGGCGTTTGCTGGCACACAAGGCGGAGATCCGCCGTCTGGGGCAGCAGATCAAGCTGCAGGGCTACACGCTGGTGCCGCTCTCTCTTTACTTTAAAAAGGGGCGCGTCAAGCTGGAGCTGGGCCTGTGCAAGGGCAAAAAGCTGTATGACAAGCGTGCGTCTGCTGCGGCGCGCGACGCCAAGCGCGACATTGACCGCGCACTCAAAACGCAGCGATAAGTTGTTTCTACTTCACTTTCCCGGTGGGCTTGCCTGCCGAATATACGGGGCTGTAATGGTTTCGACGGGGAGAGAGAGGCGTGAGCAGCGGGCCGTGGCGGTGACCCACGATAAAAGCGCCAACTCAAATTAACTGACAACAATTATCCTGTTGCCGTAGCTGCCTAATTAGGCGCTGCCGTCCTGCCCGTGTTAGTACCGCATGGGGTCAGGGCGTCGATTAGGTACTGAACGTGAACGGGCTTAAGCTTTGCGGCCCGGCATGAACTTATGAAGCTACCAAGGTGTAGTGCGTGTGTGCTCGCCCGCACCAAGGGAAATTTAATAAACACACTGCGCCCGGAGATACTCTAACTGATTTCTTTTCGGACACGGGTTCGACTCCCGTCAGCTCCACCATATTGTGCAAATCCGAACTCAATCTTCTTTGTGAAGCATTGTTTCGGATTTGTTTTTGTTTCAGAGGATGTGGATCAGTCCACATCCTCTTTTTTTCGGCACATCGTAAGTAAGCGCCTGTTTAGCATTCCAGATGCCAGCCGTGGTCGGGTCTCTCCCGCCAACCCGCGGGCCGCACATGCCCGGCCCCTACAACGCAGCAAAAAACAAAAAGCCGCTTACCTCAAACGAGATAAGCGGCTTTTGGCAGGGGTAGAAGGATTCGAACCCTCGGCACGCGGTTTTGGAGACCGCTGCTCTACCAACTGAGCTATGCCCCTATACTAATGATGCCCACAATGCGTATCTTGCACTGTGGGCATCAGCGCTGGAGCTGCTAAGCAGATTTGAACTGCTGACCTCATCCTTACCAAGGATGCGCTCTACCAACTGAGCTATAGCAGCATATGGCGACCCGAATCAGGCTCGAACTGACGACCTCTAGCGTGACAGGCTAGCGTTCTAACCAACTGAACTACCGGGCCATATTAAGTGGAAGTTAACGGGCTCGAACCGCTGACCCTCTGCTTGTAAGGCAGATGCTCTCCCAGCTGAGCTAAACTTCCCCATAATGGAGCGGCCGACGAGGCTCGAACTCGCTACCTCCACCTTGGCAAGGTGGCGCTCTACCAGATGAGCTACGGCCGCATGTTGGAGAGGTTTTGCTCAGCCGCTCTCTCCGGGCGACGTATGTTATTATAGCTGACAACGAGCGAAAAGTCAAGCATTTTTTCTAATTTTTTTGCGATTTTTTCAGGTTTTTTCAAGTTCCTGCTTTTCATCGCTGGCAGGCTATTTTTTGAGCAGTTCGTTCAGGTCCACTTTATAATTCTTGTTGCAGAACTGGCAATTCACCTCAGCAATGGGGTCTTCATCCCGCAGCTTTTCCACTTCTTTTTTGCCCAGGCTGCGGATCATATTCTCCACACGCTCCTCGCTGCAATCGCAGCGGTAGGTCACGTGGTAGCTGTCGAGAATATCCGGCTGAAAACCTTCCAGCGCCAGCTCCAGCATATCGCGGACAGTCTTGCCCTCCTCCAGCATAGTGGTGACACTGGGCATAGCCTTGATATTCTTTTCCAGGTGGTTGATCTCGTCCTCGGTGGCGCCGGGCAGCAGCTGCACGATGAAGCCGCCTGCACAGCGCACACTCAGGTCCTTATCTACCAGTACGCCCAGGGCGCAGACCGTGGGGATCTGTTCGCTGATGGCAAAGTAGGTGGTGACGTCCTCAGCGATCTCACCAGAGGTCAGGGGCACCTGGCCGATGTACGGTTCGCGCATGCCCAGGTCACGGATCACGTCCAGCGTGCCGTCCTTACCCACGGCCGCGCCCACGTTCAGGTGGCCGTCAGCCCGCGGAGGAAGCTCTACAACAGGGTTCTCCACATAGCCTTTAACGTTGCCGGTACCATCGGAAACGGCCAGCAGTCGACCTGCGGGGCCGCCGCCCTTGATCTGCAGGGTGACAGAATCCTGGGTGCTTTTGAGCATAATGCCCATCATGGAGGCAGCCGTCAGCAGGCGGCCCAGCGCGGCCGTGGTGACGGCGCTGGTCTTGTGCAGGCGCTCCATCTCGCACACGATCTCGGTGGAATCCACACCGTAAAAGACAATGCCGCCGTTCTCGGAGATGCCGCGCAGCATGTTATGATTCTGTTCCATTTATTCTTTCCCCCTCCTGGGTGTATTGTTTGACAGCCGTGATGATCCAGCGCGGGCTGTCGGGCCGCACAAGGCCAAAGTCCTCGCCGTCGGCAACCTTGGCCACGGTGAAGCCATATTTTTCCAGCAGCGACGTTACCAGATCCAGCGGGTAGCTGTACTCGCTGAAGGACTCCTTAAAGTGTTCACCGGTCTCGTGGTAGTCTATGTCGATGGCAATGTCCACCCGGCCGGTGGCTGCATCAAAATGGTTGGTCCAGTGGCACTCGGCGTCCTCGGCCTCGATGTCGAAGGTCTCCCCCGCCAGAATTTTCTGGTGCTTATACGGAGTGTTCAGGTCAAAGATGAAAACGCCGTCTTTTTCCATAAAGTAGGCCGCTTTGCGGATGGCTTTTTCAAACTGATCCACCGGGCCGATATGGTTGTAGGTATCAAAGGTGGAGACCGCCGCGCGGATGGTGCCGTACAGGTCCAGCGAGAGCAGGTCCTGCCGCAGCAGCAAAATACAGCCGGTCATGTCCAGCTCATCGGCTTTTTCCCGCAGGACGCTGAGCATCTCTTCGGAGCGGTCGATGCCGATGACGTCATAGCCCGCCTGGGCCAGCATCAGGGTCAAATCGCCGGTACCGCAGCCCAAGTCGGCCAGGATGCCGTCGCGGATACCGTGAGCCGCCAGTTCGTCGGTGACATAGCGGTAAAGGGCGTCGTAGTCGGCCTCGCTGTTGAGTTCATCATAAAAATAGGCAAATTCGTTGTAGGCCATGGGTCACTCCGTTGCTGCGGCGGCTTCCAGCAGAGCGCGCAGTTCTTCCATGCCCAGGCCGTTCTCGGCACTGGTCAGGATGACTTTCTGGCAGCCGTAGGGCGCACAGATCTCCTCAAACTCAGCCTGGCGGGCGGCTATCTCGCTCTTTTTCAGCTTATCGCCCTTCGTCAGGGCGGCCACAAACGGGATACGGTGGTAGTGCAAATACTCCAGCATCTGCACGTCGTCGGCACTGGGAGCGTGGCGGCTGTCCAGCAATTGCACCAGCAGGCAGACGCTGCGGTCGTCCTCGAAATAGGTATTGATCAACTCGTCCCAGCGTTCGCGCTCGGCGTTGGAGACCTTGGCGTAGCCGTAGCCGGGCAGGTCCACAAAGTAGGCCTTATCCACTTTATAAAAGTTGATGGTGGCCGTTTTGCCTGGGGTAGCGCTGACGCGGGCCAGTTTGCGGCGGTTGCACAGCTTATTGATGAGGCTGGATTTTCCCACATTGGAGCGGCCGGAAAAAACGATCTCCGGCCGGTCGCTGTCCGGCAGCTGGCGGGACAAGCCGTAGGATGCGAGAAATTCGCAGTTATTGTAGTTCATAGTGGTTCCTTTACATTACAGTGGCCGGGTCCTTGGCGACGGGCTTTTCGCCGGCGATCAGGTTGGTGGCCTGGGGCATGGCGTGGGCGCTGCGGGCGGCAGCATGGCCGGGCATGATGAGTGCATGCTTGAGCACCTGGGACAGGCGCTCCACCGGGATGAAGTGGATCTTCTCCTTGACCTCGGCATCGACTTCGTAGAGGTCGGTGACGTTCTCTTTGGGGATCAGCACAGTGGAGATACCTTCGCGGAAGGCGGCCATGCTCTTTTCCTTCAGGCCGCCGATGGGCAGCACATTGCCGTGCAGCGTAATTTCGCCGGTCATGGCCAGGTCATGGCGCACCGGGATGCCGGACAGGGCCGAGACCAGCGCCGTTGTCAGCGTGACACCGGCGGAAGGGCCGTCCTTGGGCACAGCGCCCTCGGGGGCGTGGATGTGCAGGTCGGTGTTCTTGAAGCGGTCGGGAGCGATGCCGTACTCCTCGGCATGGACACGGGCATAGGTGACGGCAAGCTGAGCGCTTTCCTTCATCACGTCGCCCAGGCTGCCGGTGATTTCGATCTTGCCGGTGCCGTTGGGGATGACCGCCACTTCGACGGGCAGCATCTCGCCGCCGACACTGGTCCAGGCCAAGCCGTTGGCGATGCCGACGGAGTCGGTACGGGAGATGAAGGTCGGCTTGACCTTTTCGGGGCCGAGCAGAGACTTGACCATCGTGCCGGAGACGCTGATCTTTTCGGTCTCGCCTGCGGCAATTTTCTGGGCACACTTGCGCAGCACCGAGGTGATGGTGCGCTCCAGGTTACGTACACCGGCTTCGCGGGTGTAGCCGTCGATGATCTCATAAATCGCGCCGGAGGTCATGGTGACCTTGCCGTCCAGGCCGTTGTTTTTCAGCTGTTTGGGCAGCAGATGGCGCTTGGCAATGTTGAACTTTTCGGTGCGGGTATAACTGGGCAGCTCGATGACATCCATACGGTCATAGAGTGGGCCGGGAATCGTGGAGGCATCGTTGGCGGTGGTGATGAAGAGCACCTCGCTCAAATCGAACGGGATGTCGAGGTAGTTATCCTTAAAGGTGCGGTTCTGCTCGGGGTCCAGCACCTCCAGCAGGGCGCTGGAGGGGTCGCCCTTGTAGTCCCCCGCCAGCTTGTCGATCTCGTCCAGCAGGATGACCGGGTTGGAGGACTTGGCGGAGTTGATGGCGCTGATGATGCGGCCCGGCATGGCGCCGATGTAGGTGCGGCGGTGGCCGCGGATCTCGGCCTCGTCATGTACGCCGCCCAGGCTCATGCGGGCGAACTTGCGGCCCATACAGTCCGCAATGGAATGGGCGATACTGGTCTTGCCGACGCCCGGAGGGCCAACGAGGCAGACGATCTGGCCCTTGACCTCAGTGTTCAGCTTGCGCACAGCCAGCAGTTCCAGGATGCGCTCTTTGACTTTCTGCAAACCGTAATGTTCGCGGTCCAGCACCCTGCGGGCGTGGGCCTGGTCGAGGTCATCCTCGGTGGTGATGTGCCAGGGTAGGCCCAGGCAGGTATCCAGATAGCTGCGGATAACGCCGCTTTCGGCGGAGTTGGACTGCATACGGGCCAGACGGTCGCACTCTTTCAGCAGCTTTTCGGTGGATTCGTCGTCCAGCTTGAGGGCGGCGATCTTCTGGCGGTAGGTATCGGCTTCGGCGCGGGTATCTTCGGAATCGCCCAACTCTTCGCTGATGATGTGCATCTGCTCCCGCAGGTAGTATTCCCGCTGGCCTTTGTCCAAAGAGGCGTTGACCTTATCATCAAGGTCGCGCTCGATTTCCAACACCTGGCACTCCTGGCGCAGCAGCATCAGCAGTTTTTCCAAGCGGCTCAGCAGCGAGGACTCATTCAGGATGGTCTGCTTATCCTCGTATTTCAGCAAGAGGTTCGCGGGCATGTACTCGCTCAGGAACAGCGGGCTGTCTGAGCTGACGATGTTATAGATGATGTCCTTGGAGATCTGCGGGCTGTAGGAGAGGTACTCCTCAAAGCAGTCTTTCAGACTGCGAACGAGGGCCTCGGTCTGGGTGCGTTTATCGGCACCGATGCCGCGCACCGGCACCGGGCGCACGCTGGCCTGCAGGAAGTCGCCATCGTTCAGTTCCAGCAGGCGGGCGCGGGTCTTGCCCTCCACCAGCACCTTGACGAGGTCGTCGGAAACGCGCAGCACCTGCTTGATCTCGGCGATGACACCGTAGCCGTAGAGGTCAGGCATCGTGGGTTCTTCCACGTCCATCTCTTTCTGGGCGACAAGGAAAACGCTGCTGTTGGCGTGCATGGCAGCCTCGATGGCGGCGATGGATTTGGCGCGGCCCACCTCAAAGTGGACGATATTATTGGGGAAAACCACCAGCCCGCGCAGGGCGATAGCCGGCAGTACACTGACATTGCGGGTGATCTTGACTTTTACTTTCTCAGACATTGCTTACTCTCCCATGACCTGCAGAACAGGTGCGTTGTATGCGAGTTTTGGCGGCAAAAGGATACGGGCGCTGCGCCGTGCCGTCTCGGCGTGCAGCGTTTTCTGGGGCGAACATTCGCCGTCCAGGGTGGTGATCATCGGCTTTGGATCCAGCACCCGGATGTCGATGGCCGATGTGCGGAAGTACGTTAAGTACGGGCGGAACTTTTCGGTCACCGTACCGTCCGGCGTAAGGTGCTCGCCTTTTTTGTAGCCGCCCAAAAGGCCGGGCAGCTTCAGGCGCGGCACCGGCTTTAGCAGCACCACGTCCAGCAGGCCGTCGTCCAGGCTGGCGTTGGGGGCGGCACAGTAACCGCCGCCGTACATGCGGGCGTTGCAGATGGCCAGCATCATGTAGACGCCGTCCAGTTCCCGGTCATCAGCCTGAATATGCAGATGATGCCTGAAGCTGCTGCAGACGGCTTCGAGGATGGACAGGGTGTACGCGGTGGTCCCGCCGCACAGCGGGATGCGCCGCCACTTGGGGATACCGTTGGCCACCTGGGCGTCGATGCCTGCGGCGTAGATGTCGATGCCGTAGCCCTGGGGCGTTGCCAGCAGATCCACCGGGAAGGCTTCGGCTGCCAGCTGGGCATCCATATCCAAGAAATTCGCCGGGGTGCCGAAGTTGCGCACATAGTCGTTGCCGCTGCCGCAGGGAATGCAGCCCACCGCGATATTGGGGTGGTTGGCCGCGCCTTGCAGCACTTCGTTCATCGTGCCGTCGCCGCCTGCCGCATAGATATGTACTTCTTCCCCGCTGGCTGCGGCGGCTTCGGCCAATTGGCGGGCGTGGCCGCGGCTGCGGGTGACCTCGATCTGCACGTCCACCCCGGCGCGGGCAGCGGCCGCCTGGATCTGGGGCACCAGCACCACGCTGGCGTCGGTCTTGCCGGCCGCGGGATTGATGATAAACAACTGCTGCATGGTGCGCCCCTTTCCCCCTATGCTTCCTGATAGTAACAGGTATATCTATTGTAGCGGTTTCTTGCAAAAAGTGCAAGGGTTTGGGATAAACTGCTAGCCCCCGGCCCAAAATATTGTGTAGGAGGGGTTTTGTATGGCAGATGTTTTTGTGGAAATCGGGCAAGTCGTCATTACCAGCCTTGTATCATTGATGGGGATGTTTTTGCTGACGCGGTGGGGCGGCAAGCGGCAAATTTCCCAGATGAGCCCCTTTGACTATCTGAACGCCGTGACCACCGGTTCTATCGCTGCCGAGCTGGCGACAAATCTGGAACAGTGGTACCGCCCTGTCACCGCCATGGTCGTGTACGGGCTGGTGACCTGGGTCGTGCATTTTACTGCCTGCCGCAGTATCTTTATGCGCAGTTTGTGGAGCGGGCGGTCGCTGGTACTGATGGAGAGCGGCACCATTTTTAAGGAGAATCTTTCCCGCGCATCCATTGATTTGAACGAGTTTTTGGGCCAAGCCCGCGTGGCCGGGTATTTTGACCCCAACGAAATACAAACCGCCATTTTGGAAACGAACGGCCAGATCAGCTTTTTGCCCAAGAGCGGCAGCCGCCCCGTCACCCCGCAGGACTTGCAGCTGACGCCGGAGCCGGTGAGTGCGTGGTATGACCTGATTCTGGACGGGCAGCTGATGGAAGACAACCTGAAAGCCTCCGGCCGCAGCGTAAGCTGGCTGGAAGGCCAGCTGCACAGCGTGGGCATCGGGCAGAAAAGCGAGGTATTTTACGCGGGCTGCAACCAGCAGGGCACATTCTTCGCCTGCCGCGACGGGTAAACAAAAGGGCCGAAGCCCGAAGCTTCGACCCTTTTGTATTGGGCGATGTGGCCCAGATTATTTGAAGTAGCGATCCAGCAGGCCCTGCATACCACGGCCATGGCGGGCCTCATCCTTTGCCATCTCGTGGACGGTGTCATGGATGGCGTCCAGGTTCAGTTCCTTGGCCTTCTTGGCCAGGTCCATCTTGCCGGCGCAGGCGCCGCACTCGGCGTCAACACGCATCTGCAGGTTCTTTTTGGTGCTGTCGGTCAGGACCTCGCCCAGCAGCTCAGCGAACTTGGAAGCATGCTCAGCTTCCTCAAAGGCGTAGCGCTTCCAGGCTTCGGCGATCTCGGGGTAGCCTTCGCGGTCAGCCACGCGGCTCATGGCCAGGTACATGCCAACTTCGCTGCACTCGCCGTTGAAGTTCTCGCGCAGACCCTGCTTGATCTCCTCGGGCACGTCCTTGGCGATGCCGACAACATGCTCGGTTACATAGGTGTTGTCCTTCTTCTCGATGAACTTGGAAGCCGGGGCCTTGCAGACCGGGCAGAACTCGGGGATGGTGCCTTCAGCGATATAACCACAAACAGTGCAAACATACTTCGTCATAATAAATTGCCTCCTGTAATTTTGGATTTTCCGTTTTATTGCTCTTATTTACTCTTGAGACAAGTTCCTGTCTCATTGCCTATATTATACGGAACTATACCACTTTTGTCAATAGTCTTTTTCATATTTTTAAGAATAAATCTTATTTTTTAAAAAGTTTGTATTGGTTTACTCTCCCCGGCGCATTTTTGGGCATAGCAGCAAACAAAGCTTTGGAGAGCACACAGCTCAACGCCCCCACGCACAGCCCGGCCACCAGCAGCACCGGCGCATAGCCTAATGCCATCGCACTGGACAGCAGTACCGAGGCTCCCAGCAATTGGCCGATATTATGGGCCAGCGCACCGCTGACCGTGAAGATGAACTCTCCCGGCGAGGCGGGCAGGTGCAGCAGCCCCCACAATGCAAGGAAGGACAGCACGCCGCCGCACAGGGATAAAAAGCCAGCTGTCGGCCCGCGGGTCAATAGGGCAAACAGAGCCTTGAGCAGCACCAGCTCCGCCGCTGTGCGAGCGTTTAAGAAAAGCAGCGCGTACATGACCACCAGGTTGGAAAGACCCAGCTTCATGGCGGGCATCAGGCCCAGCAGCGGCGTGATGGCGGATTCTAAAAATGACAGTGCGATGGCCAGGGCAAACAGCATGCCCGTCCAGGCGACCTCTCGGGATTTTTGGCTGCGCATAGGGCAGTCTCCCCTTTCTTGCAAGCAGGATTACTATAATAAGGTAGCAGCCCGCGCAGCCTACCTAAAAAATTTACAATTTTCACACAGCTTTTCCGGCGCGGATTCGAGCCAAACGGCTTGAAAAAAACAGGGATATGGTGTATCCTATTAGGGTATCGGTATAGCATGCCGATGCTTATTTTTAAAAGCATACCATACCATTATGAAAAAGATATGAAAAAGGAGATTCTACCCATGAAAAAGTTACTTCCTATCCTGCTGTGCGCTGCCCTGCTGGCTGGCTGCGGCAGTTCCGCCAGCTCCACTGCTTCTTCGGCTGCGGAGAGCACCGTAGCTTCTGAGTCTGTTGCCGAGTCCACCGCAGAGAGCACCAACGGCGGTGCTGACAGCGAGACCGACATTGTCGTGAGCGATGATGCCGAAGCCAATACCGCCAATCTGGACGCTGCTGTATCCGCTTTGGAAGAGGTCAACCCCATCGCCAACCCCCGTGCACTGGACGACTTCTCTGTTGAGAACGAGCTGATGCTGACCATGGACAACATTGCCGGCTACAAGGGCGATGTGACCAACGACCAGGCTGACTGCGGCCTCGTGTTTGTGGCCCAGGCCAAGCCCGGCAAGGCCGCTGATGTCGAGAGCGAGCTGCAGGCTTACAAAGACAGCCTGTCTGCCAACGACCTGTATGCCGAGTTTGCCGACAAGGTCGCCCTGGCCAAGGACGCCCGCATCGTGACCAATGGCGACTATGTTGCCATCGTCATCGCCGGCATTTCGAACCCTGACTACAGCGCCATTGATACCGCCCTGGAGACGGCACTGAACTTCTAAACTATCGTATGGATGCAACAGGCCGCTACCCCGCTGGGTAACGGCCTGTTCTTGTAAACAAAAGAAAGGAGATCGCGCGGATGGTTTTTAACAGCGTTGTGTTTCTGTTCTGCTTTTTGCCGCTGGCGCTGCTTGCGTACTACCTCGTCCCCGGGCGGGGCAAAAACGTGGTGCTGCTGGTGGAAAGCCTGCTGTTCTACTGCTGGACCGGTGTAGAATATCTGCCGCTAATTGTCTGCCTGATCGTATTCAACTACCTGTGGGGGCTGCTGACAGCGCGCACCAAAGCCAAACTGAAAGGCCTGCTGCCTGCCGTGGCGGTGCTGGTCAACCTGGCGGCGCTGGTCTACTTTAAGTATGCCAATTTCCTGATCGATACCCTGAACCGCATCGGGAATTTTGGCCTGGCCGCCCTGGATGTAGGCGCGGTGCTGCCCCTGGGCATCAGCTACTACATCTTTAAAATTATCAGCTACGAAGCCGACGTTTACACCGGCAAGGTGGAGGCCGAGAAAGACCCCATCGCCTTTGCGGCGTATGTGCTGTTCTTCCCGCAATTGATTGTCGGCCCCATCATCAAGTACCGCGATATGGCCCCGCAGCTGCACAACTACAAAAACCGCTGCAATACGGCGCTGATGGAGCGCGGCGTGGAGCTGTTTTTGTTTGGCCTTGCCAAAAAGGTGATCTTGGCGGATTCCATCGGTGCGCTGTGGACCGATATTATCAGCACGGGCGGCGTGGGGCTAAGCAATGTTTCCACCCCGCTGGCCTGGCTGGGCATCATTGCCTACTCGCTGCAGCTGTACTTTGACTTTGCCGGGTACAGCGAGATGAGCAACGGCCTCGCTGCCCTGATGGGCTTTGACTGTGCCGCCAACTTTGATTTGCCGTATATTTCTGCCAGCATTACGGAGTTCTGGCGGCGGTGGCACATTTCCCTGTCCGGCTGGTTCCGGGATTACATCTACATTCCGCTGGGCGGCAACCGCAAGGGCGCCGCGCGGCAGATGCTGAACATGTTCCTCGTCTGGGCAGCCACCGGCATCTGGCACGGCGCCAGCTGGAACTTCATCGTGTGGGGGCTGTACTATTTTGTGCTGCTGGTCATCGAGAAGAATTTCCTGCTGAAATTCCTGAAGAAATGCCCGCTTGCGGCCCATATTTACACGCTGTTTTTTGTGGTGCTGGGCTGGGGCATCTTTACCGCCAACCAGCCCGGTGCGCCGCTGGGGCTGCTGCTCAACAAGCTGTTTGTGCCCCAGGGCGGCATCTCGCCGGTGTATTATCTGCGCAACTACGGCGTATTTTTGGTGCTGGGCTGCGTGTGTTCGTCGGTACTGCCCCGCTGGCTGTGGGAGCGCATCAGCCGCAATACGGCGGTAAAAGCGGTGGTCTCGGCCCTGCTGGCGCTGCTGTGCATTGCCTATGTAGTGGCCGCCACCAACACGACGGCCCTGTATGCCAATTTCTGAAAGGAGGAACGGGATCATGGGAAAAGTTGTATACCGCAAAGAAAAAAAGAACCGTTCCCCCTATCCGCTGCTGATTCTGGGCGCGGTGGTCGTGTTTGGGTTTTCGCTGGTGAATCTGGTGTTTCCCAAGCGCGACCAGCTGGAACTGGAAAACCGCAAGGCCGCGCAGCTGCCGGCGTTCAGCGTTTCGGCACTGCTGGACGGCAGCTGGCAGAGCGGGTTTGCCCGCTGGATGCAGGATCAGTTTGCCCTGCGTGATGTCTGGGTCAACACCCAGCGCGCGGCGGACGAAATCGTTTTCCAGAAAGTCGAGGAGGGCGGCATCCTGCTGGGCAAGGACCACTGGATGTTTACGAAGCTCTTTACCGTGGACGATGCCACCCAGAAGCAGCTTGCTAAGAACGTGCAGGCTGTCAGCGATTTTGCGGCGGCTCATCCCGGTAAGGTGACGTTTTTGCTGGCGCCCTCGGCCAGTGTGATCTATCCCGAGGAGCTGCCCACCGGTGCCCCGATGGCGGACGAGAACGCGATGCTGGACGATATTTTTACTACGGTTGGTCAAAATGCCAGCGTGTTGGACCTGCGCCCCACCTTTACCGCCGACAAGAACGAGTACCTGTACTTTAAGACCGACCACCACTGGACGTCCAACGGCGCCTACCGCGCGTATGAGCAGTTCTGCGCAATGAAGGGCCTGACACCTTTTGACCGTGACGCCCATGAGTCGATCACGGTGACGGATTTCCAGGGCACCCACTATTCGGCCACGCGGCTGTGGAACGTGGAGAACGACGAGATCACCTACTACCCGCTGAAAAACGAGATGATCATTTACCGCATCACCGGCGAGGCCGCCTATGAGCCGGAGACCACTGAGAACCTCATCAACACGATGAAGTTCAACACACGGGACAAGTACGCCGCATTTTTGGACGGCAACAACGGCTACTCGGTCATCGAGGGCGACGGCGAGGGCAACATTTTGGTAGTGAAGGACAGCTACGCCAATAGCTTTATCCCCTACCTGACCGCCAACTATGGCAAGATCGGCGTGGTGGATTTCCGCAACTTTAAGTATGGGCTGGACTCCACCATTGAGCAGGAAGGCTACGATGAAGTGCTGATCTTGTACAACTTCCAGACTTTTATCGCCGATTCCAACCTGATTTATATCTCCCGTCCCAGCACCTTGCAGTAAATTATAACGACACACGGCCTTTCCTTTTGCGGTTTGCAAAGGGAAAGGCCGTTTTTTATTGCATCGTTATTCCCACAAAATTTGCAGGGTGGGTGTTTTAGGTGCTGCGTTGGGGCCGTAGACGCATTGCTGCCAGAAGCTAAAGTGGAAAAGGTCACTGGCGGCGGTGGCTTTGGTTAAAACTGCAAAAGAGGTTTGCAGATCGGCTTCCAGGGCCTTGCGCAGGGCAGCTTCGTCTGCCGGGGCGGCCAGGCTGCGCAGGTCAGCACCGTGCAGGTGGAGCTGGACCGTACTGCCGTAGGCTGTCACCTCGGCGCGGGCGGTGCAGGCGGCGGTGTCGGCGGCGTAAGTGGTTTCCAGGTGGGTGGTCTGCCCGGCCAGGAACGCAGCCAGCTGGGCCGTCAGGCCTGTACAGCGGCGGGGTGCGGCCTTTTCCTTTTGAGCCAGCAGGGTGAAGTCATACCCGCCGCCTTGCGGCAAGGCCGGGACGGCGCAGCCCGCGTGCTGGGTGAAAAGCTGCTGCAGGCCGCAGTGTACTTTGTAGCGGTCCTCGATGGCCTGCATCCGCTCATATAAGCCTTGGGCATCCTGCTGCCAATCGTGGTCGGCGCTGTCCAGAAGAAAGACCGAAAGTTCCGGTGCAGGCTGGGCGCGGTCGTAGAGTAACAGGCCGATCTCCTGCGCTTGTTCCCAGTCAGCCCCGACAGGCAGGGCGGCGGCGTCCAGCAGACCGTAGTAGACGGTGCCCGGCAGGGTCGCAGCGGCGTTTTCCAGTGCCTGGGCCGGGGTGGGCGCGGCGGCGCTGGCGGTTTTAAAGGCAGACTCGCCCTCCGGGGCGTTCTGGTCGGCCAGCAGCAGGCAGACAGAATAGTGTTCACCCTGCTGTGCAAAAAAGACAGCGCGGACGATTTCCCGCTTAGAAAGCGGCTGGCCGCCACAGCCGCAAAGCAGCAGGCCGCAAAGCAACACCATCAGGAGCAGCGCCGGAATTTTTGGCATAGCCATGCCGCAGCACCCCCGATCCAGGCAAGAAGTACAAAGCCCCAGGTGAACGCACTGCGCCAGCGCAGGGCGGCGTCCACATCCAGCCCACGCAGCAGCAGGCAGACCGTGGGCAGCAACAGCAGATACACGTAGAACGACCCTAAGTTGGCGGCGGCATTCTCCTGCCGGGCCTCACCGCCCAGCAGGCGCGTCATGGCGTAAAAGTAGAGCGCCAGCTTGACCGTAACGGCCATAACCCACAAAATCAATTGAAGCCATTCCATCCGCGTAAAGACCGAGAGTGCCCCGCAGCGGGCGGCGGCGTGGAGCGGGTCGGCCCGCAGGGGCATGGCCGCGCCGTAAAACAGCTCCAGCATCGCGTGGATGGTCACATCAAAGCCAAGGGCGACACCGGCCAGCCACAGCAGCGTGTGGCGGCCGCGCTTTTGCGGTTCCGGCCAGAGGGCGGGCAGTAGATATTCCGGGTATAGTGTCAGCTGGTCGCGGGCGGCGTCGGCGAAATCTAGCCAGATCAGCGCGGCGTTTTGCAGGTTGGTGATGTGCAGCCGTGGAAAGACCGACAGCAGCATTCCCGCCGTGGCGATGCAGAGCAGGCACAGCACCACGTAGGCCGTCTGCGAAATAGCCGAGACGCGGCGCAGGTAGAGAATTGGCAGCAGCACCAGCAGGCAGAGTGCCAGCTGGGTGACGGCACCGGGATATAACCGCTGCGTGAGGTTCCACAGGCGCAGCAGTTCCAGCACCGAGGTGCCCGCCAGCAGCAGGGCAAACAGCAGGCGCAATAGCGGCGTAGCCCCCTGCCGCCAGCTGACGGCAAACAGTGCGCCTACTGCGGCCAGCACCGGCGCACAAACCAGTGCGGCCGCCGCCCCGGCGCGGCACCAGTAGGCCGTTTGACTGCGCAGCAGCACGTTGACCAGCACCCCCACCAGCAGCGCGGCGTACAGGCTGGGATGTTCACATTTCATGGCGGCCGATCACCTCCCCGGCTTTGGCCAGCTCGGACCAGATACTGCGCACAAAGCCGTCCCGGACGCTGGCTTTGCCCGGGGGCATCAGCGGGTAGAGATAGTCGTACCCGAAGGGCTCGCTGCCGCAGGCCATGGCTAAGATCATCAGCGCGGCGCAGGTCAGCCCCAGCACGCCGAACAGCCCGGCCAACAGGATGACGCAGAAGCGAAACAAAATGCTTTGCTCGTACAGAGAAGGCACAGCCAGCGTGGCGATGGTGGCGGCCGCCGCCATGGTAAGCACCGGCACACTGACGATGCCGGCATTGACGGCTGTCTCGCCAATAATGAGTGCGCCCACAATACTGACCGTGTGGCTGATGGATTGAGGCGCACGCAGACCCGCCTCTCGGACGATTTCCAGCAGCAAGGTCACCGCCAGCATTTCCAGCATCGGCGGCAAGGGTGTCTGGGCTTCGGCCTGGGCAAGTTTCGTCAACAGCTGCGCGGGGATGATCTCCGGTGCAAAGGCCACCGCCATTACGTACAGTCCAGGGCCGAACACCGACAGAAGGAACGCCAGATATTTTAAAAGCCGGATCAGCCCCGCGAAGACCGCGCCCGAGGCGTAGTCGTCCAGACACTCGAAATGCTCGGCAAAAAAGCTGGGCACCACCATAGCGTAGGGGCAGCCTGCCACCAGCACCACGGCTTTGCCCTCGCACAGGCGTGCGCAGGCGGTGGCGGGGCGCTCGGTGTAGGCGGCGGCCGGGAACAGGTTGAGTTTATCCTGCTTTAAAAAAGAGGCAAAGTAAGCACTGTCCAAAAGCACGGGCAGTTCGATTTTTTCCAGACGGTCCCGAAGGGCATGGATGGTTTCAGCCGGGGCCAGGGCGCTGTCATAGCACAGGCAGTATTCGGTCTTGGCGCGGGTATGGGCGGTGGCAATTTCCGCCACCAGCGTGCCGGAGCGGAACTGGCGGCGCAGCAGGGATACGTTATTGCGCAGCAGTTCGGTGAATGCCTCCTGCGAGCCGCGCATGTTGCCCTCACCGCTGGGGGTGCTGATGCTGCGCTGGGGCATTTCCTGGGTGGAGAACACAACTGCCTGGTCACAGTCATCAATAAGCAGCAGTGACATGCCGTTGGCCAGCAGTTCCCCGATTTCTTCTATATCTGAGGCTGGCTGCGGCTCGGCGGGGATAAGGCTTTGCTTGAGCAGATAGTCGCACAGCCCCGGCCCACCGCCGAAAAAGGCCGGGTCGCGATCCAGCATATCAAGGGCTAACCGGCAGAGTTTTTCCGGCGAGGAAATTCCTGTAAACATAATGATGGCGCAGCGGATGCCGCCCACCGAGAGCTTTTTGGTATAGAAATCGTCCGAGCCGCCAAATCTATCTTGCAGAACCGCAAGATTTTGGGCCAGGGCCCGGCACAAGGCTGGTTTTTGCATGGCGTTCCCTCCTGCCCTTTAGTCTTGCCCGGCGTTTGGGATTTTATGAGGGGGGCCGCTATGCTTGCCAGCGTTTTTCGCACTGTCATTGTTTATGTTGCCGTTATCACCGCCATGCGGCTGATGGGCAAGCGGCAGCTGGGGGAATTGCAGCCCGCCGAGCTGGTGACCACCTTTCTCATCTCCAACGTAGCGTCCATCTGCATCGATGAGCCGGATTTGCCGCTGGCGGCCAGCATCGTGCCGATTTTTTTGCTTACAGCGCTGGAGATTTTGAACTCTACTCTGGCCTGGTTCTGTCCCCGGTATGCGCGGCTGCTGTTCGGCAAGCCGATCACCGTCATTGTGCGGGGTGAAATTCGGCAGCAGGCATTGCAGGAGCTGCGCATCACGGCGTCCGACTTGATGGAAGCACTGCGAGGCAAGGAGTACTTTTCCCCCGCCGAACTGTTATGGGCCACGGTGGAGCCAAACGGCAGTATCAGCACCGCACCGGTGCCTCAAAACAGCGAAGCCCCGCCCATGCTGCCACTGCTGCTGGAAGGCACGGTTTACCGGGAGAACCTCGCCTTTTTTGGCGTGGATGAGCCTTGGCTGGATGACCGCCTTGCCGAAAAGCAGCTGACCCGGCCACAGGTGTTGCTGCTGCTTTATAATGGCAAAGACCTGCTGATCGTGCCCCGGCAAAACACAAAAGGGCCGCCCCCGAAGGGGCGGCCCGGAAAGGACGCGGTATGAGTCGAAACCGATATGCGGTGATCCTGTTGGTAGTGCTGGCGCTGACTTTATGGCTGGCGGGGCGGTACGTGAACCGCACCACGGCCACCCTTTGCAATGAGCTGCAAACCGCCTGCACCCTGGCCGAGACCGGCCAAATGCCGCAGGCACAGCAAGCTTACCGAGCGGCTGCGGATAACGCTGCCCAGGCCAGCAAGGTGCTGGGGATGCTGGTGCGGCGCAATCTCATCGACCAGATGAACCAGACCTTAAGCCTGCTGCCCGGCTGTGCCAAAGAAGAGAACCTTACGGACCTCACCCTAGAGACGGACCGGGCCTGCTGCCAGCTGCAACAGATACAGCAATCATTTTTCGGCAGTTTTTGATCGGCTGTCCAGCATGTCCTTCAATTCTTCCATAAAGGTGTTGACGTCGCTGAACTGGCGGTAGACGGAGGCGAAGCGCACATAGGCGACATCATCCATCTGCTTGAGCTCCTGCATAGCCAGATCGCCGATATGGATGGAAGAAACTTCGCGGTCATAGGAGTTGAGCAACAGCTGCTCGATCCGGCTGACAGCGTCGTCCAACTGCTGGTAGCTGACGGGGCGCTTTTCGCAGGCGCGCAGCATACCGTTCAGCAGCTTCTGGCGGTCAAATACCTCACGGGAGTGGTCTTTCTTGACGACCATCAGGGGCACCGTCTCGACGATCTCGTAGGTCGTAAAACGCTTTTTGCAGTTCAGACATTCGCGGCGGCGGCGGATCTTTTCACCGTCCTCAGTCGGGCGGGAGTCAATAACTTTGGAATCCACTTCCCCACAATACGGGCATTTCATAGCTGTCTCCTTACTTGTACAGGGTCATCAGGCTTCCTTTTTGGCAGCCTTTTTCTTGGACTTCCAGTCGACCCACAGCGGCGTAGCGATGCAGATCGTGCTGTACACACCACTGACCATGCCGAACAGCAGCGGGAACGCGAAGGTGTAGATGCTGTCCAGACGGTAGATGACGGACACAACGCAGACGACACCCAGCGCCAGGCAGGTGGTGATGGAGGTCATCAGCGAACGGGAGAAGCTTTGGTTGACGGACAGGTTGACCAGCTCGGCCAGGCTCATCTGCTTTTTGCTGTACAGGGCACTGTTCTCGCGGATACGGTCATAGATAACGACGGTATCGTTGATGGAGTAGCCCAGGATGGTCAGCACGGCAGCGATGAAGTTGCCGTTCAGAGGAATACGCAGGATGACAAAGACGCCGAAGACGACGAACATATCATGCAGCAGGGCCACGATGGCGGTGGAACCAGCCTTGAGACCGCCGATCTTGCGGAAGCGGAAGGCCACGTAAGCCAGGATCAGCACGCAGGCAGCGACCAGGGCGACCAGGCTCTTGAACAGGAACTCCTTACCGATGGTGGCGTTGACATTGCTGACCTCGTTCTGCTCGAAGTTGTTTTCAGGGTGAGCTTCGTTGATGGCGGTCAGCATATCGTCCAGCTGCTCGGTGGTCAGGGTCTGGCTGCCTGGCAGGGTCACGGTCAAGGTCTGGTTGCCGGAAATGTCGGAGCCGGTCTGGAGGGTCAGGTCGCTCTGGCCCAGCTGGCTGCCGATCTCGCTCTTCAGGCTGGGCAGATCAACGTCGCCCTCATAGCTCAGGGTGACCATGGAGCCGCCCTTGAACTCGACGTCCATCTTGACGCCGAACACGGCGCAGAAGACGAGGACGATAGCGATCAGTGCGCAGGAGAAGGTGTAGAACTTCTTGCGGTTGCCGATGAAGTTGATGTGCGGGGTCTTGTACTCAGCAGTGCCATCCTTCTTGCCGCCGTACAGCCAGGGGTTGCGCAGGGCCTTGCAGTGGACGGCGCCGCGGATCATAACGCGGGTAGCCCAGACACCGAAGACGAAGTTGAGCAGCACGCTGGTGAGCAGTGTAAAGCCGAAGGAGTAGACCGTACCGGCGGTGGAGGGTCCGAACCAGAAGAAGATCGGGTTGAACACCTTAGCCCAGAAGCCGTCGGTGGGGCCGAAAGCGCCCATCAGGATAGCGGCGACGATGACGATGGTGACGTTGCCGTCGATGATGGGGGTCAGGCCCATCTTGAAGCCGCTCTTGACGGCGGCAGGCAGGGTCTTGTTCTTAGCGAGCTCTTCCTTGATACGCTCGGCGGTGATGACGTTGGCGTCAACGCCCATACCGATGCCCAGGATGATACCAGCGATGCCGGGCAGGGTCAGGGTAGAACCCGGGAACACAGTAAAGTAGCCGGAAACGACAGCCAGGGTAGCGACCACCTGGCCGAACAAAGAGATGGTAGCGATGGTACCGGGCAGACGGTAACGCACAATCATCATCACAGCGACGAGCGCAAAAGCGATGATGCCGGCCAGAACCATGACCTCCAGGCTCTTAGCACCCAGAGACGGGCTGATAGTGGAGTAGCTCTCGGCAGACAGGGCGAAAGGCAGTGCGCCGGAATTGATCTGGTTGGCCAGCGTGGAAGCGCTGTCCTGATCAAAGTTGCCCTTGATGATGGCCTCGCCGCCGGTAATGGCCTCGTCGACTGTGGCGGTGGAGATGTTTTCATCATCCAACCAGATGGAGATCGTGCCGTTGTTGGCGGCTTGCTCGGTGGTAGCATCGGCAAAAGCAGCAGCACCAGCGGAATTGAACTTCAGCTGGACGACCCACCCCTCCGTCTCGTTATACGCGGCATTGGCGGAAGTCACGTCGTCACCGCTGAGGATTTCTTCCCCATCTGCGGTGGAACCCTTGCGGAACACCATCTTAGCGGTGGTGCCGATCTCATCGATAGCCGTCTGCGGGTTGAAATCAGCCTCGCCGGTCTTCCATGGGAAACGGACGATGATACGATCCTTATTACTGTCAACATAGCTCTCGTAGTCCGTAATTCCCAGGCCGACCAGACGGTCCTCGATAACGGTTTTTGCCGCCGTCATCTGTTCGGGGGTGGCATCCACATCACCGGCGGGCATAAAGGTAACATCGACACCGCCGCGGATATCGATACCGAAGCGGATATCCGAAGCACCCTTGATGTAGATGTTCTTAGTGTCGCCGTACTGATAGCTTACGCCGAAGATCGCAGTCAGGGAAAACACCACGATCAGAATTGCCACGACAAACAGCGGCCATGACTTCCCTTTCTTGTTCATAGAAACCTCCAAAAATATGCCCGCGCCTGCGGGCGGGATAGATTTATGCGCCGGAATTACTGCTGATCCGCCAGCAGCTTTTCGACGACCGCCAGACGTACACAGACGCACAGCAGAGCCGATGCAGTCTCGACTTCGTCAAGGCTGGGATAGGTCGGCGCAATGCGCAGGTGAGAGTCCTCGGGATCCTTGTGGTAGGGGTAAGCGGAGCCTGCCCCGGTCAGCGTGAGGCCGCAGTCTTTGCACAGCTGGGCAACGCGCTTGGCACAGCCCGGCATAACGTACAGGCTGATGAAGTAACCGCCCTTGGGGTTGGTCCAGTGGGCAATGTTGCCGCAGGGGGTCAGCTCGGTGGCAAAAGCGGTCTTAACGGCGTCAAAGCAAGGCACCAGGCGGCGGCGATGCTTGGCCATGTGGGCTAGTACGCCCGCTTTGTTCTTGAGGAAGCGGACATGGCGCAGCTGGTTCATCTTATCATAGCTGATGATCATGGTAGAGAAGCGCTTGCACATGTACTTCATCGAGTTCTCACTGCAGGCGATGGCAGAGACACCGGCACCAGGGAAAGTGATCTTGCTGGTGGAAGTGAACATGAAGACGCGATCCTCATTGCCGTACTTCTTGGCCTCGTTCAGCAGCACAGGGGTCTCGATGATTTCATCGGTCAGGTGGTGCACGATGTAGGCCTCGTCCCAGAAGATCTTGAAATCCGGGGCAGCGGTCTTGAGTGCGGCAAAGCGGCGAATGGTCTCATCGCTGTAAGTGTAGCCATCTGGGTTGGAGTACTGCGGCACGCACCAGATGCCTTTGATGGTGTCATCCTCGGCCACGAGCTTCTCGATCATGTCCATATCGGGGCCGTCTGGGCTCATAGGGACGCTGATGAGGTCAAAGCCCATTTCCTCGGTGATGGCGAAGTGGCGGTCATAGCCGGGCACCGGGCAGAGGAACTTGCGCTTTTCTACCTGGGACCAGGGGCACGGAGAATCCTGGAAGCCAAACATATAACCGATGGCTACCAGATTGTACATCAGCTGCAGGCTGGAGTTGCCGCCTACAAAAACCTCCGCGGGCTTTACGCCAAACACATCGGCAAACAGTTCGCGAGCCTCCTGCAGGCCTTCCAATTCGCCATAGTTGCGGGCGTCGAAGCCGTCATCGGTGGTGTAGTCGTCCATCTTCAGCAGATCCATCGCCAGATCCATCTGGTGAGGGCCGGGCTTGCCGCGGGCCATGTTGAGTTTCAGGCCCATATCCTGAAACTTCTTGTACTGTGCTTCCAGCGCAGCTTTCTCTGTGGTCAGCTCGTCACGATTCATTGACAGGTAATCAGCCATAATCAAAGTCCCCCTATATCATTTTCCCACACGCTGTATCCCCTCTATTTTGATACAGCACATGCGTACATTACATTATATACGGTTTTGAGCAAAAGAACAAGCGTTTTTGCCGCATTTTTGCCCGCAAAACGCAAATAGTGTACCAAAAAGCGGGATATTTTTGCATTTTTAAAAAGTCAGAAGCCGTTTTTACTGAATTGACGAGAGATTTTCTGCGGATTTTTGACGAGAGATTGCAGGGACAGACTTGCTGCAGGGCGGCTTTTTGATACGCCGGATGCCAAAAGGAAAGAGCCTATATTCAACTGCAAAACGTTGAATATAGGCTCTCATGCCGCCGACCGGGATCGAACCGGTACGGTATCGCTACCGAGGGATTTTAAGTCCCTTGCGTCTGCCAGTTCCGCCACGGCGGCACAATGTACAGCTAACTTTAGCATACATACGCGCAATTGTCAAGCTGTACGGTGGGCGATGTGTCCCCTGCTTGTCGCAAATTATCACTTTGGAATGTTAAATTTTATCGCATGTTCCCTGCCCGTGGATTTTTATTTAGGCCCTGCTTATTTTGATTTTTCAATCAGCTCCCGGGCGTTGGCCAGGCTCAACTCGGTGACTTTATCGCCGGAGATCATGCGGGCCAGCACTTCCACGCGGCCGTTCATATCAAGGGTATGGATCTCAGTAAAGGTGCGGTCATCGCGTACGTTTTTCTGGATGAGCAGCTGGTTATCGGCAAAAGCGGCCACCTGCGGCGTATGGGTGATGCAAAGCACCTGATGGCCTGCCGCTGTCTGGTGCAGCAGCTGGCCGATGCGCCCCGCCGCCAGGCCGGAAACACCGGTGTCGATCTCATCGTAGATAACGGTGGGCAGGGCGTCGCGGTCGGCCAGGGCACTCTTGAACGCCAGCATAATACGGGAAAGTTCACCGCCCGAGGCGATTTTGGCCAGGGGCTTGGGGTCCTCGCCAGGGTTGGTGGAGATGAGGAATTCCACCGTATCCTGCCCGTGGGAGGACAGCGGCCCCCGTGCATGCTTGAGGGCAAAGCGGATGCCCGGCATGTTCAGAAATTCCAGCGCCGCCCGCATCTCTTTATTCATTGCCGTAAAGCCCTTTAAGCGGCTCTGGGTCAGGGCTTCCGCGGCCTTTTTGGCGTCGGCATATAAGGCCTGCACCTGAGTCTTCAGTTCGGCAATCTTTTGGCCGGAGGACTGGAAGTTTTCCAACTCCGCCGCGGCGGCTTCCCGCCGGGCCAGCAGTTCTTCCACTTCCATGCCAAACTTTTGCTTAATGCGGTAGATCGTGTCGAGGCGGCTCTCGATCATGTCCAGTTCGCCGGGGTCAAAGCCGTAGGCGTCCAGGCGGTCGGCCAGCTCGGTGGCCAGGTCGCGGGCGCTATAGTACAAGTCGTTGAGGCGTTCGGACAGCGGGGCCAGCGTTTCGTCCAACCGGGCGCTATTCTGCAATCCCTCGACCGCGCCGCCCAACAAGTCGGCGGCACCGGGCTGTTCACCGTCCTCGTCCCCTGCCAGCGCCAGGTGAGCGGCGGTGATGCCGTCCAAAATGCCTTGGGCGTGGGTGATGACGGTCTTGCGCTCCTGCAGGTTTTTCTCCTCACCGGGCTGCAATGCGGCGGCATCGATGGCGTCGATTTCAGCGGTCAGCGCTTCGATCTTGCGCTGCTTGTCGGCCTCGCTGGCATTGAGGGCGTCCAGCTGGCGCTTGACGGTGACCAGCTCGCGGTAGCGGCGGTAGTAATCTGCAAACAAATCACGGTTCTGGGCATACTGGTCCAGCAGACCCAGGTGCAGGGCAGGATTCGTCAGGCTTTGGCTGTCGTGCTGGCCGTGGATGGACAGCAGCCCTGCGGAAATATCCCGCACGACGGCGGCGGTAGCGGGCATGCCGTTGACGCGGCAGCTGCCCTTGCCCTCGGCGTTGATCTCGCGGTAGAGCAAAAGGTCGTCGTTGGCCTCATAGCCGCACTTTTCCAGCTGCTTTTTCACCGGCTGGGGGATATTTTCAAAGGTTGCCCAGATGCAGGCTTTCTGTGCGCCGCTGCGCACCAGTTCCCGCGAGGTGCGGTTGCCCAGGATGGCGTTGATGGAATCGATCAGGATCGATTTGCCTGCGCCGGTCTCGCCGGTAAGCACGTTAAAGCCGGGGGTGAAATTCACCTCGGCTTTTTCGATCACGGCTACATTTTCAATTTTCAGGTTTGCCAGCATGGGCCAGCCCTCCCCCGTCCGTTGTTATGCTTTGCTTAGCCGCGGCGGACATACTGCTGCAAAGACTTGCAGATCTCGGCCGCGCCATCCTCGGTACGCATGAGGATAAAGAACGTATCGTCGCCGGAAAGCGTGCCGACAACCCCATTCCACTGTTTGGCGTCAAACACTTCGCAGGCGGCGTTGGCCATGCCGGAGAAGCACTTGACCAGCACCAGATGCCCGGCGTAGTCGACCTTGAGGACTGACTCGCGGAAGATCATCTCGAACCGGCTGGGCGAATGGGTCACCTTGCCGGAGGCTGCGGCGGGCATGTAGCGGTAATGACCGTCGGCATCGGCCACCTTGACCAACTGCAGGTCACGGATGTCGCGGGAAACGGTGGCTTGGGTCACATCGAACCCCTCCTCCCGCAGGTGGGCCAGCAGGTCCTCCTGACGGTCGATGGGATGTTTTTCGATCAGATCGAGAATCGCCTGATGACGCGCACTTTTCAAGTGAGATCAACTCCTCATCAATTTATTTTCAATGGCGTGGAACTGCTCGGAATCATAAAATGTGATCAGCTGCAATTTTTGGGGCGCAGCTGTTACGGTAAGTACATCGCCGGGCTGCAGATCGCACTGGGCGGTGCTGTCAGCGCAGGCATAGCAGGTATCGCGGTTTTCGGCATCAGCCACCAGCTCCAGCCTGCGGCCTGCAGCAAACACCAGCGGGGCCACCTGGGCGTTGTGGGCGCAGACAGGCGTCAACACCACCACATCAGCGGCGGCATCCAGCACCGGGCCGCCCGCTGAGAAGGAGTAGGCCGTGGAGCCGGTGGGCGTTGCCAGGATCAAGCCATCGCTGCGGTAGCTGCTGACAAAGCAGCCGTCGCAGTAGACTTTATAGTCCATCGGGTGCATGCGGGTGCGGCCGAAAAGCACCACATCGTTGATGGCTTCGGCCTGCCAGCCGTTGGCAGACCTGGCCAGCAGCAGGCCGCGCGGGTCGAGGGTATAGCGGCCCTCGGCCAGCAGACGCAGCTTTTCGGGCATCTCCTCCACCTCGCAGGTGGCCAAGAAGCCCGTGCGGCCCAGGTTGACGCCCAGCACCGGCTTGCCATAATGCACACAGTCCAGCCCGGCTTTCAGCAGCGTACCGTCACCGCCGATGGTGATGACGAAATCGGCTTCGC